>Ga0222634_1000778_pt1 | contig 12758 bp, 17 predicted proteins | sample AntAcemetageno50_FD_179807 | JGI IMG/M metagenome (GOLD analysis project Ga0222634, IMG submission 179807) | Saline water microbial communities from Ace Lake, Antarctica - #50 | ecosystem: Environmental > Aquatic > Non-marine Saline and Alkaline > Saline | place: Antarctica: Ace Lake | collected...
GATAAAACAAACAAATATGACAAGTATGGATTCCATTAAAACAAAATATAATATTCCAGGAGAAATGAAATCTTGCCATACTGGCGTTGTGGGTAAATATTTTATAGAAGGTCATGTGCCTATTGAAGCGATAAATAAATTACTAAAAGAACAACCTGATATTGACGGCATAGCTTTGCCTGGAATGCCTATGGGGACACCTGGTATGCCAGGAAATAAAGAAGCGCCCTATGTTATTTACCAGCTTATTGATGGGGAATATTCTGTATTCATGACCATATAAATTAATCTTCATGAATTAATAAAAGTTTTCAAACAATAATTACGCGTTCGTCTAAAACTATAATTTAATTTATTAATGTTAAATTATCTAAAATAGAGCAATTGGAATTTTTATCACCTTTGCATTGTTTGGATATTTTTTGTAAATTTTTCTTTAACATATTTAAAGATTTAATTTTATTTTCAATATCGTTTATTTTTAGTACAGCAATTTCCTTAACATCCTTGCTATATCTACTTTTGTTTTCAAATAATTTTACTAACGTTGAACACTCTTTTATAGAAAAACCAAAAGATCTTGATTTTACTATTAATTGAAGTTTTATTAAGTCATTTTCTGTAAAATCCCTATAGCCATTGTTAACTCTGCTGGGTCTAATAAGTCCAATATCAGAGTAATACCTTATTTTTTTAATTGGAACTTTGATTTTGCTTGCAGCTTCACTAATTTTCATTTGACTCTCCAGTTAGTGGAAGGTTTATAACATTAATTTAATTAACTATAAGCTTTATTTTAAGGAATGATAAATATATTAAAAAAATACAAAACAAGGTTTAATTTTGAAGCTCACTAGAGCAGAAAATATTGAAATAACTTGCTATGCTCCGGGTCATTATGATGTGGGTCTGATTGCACAAGTAAAAATCAACTAATAAATGATAGAAAAAAACATTACATCTGAAGATTTTAATTGGTCATGCAAACACACGTGGAGAAAAAGTGCCAAGAATACTATGTGGTGTGTTATCGGTTGTGCAATTGGTGATTTTGGAACCATACTATTTTTTCAACTAACTCAAGTCCCTTTTCCTGTTCTCGGTATAATGATCTTAGCAATCATTAATGGTTTATTAACCAGCATTATGCTTGAAACTTATATTTTAATGAGACAAAGCTTTAATTTTAAAAGTGCTATAAAAACTGCATTTGGAATGAGTTTCATCTCAATGGTTAGTATGGAAATTGCAATGAATTTAACAGATTATATATTAACTGGTGGAGCAATGTTAACATGGTGGATAGTACCTATAATGCTAACTGTTGGTTTTCTAACACCATGGCCTTATAATTATTGGAGGCTTAAAAAATTTAATCAAGCTTGTCATTAAATATCAAAATGAAAAATATTTCAGAAAATAAAAAACCTGTAAGAAGAGAGTTTTTATTTACAGCTTCATATGCTCTAGGGGCTGTTGGAGTAGGAGCGGTTGTTTGGCCTTTAATTGATCAAATGAATCCAGATGCATCTGTTAAAGCCGTATCAACTACTGAAGTAGATATTGGTAATATCGAGCTAGGCAAAACCATAACAGTTCTTTGGAGAGGAAAACCTGTCTTTATAAGAAAAAGAACTAAACTAGATATTGAGAGTGCCAGAAAAGTTAATTTAGAAGAACTTAAAGATCCAGAAAAAGACGAAGACAGAGTAAAAAAAGATGAATGGCTCGTAATGATTGGAATTTGTACTCACCTTGGTTGCGTCCCTCTAGGCGATAAAGGTGAATATGGAGGATGGTTTTGTCCATGCCATGGTTCACATTATGATACATCAGGAAGAATAAGAAAAGGTCCAGCTCCTACAAACTTAGAAATACCGAAGTATGAATTTGTTGGAAATAATATAATTAAAATTGGATAGCGACATAATTAAAGTTTGAATATTAATAACTATATTCATATTGGTTTTTTGAAACAATATACTATGCTATAATAAATTACATGCCTACTGAAATTAACTGTAAAGAACTTATAGAACTTGCAAAAACTAACGATGGTGCATCTCTTGTTGATGTTAGAACTCAAGCTGAGTGGACTGAAGATGGAAAACCAAATGGAAAAGAAGTTGGTTTAAATACACATTTTATTTCATATATGGTTGACGTAAGTGAGGGCAGAATAATTAATCCAGAATTTGAAAAAAAGTTTGATGAATTAAAACTTGATAAATCTAAAGCTGTATTTGTAATGTGCAAGACTGGCTTTAGATCTTTAAAAGCTGCTCAATTAATTAATCAAAAGGGTTACAAAACATTTAACATTATAAATGGTTTTGTATGTTCTGAGGATGTTGAGCCAAGTTGTTGGAAAACTTCAGGATTACCGGTCCTTTAAAGGAAAAATTATGTTTATATTTGGATTAGTAGCTTCATTTTTTATGGGAGCTGTATTATCCTTTTTAGGAGCCGGAGGTTCAATTTTAACACTTCCTATCTTAGTCTATCTTTTTAGAATTAATGTTGTCGATGCCACTACTTATTCTTTATTACTTGTTGGACTAACAGCAGTTTTTGGCTGCATTGCTGGAGCTAAAGAAAAATTAATTGATTTTAAAATAGGAATAATTTTTGGAATACCTGCAATCATTGGGGTTGTTTTAGCAAGAAAAATAATTGTTCCTTATTTGCCTGAACAAATATTGATTGGAAATTTTACATTAGAAAAAAGTTTTTTAATAATGATCTTGTTTGCGGTATTAATGCTTGTCTCATCAAGCTTAATGATAAGAGATCGAAAAACAATTTTATCTAAAACAAACAATAAGAATGATTATGAGAAAAATATTATCATTATTTTAGAAGGTTTAATTGTAGGACAATTGACAGGTTTTGTAGGAGCGGGTGGAGGTTTTTTGATTATTCCTGCATTAGTTCTTTTAACAGGTTTAAGCATGAATGTTGCGGTTGCTACATCACTTTTTATTATTGCAATAAAATCTTTAATAGGTTTTGGAAGTGATTTGAGTGATGGCTTTCAAACCGATTGGATGTTTGTTTTATATGTATGTATGTTTACATTAGTGGGTGTTTTTTTTGGAAGATTATTATCTAAAAAAATATCTGATAAAAATACTAAAAAAGTATTTGGTTATATGACTTTAGTTATTGGATGTTTTATTATTGTTGAACAGCTAGTAAATTAAAAACTTTATAACTCAAGACCTTCTTTTTTCCAATTTTTAAGTCCACCAATTAAATGAAAGCAATTAGAAAATTGATAAGATTTAGAAAGCTGAACGGCTAGAGTAGATCTATGACCATGTGCACAGTAAAATAAAATTCTTTTATCTTTTAAATTGTCTTTATTCTTTTGTAGATATTCGTTAATTTCAGGAAAACGAACTACAATGCTATTTTTGATCATGCCTTCTTTGTCAATTTCGTTTTGTTCTCTAAGGTCAATTAAAACTGATTGATCATCTTTTTTAATTTCATTAAATTTATCTGGTTCAATTCCGTTATTTACTTTTTGTTTATTAAAATCTATGCCTAGTTTTAAATTACTGGGGACTGCTACATCCATCATGCTTGGATTGGGTAAGTTAAGATTATTCATAATTTCAATATATTCATCAGGAGAGCTCACTTGTAATCTTGGGTTAAATTTTTTTTCTTCAATAATAGTGCTAACCATTTCACCTTTATAATCATGTGCTGGATAAACTAATGTTTCATCAGGTAATTTTAATAACTTATTAAAAATTGAATTATACGAGTCTCTTGCATTTCCATTTTGAAAATCAGTCCTGCCAGTTCCTCTAATTAATAAAGCATCACCAGTAAAAACTCTGTCATTCATTAAAAAACTAAAACTTTCAATAGTATGCCCGGGTGTATAAATAGCCTGCACTTCTAAACCCTCTATTTTTATCTTTTCTTCATCAGCAACTTGCATTGCAACAACATCAGCTGGCGTTTTATCGCCCATCACAGTTACACAATTAGTTTTGTCTCTTAGTTCAGCGATCCCAGATATATGATCTGCATGAATATGGGTGTCTATAACCTTGACTAGTTTTAAATCTAATTCTTTTAAAAGTTTAATATATTGTTCAACATTTTCTAATACTGGATCAATAATTAAGGCTTCTCTTCCTTTAGCAGAGGCTATAAGATAGGTATAAGTACTGGAAGTTTTGTCAAATAATTGTCTAAATAACATAAAAATACAATATCACAATAAGCATTGTATTAAGTAATATTTTTTGGTTAATATAAATCACTAAAATTTACTAATCACATAAATTTTTTAATGAAAAAAATATCAATAATAGTTTTTACCCTGTTTTGTTTTTCTTTTACTTATGCTGATGAAGATGAGCATCATAAAAAACATGGTTTAAGTGATGTATTGTTTAAAGAAATGGATCTAAATAATGACAGCCTTATAACTGCAAGTGAATTTAATCAAACTTACGAAAAGCACAGCGATGATAATCATAGCAGTGAAGATGAGCATGGCTCTATTGACGAATTATTTAAAGAAATGGATTTAAATGAAGACGGTTCTATTAGTTTAGTAGAATTTAAAGAAATTTATAAAAGACATAGTAAAGAGCATATGAGTGAAGAGCACACTTCTTAGTTCAATAATACGGACATCCATAGTAGAAAAATAAGTAGCTATGTCACGTCAGCCCTATGCCATGAACTAGGCTACCACCACAATGCAACCGGGAAAAACAGACCGTGCTTCTATAATCCTTATTTATCAACAAAGTTACTTTAGATAAAATTCTAGCAAAAAATTTTAGAAAGATACTCTTGGACCTATGGGCATAGATCCAAGGTTAAAGTGAATTATTACTAATTAATACGTATTATATAATCAGGGCCCAGGAATTACAAGGTGGTCATTTTTTATTTTTTAATCTCCAAATACTCTCTGCAACTTTACTTTTGAATTGAGGCTCGCTTTGAGAGGGTTGGGACCGGGATACTTCTACTTCTACAGAACCATCATCAATGCTGCTGATTGGATCATAATAGTTTCGAACTGGTCTATATGAAGTGTCGGAAGATTTAAATAAATTCCTTACTCTCTCAATATCAATTGGATATGAATTGCCATAATTTCTAGGTTGGGTGAAGGACTTTTTAATTAGATCATCTTGTTTTTTTTTAACTCTTTCTTGTGCTAGTTTTATCAGCTCAGGATTGATCTCGTTTAAAACATTGTCTGGGATATTACTTTTAATCTTATTTAACATCTTCAATTCATTGTGTAGCTTAAAAGCATTATTTGGGTAGTCAGCTTTGAAGTGGTTCCCTCTATTAATCTTCTTTTTAGGGGTGGTCAGTTTGATATTTCTAGCATGATCATTTACCATGTAATCACCCGGTCTCTCTGGTGACTTAAACAAAAACTTATTCCCATCAAATCTGTATTCTCCAGATAATTTTCCATGTCTCATCATCATACGAACAGCATTCGTTGTCTTTCCAATCTTATTTGCGTATTCACTCCTTGTAAGAGTGTACTGTTCCAGTTCTGAACTATCGAATTTTTTCATATTTAAAGTAACTGCAACGGACCCATAGTGGTCTAACTTTTTGCACGCTAGATAAGTATTTTATCATAATCAGTTGAGTTATAGAATCTTAAAATCATTTATTACTACAATCATCTCAACCATCTTACGAGCTGCCCATTTTGAATAGTTCAGTTGGTCCGTCGGTCCTTGCTCATCTAAGCAGGATAGTCAAGATAGGCACAATATATAAAATACAAAATATATGGAGAGTGAAACGTGGTTTTATCATCATGGAAACTGGACCTACGTCATTCTGGTTATCTTACTTAATCAATGAAATAAAATGGTCTAGATCTATAACTGCAAGAGGTTTTCTTTAATTAAGTTTTACAATTTAAACTGGTTCTGATTTACCATGTTTTTGTGCCTGCCTAAAAAACTTGTAGAGTGTGAGTAATTTTTGTTGGTTCTTACATTCAAATTGATGTTGGATAAGTCTCTTCGCAATTCTAGAGAGTTTCAGATCTGGCCCATTGTGGCCGTTCCTTGCTGCTACAACATCATCTGTTTTCAAGTGTGGGAACGCTTTTAATATTTTATCTCTTACTATTATTTGAAGTAACCTTCCTTTTGCACGTCGACTATTCTGCTTCATATGGACCTTTCTTTTTTATTTTCGAACCTGGCTTATCACATGCACATTTTCCACATGAACATTTGATTGCATAATCACATTCAGGACAAATCCCGTCTCCACTTTCAGAGATGGGTGTCTTACATGACCAGCAGTTAGTTTGCCTATTTTTATTAAATTGTTGGTTCTCAAATTCGATAGTTCTGTGATCATTTGGATCTCTGTCATTTAAATCTTTGGTTAATGTTGCTTCAACTCTTTGGACTCTTGTTTCGGTAGTGATTAATGGTTTCCAGTTTTCATTTGTTAATTGTTTTGGAGTCTTATTTTTTAATTGTCCGTAATCTCCATAAAGCCACAACGTCGCTTTGATATTAAATTTATCATTGTATGCTTGACCTACTTTAAAACATCCCGCCTCTTCTAAACATTGAGCAAGTATTTTCGGATTGTTTGCAAATCTTACATAGTCTCCTCTGCCATGTTTCGATATCCAATCTGCTAACTCACTAGACCCTCTGACATTCTCATCTAATTGGAACGGATGTTGTCCTTCCTCGATCCACTCTTTTAGAACTAATGTTAATGGATGTCCTACTTCGCCTATCATATCTGCTTTTGCCTGTGTTCTTGGTGGAGGTGCTGTATGATTAAAATTAGATAAGTCTCTATGCTTTAAAATATAATGAACATAACTTGATCCAATTTTCATTCTCCATGCGTGGAAATCATCATAGAATTTCTGCGGTTTTCGCACTTTGTAGTTTGATATTATAAAAAATCTATCATCTTCTTTATCAAGGTTAACAGCATCAGGATTATTTGTATTAAGCATGTAGTTTGTATGGGTCTCTATTACTTTGGCATCCTTATAGAGTCTTCTTTGTGAGAGCCTTTGTTCAGTAGCAAGTTTCTTAATTGCATTGGATATAAGCTTGGTTTCAGCATGATTACCTTTCGACTTCACCTCATCAACTAGAATAAATTGTTTCTCTGCAAATGTTATACCTTTATCCATAATCCCATTTACGTCTGTTGGCTCTGCATTAGACTTACCTAATATGTCGGTCATAACATCAAAGATAGAGCCTTTCCCCATCCTCTGATGTTTGGTTAATAGTAAAATAATGGACTGTATTTTCACCCACGGATGTTGAATCATAAAAGCTAACCAATCTAATAAGTATTCTCTCTCCACTTCTTTTTCGACAAGGAACTCCAACATTTCATTCCACAGCTTTAGATCGCCTATTTTATTTGGTTTGATGGGTGGATATTCTCCAGGCTTATAATTGTTAATGTAATAGAGGTTATCCTTTTTATTTTTGACTAATATTTTTCCTTCTTCAAATAGATCTGGTCTATAAATTTCTGACTCTGCCATTTGTTTGTTAGGATTGTTATTAAAATAACTCATTGCAGTCATCTTCTTCGGGAACAGATGGCTGTAAACAGTATCGACAACTCCTTTAGTGTAATCTCCTCCTGTTGATTGATCTTTAAACTTATCTGAACTCTTATTAAATATAAGATTGCCCATCATCATATTTTTAAGCTCTCCAGGATCTTCTATTCCAAACTTATCTCTGCAATTTGCTATTCTAGTTCTGATATAATCTTCTTCTGACATACCTTGATAAGTATCTCCTTCTTTGTCTGCATACTGCCAAACATCTTTGAAGTTCTCTATTATCTCTCTGTCGGAATAACTCTCTCGAACTCCACCATATACAAGATCAACAACATGGTTATCAAACGTTCCTCCTCTATCATGGTCCTTTTTCTCTCTAATTCTTTTGAGTATTTTCTTTAAATTATCGTCTAATGGTCTTGCTGCTAATTCCTTAAACTCTCTAGTCTCTATTTCATATACTGGGTCCACCTTCTTCTCTTTAATTTCAATAGGTAGTTCATCAAGTACCAAAGACATGCTTTCTGCATAATCTAGGAACTCCTCTAAGTCTCCATGTTCCATATTGCTGTTCTTGATCCATACATTTTTACAATCTGTGTAGTGACCTTTGGACGAGTGGATTGAAGATTTATATGGAAGTAATATTCCATTACCTATTTCAAACTTTTTCTTTTTCTCGTTATATTTAAGTTCTGTTTGTTTTGGGAATACTTCTTTTGCATTAATCTTTAATTTCTTATTTAGTGATATTAAATGTTTTCTTAATGCACTTGCAGGAACTAGATCTTTGAAAAAAATATAGAGATGTAGTCCACCAGATTTAGAATAACACGGAACGAGTGATAATTTCTTAGAATAGATCTCTTCAACTATTCTTTTTAATTCTTCGGGCTTATTATAAACATCAACATCAATCGCACCAAACTTACATTGATTAGTTTTAGCATGTATTGGAGGCAAAATTAATCCCCAATCTATATTGGGTACTTGCTCTAAATGCTGCCAATAGGTGTGTGGATTGATGACATTATCCACAAACCAAAAAGGTCTTCGTCCTGTTGAATCTGGTGAATATTCTATTTTTCCTGTCTTTTCGTTTACTTTTGGATTAAATCTGTCGCCATAATCCATCGCATAGTAATTTTCATCCTTCTGATATAGATCAGCATATCTTCTGACATTGCTTTCTATTTTTTGCTTATTATCTTCTTCTTTTATTAAGCCGTTACTGTAATGGACTGTATTACTTGTCTCTAAAGTCTTGCCTGTTTTCATTGTGTAATTCACTTTGTGTTTTATTGATTATTTTTAGCCCGATTTTTGTTAGGTACTCGATAGTCTGTGGTATTGAGACCTTGATTGGTATTATCCCTTGTATCTTTTTGATGTCCTCATAACTCTCTGTTGAGAGTGTTATTGAGTGAACTCTATTCTTCATGTTCTCTTCCTCATGTTTTTTCCCCATTGTTCAGCACAGATAAACTCCCAGTGTTTACTTTCTGCTAATAGGGTTATTGTTGTTGGTATAGATAGCTTTCGGCCTGGATTGAGTTTGGCCGATAACCTATTTAACAAGTCGTGTAGTGTGAAATGTAATGACACTGACTTATAAATACTTTTTTTATTTGTGGCTGGCATTTATTTTAACTCCCTTTTATTCATATAAATTTCTTTCCAAGAAAACTGGCTAGCCCTGACGACTGTTCACGCAGCTTTTCCCGTTCTGAATCTTCAACCATTCTATTAAATCTCTGTGTACGCAGCTCTTGTTGTGGATATCTTCTAACTGCAATTGGATCGGGGAGAGATACGAAAGATATATCTATCTTTATTGGAGTAGATTTCTTTATTGGTTTTTTTACTTTATTAAATGCTTTTTCAAACTCACCAACTCTAGTTGGATTTCCTTGTTGTTGTCTATTACGTTCTAATCGTTCAGCTAATTTTCCAAACTGTTCTGGTGTAGCTCCTGAATATGTAGGTCCTTTTTTTACTCCAATAGATCTATTGTGTTTATCTGCATCGTCGTAACTTTTAAAAGCAACTGTTCTATCTTCGTTTGTAAATATCTGTGTAGTTGGATCAAATGTTACAGCTTTAGGATTGGGGATATTTGCATTCTCAAACTTATTAAGTGTATCTATTGTATGCTGCTGTTGTTTATCCCAATCAAATTTCTTTGGTCTAGTTTCACTATTGATTTTATGTATTTGTGAGACAGATAATTTCTTGTGTGAATTATCTACAATCTGTTTTGCCATTGGGTTATAAGATTTAGGTCTAGTCAAATTCTTCTCTAATTGTTTTTGTGACTGTTCCTCTAATGTAGGCTCTTTCTTTTTTCCTAAATTATTAATTATGTTTTCAAATAATTTCTCAGTCATTCTTTGCTCCTTTTTTTTCTGCTGCTTTAATTCTATTTATGTAATCTGTTAAAGACTCATTTTCTAAGACATCAATTTTCCTAACCCAAGAATCAATTAAATCTCCATAGTCTTCTGCAAGTGTATCACCAGTAACACCACCTGAATTTAGTTTCTGCCTTCTGCTGCTAAGAAATTCTTTAAATGTTAAGTCTGGTTTTATCTTAACTGCTTCCTCGAATTCTTTTAGTAACCCAGTTGATAAATCTAACTCAAACTCTTCAACTCCAGTTTCTGACGCTAACTTTAACAGTTTATCTTTTTCTGAATTATCACCTCTAGCTTCAAGGCGTTTAGCAATAGACATTACTTAACACCCTTTTTTAGTAGAGATCGTTCAATGTCTTCAATGTTGTAGAGTATTATTCCACCTTTTTTTGTACCTTCTTTTCTACCTTGAACAACATAAGGTAATCCATAATCTCCCCATCTTTGTCTAGCTAGTGTGTGTCTATTTATTCCATAAATATCTGAAACTTCTTTTTCTCTAAGATATTTTCTGTTTTCTAAGTTCTGTTTTGTCATTCATAGCTTAGAACATCTATGAGTTGCTATTTCATTATGACAGTTGGGAAATGTAATACTTTAAAATAAGTCTTCTCTAACATCTGGATCCAACAACACGAATGAAGGGGTTCTATTCAATGCATGATTTGCATTCTCATATAACTTTTGATCGTTGAACTTTTTATATTTAGGTTCAATGAGCTCTATCTTTTTTCTTAAATTTATTATTCTTGATCGTTTGGATAATTTACTTTTTTTTTTTAGCGTGTCGTAAATCAAGCAACCAATCTTCATTGTTGATATTTTAGTTTTGTATGTATTACCTCTAGTCTTCTGTGTGTAATCAAAAATTTCTTTAGGGGTTACACTTAGATTTTTTGCATAATCAATGACCTCTAACCAAGAATTCTCATCAACATAATGATCTTTAGGATCACCACCTGCTGCAGCAACCATAGCCGATATAGTATTAGCTCTAGGCTTCTTTTTCCGTTCCATGCCTCAGTTATATAATATCTACTTCTTAAACTGAACAACTTTAGGAGCTTCTATTGCTTCAGAATCTATCTGATCTAATGCGTCTGAAACATCTTCACCTAATATTTTTGCATATCTTTGGGTAGTCTTAACCTGAGTATGTCCTGCTAATTTTCCAACTAATAAAATATTTTTAGTTTTAGATAGTGCATGAGTTAAGTAAGTGTGTCTGCAATTGTACATTGGTATATAGGTTATGCCTAAATTTTTAAGAATAGTGGCCCACATTCCTTTAACAGAATATAACCATGGCCTAGTATTTCTTTTTCCTTGATTGTTTATTTGACCAAACCACTTTGAAGGAAATACATAATTATTTCTTTCATCATTGTATTGAAAGGGACTAGAAGGCTCAAACTTTTCTGCTTTAATTGACTGCAACAGTTTCAATACTTTAGGCCCCATTTTATATTCCATCTGTCCAACTTTACTGTCATTCAAATAAAGTTTTTTTTCAGGAAAAGAAAGCATACTCCATTTTACAGCTCCACCTTCTGATCTATACCTTCGACCAGTCAATAATGAATATGCAATTAAGCAGCAACTAACCACGGATAATCTATTTTCTTTATAGTAATTCATATTCAATCTAGCTTCTTTACGCTCATCATATTTAAGCACATAGTTCAAGACTGCTTTTTTCTGATCTTTAGTTAGAATACGATTATCTTCTTTTTTCTCGTAGAGCTCATCTTTCTTAAACTGAGCAGGATTATTTTTTTGCAGCTTATGGTCAATGCTCCAATTAAAAATAACTGATAACATTTCAACTAATGCATTGGCCTGAGATTCTGTTTTAGTTCCAATCCATTGGTGCCAATCTTTCATAAAATCCTTCGTACACTCTGAGAGTCTTTTATTAGCAATTTTAAGTTTAGATTTTGCATACATAGCTCTAAGAATAGGATCATTTGAAACACAGAAAATCCAACTATCAGCATTTGTCTTCCACTTTTTTTGTGTACTAGGTTTATACCTAGGTGCTTTTAATGCTTTATCTATGAAAGTTTTAACAAGCTCACTGACAGTTAATTCACCTGATCTTGAAATCCTTATTTCAATAGGGGATCTTCCGTCCATTACATCTTTAGCTATTTTTCTTGCTGCATTCCTAGCTTCCTTGACATTAACGCTGCCAAACAAACCTAGCTTTTCGAGTCCTTTTTCTTTCTCTTTTGTAGTGTAAGAATAGTAGAAGGTCTTCTGACCACCTTCGAATACAAATATTCTAAGACCGATAACCTCTGAATCTCCGACTGAATATCTTTTATTTTTTTTCTTTAAAGTTTCAATATATCTATTTGATAATGAAACTCTTCTGTCTGTTAATTTAATCTTATCTGTCATTTCCGTTCCTTCTGTTAAAGCGAGTGCAGCAGCACGAGCTAATTAATTATGTCTTCTTGTAAGTCAGAAAATGGGGCCATGCATTATGACAGAGAACAAATGTAATACTCTTTAAGCAGTTCAACTGTGGTTCACCGAGAATCCTCAATACCCTGCTTATGTTCGCCATTAACTTTCTTTAGTTACTGGGAAATAGTTGCTATAATCTTTGATGGAAGGGAACAATAATCGTCTGCCCCTATGTTGACATTGCAGGGGTAGTTGGAGCGTAACCAACCAGTCCCACCATTCTCACTATTTTTTACCTATGCTAGACATCGGTTACATTATAATATAATTAAAGTTTAATTTTTAGGGCCTAT
>Ga0222634_1000782_pt1 | contig 12729 bp, 12 predicted proteins | sample AntAcemetageno50_FD_179807 | JGI IMG/M metagenome (GOLD analysis project Ga0222634, IMG submission 179807) | Saline water microbial communities from Ace Lake, Antarctica - #50 | ecosystem: Environmental > Aquatic > Non-marine Saline and Alkaline > Saline | place: Antarctica: Ace Lake | collected...
GCCAAGGTAGACCGTAGGCTAATTATGGCAGGTTGCCTTAACACTAGGTCGTAGGGAAGTTTTCATGGCGAGCAATCCCCGCGTCAGCGTGGTGTTAGTGAACTATCGGGGTGCCACGGACACCCTCGAAGCAATCGAATCACTGAGTTCCCTGGCGCAATACCCGGACGATTTAGAAATCGTGGTCGTGGATAATGCCTCGGGCGATGACAGTCTGTCGAGGCTGAAGGGCTCCCGGCACACCATCACTCTTGTTGAATCACCCACAAATTCTGGTTTTGCCGGTGGCTGCAATCTCGGTGTTACCCGCTCCACGGGTGGCATCGTGGCGTTCCTCAACAACGATGCGAAACCGGATGAAAACTGGATTGGCGCCGCTGTGGAAAGCTTTGACACCTACGAAGCGGTCGGGGCGGTGGCGAGCAACGTGGTGAGTTGGGATGGGACACGAATTGACTACCAAGGCTCGGGCCTGACCTGGTACGGCATGGGATATCGCCCTCACACGGGTGACAAGATGTCGAGCAAGAACACGCAAGAGTCACGCCCTGTTCTTTTTGGAACCGGCGCTGCCATGTTTGTGCGCCGCGAGGTCTTCGATCAGCTGGGCGGCTTCGATGAGTCTTTCTTTATGTTTTTTGAAGACGTCGATTTTGGATGGCGGGTCAACTTAGCGGGGTGGACTTTCTTATATCAACCGCGTTCTCTGGCTTTTCACCGGTATCACGGCTCCATGGGGGGAGTTGCCCCCTACCGCGAACAGTTTTTGCTCGAGCGCAACGCGCTGTATTGCCTATACAAGAATCTGGATGATGCCAACCTCGCTCGAATGTTGCCGGGAGCTCTCCTTGCGTCCGTTAAACGTTCCCTCGCGGGTTCCGGGGTAGACACGTCGAGCTTCGATTTGGCTCTCGGCGGGGAAAACCAGGAATCTGTCGAGCTACCGCCCAGCGCCGCGGTCCCACTTTTTGCCATGGACAAGTTTGTGGACGCGCTGCCTGAATTAATGCCGAAGCGTCGAGTCATTCAAAGCTCCAGGAAGAGATCTGACGTGGCGATGTGGAAGCTTTTTGGGGAAACAAATGCAGCCATGTCCACTGATGCAAGATATCTTCGAGGCTATGACGCGATCGTGGAAGCTTTCGATGTGAGCGCTGACCCAGCCGCTCTCGCCATCCTCGTCATTACCGGTGACCCGATAGGGAAGAAGCTTTCTGGACCCGGCATCAGAGCATGGCACATGGCACACGCGCTCGCCCAGCAACACGATGTCACGCTGGTGAGCTTGAGCGACGTCGACGAAGCTCTCAGCGCTGATGTTCGGCTCGTTCATGTGGATGCGGGCGATGACAAGAGCTTTTCTGGCTGGGAGAAATGGGCTGACGTGATCGTGTTTCAGGGCCACGCCCTGGAAGTTTTCCCGTCTCTGCGCTCGAGTTCAAAGCACCTCATTGCTGACATTTATGACCCGATGCATCTGGAGCAGCTGGAACAGGCGAGGCATTTGCCGATTGCTCAATGGGAGCAACAAGTATCTGATGCGAGAATTACCATTCAGAATCAACTCGAGGTGGGTGACTACTTCCTGTGTGCGTCCGAGCGTCAACGCCATTTCTACCTGGGGCAACTCACGACTTTGGGTCGCGTGAACCCTGGAGTTTACGAAGATGATCCGCACCTGGAAAGGCTCATCGGCGTGGTCCCGTTTGGTCTTCCCGATGAGGAGCCCCAGCATCGCACTGCTGTGCTTCGCGGGGTGGTGCCCGGAATCGGCGAGGGCGACAAAGTCATGGTCTGGAGCGGTGGCATCTATGACTGGTTTGATCCTCTGACCCTGATACACGCCGTCGCACAGCTCGCGAACACCAGGCCAGAAGTGAAATTGTTCTTTATGGGCACAGTGCACCCCCACCCTGGCGTGCCCGAAATGCCCATTATTCAAAAGTCACGAGACCTCTCTAGCGAGCTTGGTGTGCTTGGCAAGCACGTCTTCTTCAACGATTCATGGGTGGATTATGACGAGCGCCAAAACTATCTCCTGGAGGCAGACCTGGGGGTGAGCACTCATCGCTCGCATATTGAAACAACGTTCTCTTTTAGAACCCGAATCCTTGACTACCTGTGGGCATCGCTTCCGATGGTGGTCACCGAGGGAGACCATTTTGCAGATCTCGTCGAAAAACACGATCTCGGCATCACTGTTCCCGCAGGCCACGTCCAAGCGCTTGCGGACGCTCTCGAAAAAGCAATGTTTGACGACACGGTAAGAAAAGAGGCGAAGTCTTCTGTGGCTCACGTGCGGGAGAGCTATCGCTGGTCGCAGGTGCTCGCCCCGCTGGTGCATCATGTGGGGAGCCTCTCAGAACCCACGTTTAAGCCAAGGCCCAAGACCATTCGCTATTCGCCTGCGAGGAAAAGAGCGCCGCGCTTTAGCCTTCGCGACATTGGCCGAGGTTTTGAGCGCCTTTTTCGCGGAGAATTCAAATCACTGGCTCGCGCCCTCCGCCGGAAATTGTTTCGCAGGGCGTAAGGCGTGTGAACACCCTGTCTGCGCGGCCCGGGATCTCCGTGGTGATGTGCACCTTCAACGGAGAACAGTTCCTCGCTCCTCAACTCGAGAGCATCCTCGCGCAAACCCTGCTCCCCGAGGAAATTATTGTTTCTGATGACGGTTCGGCGGATCGAACGCTGGAGGTGGTCCGAGATATGTCTACTTCCTCCTCGGTGGCGAAGAATATCCAGTGGGTCATCACCTCTCGGAAGAAATCTCTTGGCCCCGCACAGAATTTTGAGCAAGCTCTCGCGCGCGCGAGCCGGGAGCTTATCGCTCTGGCCGATCAAGACGACGTGTGGGTCCCAGAAAAACTTCAGTTTTTAGCGCATCGTTTGGGGAGGGAGCCATCCGCGGCGCTCGTCCATTCGGATGCGAGGCTGACAGATGCTCAAGGAATCCAGGGGACTACGTTGATGAAAACCCTCGGCGCGACCAGGGCTGAGCTGCGCAACCTGGAAAACGGGAAAGGGCTTGCTGCCCTCCTGCGGCGCAATCTTGTCACCGGGGCGACTGTGATGATCAGGAGGGAGTTGCTCGAGGAGGCGTCGCCTTTCCCCACAGGGTGGATGCATGACGAGTGGCTCGGACTGGTTGCCGCGCTTCAAGGCGCACTCGTGTTTGAAAAGGGAACACTCGTGGACTACCGCCAACATGGGAACAACGCCATTGGAGCCAGCAAAACGACGATGTCTGATGCTCGTTCTCGGCTGAAAGTAGACCGAGGAACATTCTTTGATCATAAGAATCTCAGAAATGAGGCGCTTGTGCGTCTTGTGTCCGCGCCCCCCACCTGGCTTACTCCGGCGAGCCGAGCTGTTGTGGAAGGGAAAATTGCCCATGACCGCTGGCGCACGGGATTGCCATCCTCGCGTGTGAGGCGGATTATTCCCGTAATATTTCGGGGTCTGCGACGGTCTTACTCTTTGTACTCCCGGGGCCTACTGGACATGGTTCGCGATATCGCGCTGAGAGATGCCCAGTCCTAGAAATTAACCCAGACCGGGAACTTGCTGGCCTTTGCACGTTTACTGCCTACCCTGGAGCGACAGAGAAGTACTGGCTAGCGCTAAGCCTGTGCGCCCTTGCTCGCGCGTCCTATCGCGGAGCAGAACCAAGCTCCGTCATGGCGTCCTCGAGGGACGCTTGGGTGAGCGTGAGGGAGCGGGCCAGGTCGGTGGTGACTTTTTCTTGCCACAGCTGGCGCCGGTACTGGTAGACCGAGTAGAAAAGGGCGAAAACGACAAAGCTGTACAGCAGAAGGTCAGCCCCTCGGCCAATACCGAGCAGAGCAGCTACAGAGTTTGTGTATTCCGGGAACAAGACGGCAACAAACCCCGCAATCAGAACAATCACCATGAAGAGGCGGCGAATCGCCTGGTGGTTTGCACTTCGTTTCGCCTTGAGCAGATAGAGCCCCACCAAGGCTAAAGCCCCCACAAGCACCCATTGGCTAATCATGACAATCTCCTAACGCACTAAGAGGTCGATCAAGATATTGATCGAGTTGAGCAAAGACTGGCCTTTTCGTTTCGAATACTCGGTGTAGAGGACCTCAACAGGGTATTCCTGCCAGGACAGTTTGGCTTTGGCCAATTGGTGGACAATTTCTGTCGCATGGGACATCCCATTTTGCTCCAGGCAGATTTTCCCGATTGCCTCCATGCTCAACACACGCAGACCGTTGTGGGCATCGGTGAGCCGTAACCCAGTGATGGCACGTGTCATCAGGACCGCAGCTTTCAAAACAATACGCTTTCTCATTCCAGGTTTTGTTCTTTTATCCAGAAAACGCGAACCGAAGATGATGGAGATGCGTTTGCGCTGCGCAAGCTCCAGCATCTCCATCGCGTCGCTAACCAGATGTTGACCATCAGCGTCGAAAGTAATGATGTGGGTCGCGTCAGGTTGAGCAGAAACATAGTCGAAGCCGGTTTGAAGCGCGGCGCCTTGGCCAAGGTTCATAGGGTGGCGAATAACCCGCGCCCCCGATGCTTGGGCCAGCGCAACACTGTTGTCGGTGCTGCCATCATCGATGCAGAGGACATGAGAGAATTGTTCCCGCAATCCGGCAATAACGTCCCCAATGACTTCGGCTTCATTAAATAAGGGAACGACAACCCAGGCGGTGCTCTCCCGGGTTCCAGAGGGTGCCGATGGGGTTGTGGACGTCATCACGCCTCCATTCTGGCAGAGAGCGACCCGCCGAGTTTCGTTCCCGTTCGCTCGGCCACAATAGGCTCACCACTATGTTCTATCGTCTCAGTTCTGTCATCAAGGGTTATGCGTGGGGCGCACCAGGTGCGATTTCATCTTTCCTCGGACAACCTGCTTCCCCGTCTCCTGAGGCAGAGCTGTGGTTCGGTGACCACCCTGTGAGTGGGTCAACCCTCGAAGTTGACGGTGAAGCGAAGGACCTTGGCGTCTGGCTTTCTGAGTCACAAAGGTCCTTTCCCCTCCTGGTCAAGCTTTTGGCGGCGTCGCGGCCCCTTTCGATTCAGGTTCATCCCGGTGCGCAGCAAGCGCGGCAGGGTTTCGAGAAAGAGGAAGCGCGAGGCATCACGCGAGATGCGGATTCTAGGATCTACAAAGATTCATCAGCGAAGCCCGAACTCATTGTTGCCCTCTCAGACACATTTCTTGCGCTTGTCGGCTTTGTTTCTCCCGATGTTGTGCGCGATCGACTGAACCGGTGGCATGAAGCAGGGCTAGAGAGCACCGCGGTAGAACTTTTGATTCAACAAAACGCCGGGTCAACGAAGGCATTTGCTGAGTGGGTTCTTGGCGGAGGAAGTGACGTGGAGGACTGTGTTGAGCGTCTCGCCACGTGGGCTCGCGAAGAAAAAAGCTCACCCCACAACGGCGCGACGACGCAGGAAAAGCACCTGCTTCGATTGTTGTGTGAGGCCCATCCTCGTGATTCAGGAGTGATCTTTGGGCTTCTGATGCACCATGTTCGACTCGACACAGGCGAGGCGTTGTTTGTGGACGCAGGCGAAGTCCATGCGTACGTCGAAGGGTTTGGCCTTGAGGTGATGTTGCCCAGTGACAATGTCGTGCGAGCTGGCCTGACGGCAAAACACCGTGATGTCGAGGAGTTTCTCGCTCTCGCAAAGCTCGATCCTGTCCCCGGTCCTATCCGTGTCGTTCCCGCGGTCGAGAACTCCACGAGCCGTTACCAGGACTTTCCTGCTCCCTTTGTCGTTACCCGTATTGTCGGTGACGTCTTGTATCACCTGGATGGGCGCGACGCCATCTTGGTGATCGAAAGTGGCGTGGGGCGTCTTTCTGGCTTCGAGGGCGCGTGCGAGGTGCGCCAGGGGGACGTGCTCTATGGCACGAGCGAAGACGGCCAGCTGACTTTGGCCGGTCATGCGGTTGCGTGGGTGGTACAGCCCCGGGACTCGCCGGCTTAGAGCGAGCGAACGGAGGTTTCGTTTTCTTGAAACCAGCGATAGGCATCCGCGATGCCATCACGCAAAGTCCATGAAGGTGTCCAACCCAGGTTGTGTAGCCGTGAACTATCCAGCATTTTTCGAGGTGTGCCATCGGGTCGTGACGGATCGTTGTGGACAGTTCCCGTGAAACCCACAACGTCAGCAATCAATGTTGCCAACTCTTGAATAGACACCTCGTGGCCTGAGCCAATATTGATGGTCTGGGGATCGTCGTAATTGATCAGCAAGAACTCCACGGCCGAAGCAAGGTCGTCAACGTGGAGGAATTCTCGCAGAGGGGTCCCACTTCCCCAGATTTCAACGCTCTCTGCTCCCGTGGTCACTGCCTCGTGGAATTTGCGAATGAGGGCCGCCAAGACGTGAGAGTTTTCAGGGTGATAATTGTCGTTGGGGCCATATAAATTGGTTGGCATTGCCGAAATCCACGCGTGGTGGTGCTGGCGTCTCATGGCCTGAACCTGCAGGATTCCCGCAATTTTTGCGATTCCATACGCCTCGTTGGTTTCCTCCAGAGCGCCCGTGAGGAGGGCAGATTCGGGGATGGGCTGCGGAGCGAACTTAGGGTAGATACACGATGAGCCCAAGAACAGGAGCCGGTTCACTCCCGCCTCGTGGGCGGCGTCCATGAGGTTGACTTGGATTTGCAGGTTGTGGCTCAAAAAATCTGCGGGATAGGTGTTGTTTGCGTGTATTCCCCCTACCTTTGCTGCCGCATCAATGACGACATCGGGGGACATCTCCCGAAGCGCCGTTCGCGTGTCTTCCCGATGGGTGAGGTCAAGCGTGGAAGAAGGAAAACCGACCAGGTTGTTATATCCCGATTTTTCCAGGTGTCGCCAGATCGCCGAGCCGGCAAGACCTCGGTGGCCTGCGATATAGACCTTGTCCGTATGCTTCATGGTGTCCTAGCGTGGAGTGATTATTTCAATAGCCTAAAGCTAGGACCAAAGAAAGGCGCTTTCGATGGGTGACAAAGACGTGATGGTGGTGCTCCCCACTCTAGGCAAGCGCCTGCTCCACCTTGGCCTTGCCTTGGAATCGTGCTCCACGCTCGCACAAAGCGTCTCCCTCACCTTGTGCGTTGTCGCCCCGGTGGCGGCAATCGATGCGCGAAAGCTGGCCGCAGACCATGGAGCACAGCTTGTCGACGATCCCGGCACCGGTATGGCAGACGCGATCAATGCAGCGCTTGTGACCAGAAGCTCAGAGAAGTATTACGTGTGGCTGGGGGACGATGATGTTCTTGTTTCTCCTGGAATTAGGAGGCTCATAGCCGCTCTGGACGCTGATGACACGGCAGTGGTGGCCCATGGCCAATGTGAATATATGGACACAGAAGGTACAACGATTGCGCTCAACCGTGGGGGTAAGTTGGCTCAATTCTTGCTTACGTGGGGCCCTAATCTCATCCCGCACCCGGGGACAGTGGTCTCCATGGACGCCTTAGAAAAAGTCGGCGGATTCTCGCCAGGACTTTCTTACGCCCTGGATCTTGACGTCTTTCTCAAACTTCGCAAGGCAGGGCGTTTTGTGGCAGTTCCCGCGGTGGCTTCCCGTTTCCGGTGGCATCCCGAATCGCTCACTGTGGCTGACAGGAGAGCTTCCTCGCGCGAGGCCATGAGCGTGAAGGCACGGCACCTACCACGTTGGTTGCGGTGGATGTCCCCCCTATGGCACTGGCCCATTGCGTGGCTTTCGGCGCTCGCCGCCCAGCGCGTCAATACCCTGGCTTCGCGCTCGTAGAGCCCAGACGCGATAGCCTGTCTTCGTGACGTGGTTAGTGACCGGCGGTGCCGGATATATAGGCTCGCATGTGGTGAGGAAACTGCAGCAGTCCTCCCTGTCTGTCGTCGTCTTTGATGACTTTTCCACCGGAGTGCGGTCGTTCGTCCCATCTGATGTTCCCCTGGTTGAGGGAACCCTTCTCGAGACAGGTTTGATTGAGAACGCTCTTCGGGAGCATCATGTCGAGGGTGTCATCCACATCGCTGGGTTCAAATTTGCCGGCATCTCCGTGGAAAAACCGCTCCACGCTTATGAGCAAAACGTCACCGCAATGATGTCGCTACTTGAGGCTATGAATCGGGTGGGGGTGCAAAACATCGTGTTTTCTTCTTCTTCTTCCGTCTACGGAAATGCGGCATCAGGACTGGTCGAAGAAGACAACCCTTTCAACCCCACCTCTCCTTATGGGGAATCCAAGGTGATTGGGGAATGGCTACTGCGCAACCAGGGAGTTGCGACTGGGCTTCGCCACACCAGTCTTCGGTACTTCAACGTGGTGGGTTCCGCGGACCTCGACCTGCCCGACGTCAGCCCCTACAACCTTTTTTCTATGGTCTTTGCGGGGCTCGAAGAAGGAAGAGCCCCGATGGTTTTCGGCACCGACTACGACACTCCCGATGGAACCTGCGTCAGGGATTACATTCATGTCGGTGATCTGGCTGCTGCTCACGTGGGAGCGGCGCAGAGGCTTGCCGCGGGCGAAAGTATTGAGCCGGCCTACAACCTGGGCAGCGGCACAGGAACGTCTGTTGCGCAGATGATGACCAGTATTTCCCAGGTGACCGAGCAGCCCTTCACCCCCGGGCACGGCCCGCGACGCGCGGGTGACCCTGCGCGCGTGGTGGCGTCGGGTGAGCTGGCAGCGAGAGATCTGGGATGGGCCATGACCTATTCATTGGAGGACATGATTAGTTCCGCCTGGGAGGCAAGAAAAACACTTTCTCCCGCGTAGCGTTGCGCCTTAGCTAGGCTAGAGACCCATCGAATCGAAGTGGAGCACGGCGTCATGTCAATGAAGAACTCCACCATTCTGGTGACCGGTGGGACAGGCTCGTTCGGTCACGCGTTTGTCCCTCTGGCTCTGGAGAAATATGACCCCGAGCGCATCATCATTTACTCCAGGGATGAGATGAAGCAGTGGGAAATGGCCAAACTCTTTCACGGAGACAAGCGAGTCCGGTTCTTTATCGGCGATGTTCGTGATCGCGACCGCCTCTATCGTGCCGTGGATGGTGTGGATTACGTTGTTCACGCCGCAGCAACAAAAATTGTTCCCACTGCAGAATACAATCCGTTTGAGGCTGTCAAAACGAATATTTTGGGTGCGATGCACCTTATCGATGCCTGCATCGACAAGGGCGTCAAAAAAGTTGTCGCGCTTTCGACCGATAAGGCCAGCAGTCCCGTCAATCTTTATGGGGCGACAAAGCTCGCCTCAGACAAGCTCTTTGTCGCCGGAAATGCTTACGCCGGGTCGAAGAACACCCGGTTTTCGGTGGTGCGTTACGGAAATGTTATGGGCTCCAGGGGTTCTGTTTTGCCCTTTTTCCAAGAAGCCGCCGGGCGCGATGTCCCCTTGCCCATCACGGATGTCCGCATGACGCGATTCATGATCACCCTCGAGGAGGGGGTGGAGCTGGTGTGGACGGCTTTTGACGACATGGTGGGCGGCGAGGTGTATGTGAGAAAAATACCTTCGATGACCATTACCGATATTGCCGAAGCTGTTGCTCCCGGCAAGCCCACCGAAGTGGTGGGGATCAGGCCGGGGGAGAAGCTTCACGAACAAATGATTGGGGTCGAGGACGCACCCAACACCTACGAGTACGGCGACTATTTCAAGATTCTTCCCACTATTAACACCTGGTCTCCCGATACCGACATGGTCAAGGGCGGCACTCTGGTTCCGGAGGATTTCTTGTACACCAGCGACCAAAATTCACAATGGATGGCGGTATCGCAGCTACAGGAGTGGGTCAAAGCTCACCTCACTGTTCGCGGGCCCGGCAGAGCCCCCTCTGCGTCCCACTAGGTCTCATCGTGACCGCAGGAATGACCGTCATAATCCCGGCTCGAGGGGGCAGTTCCCGTATACCGGGGAAAAATATTCGGGACTTTAACGGTCATCCAATGGTTCATTGGCCCATAACCGCAGCGCTTGGATCTCGCGGGGTGGATTCCGTGGTGGTATCGACAGATAGCGAAGACATCGCCGTGGTTGCCCGGCACGCCGGGGCATCTGTTCCCTTCATGAGGCCCTCACACCTTGCCGACGCGCACGCGGGAACAGCTCCGGTGATGGTTCACGCACTGGATGAAATGGGAATTGGCGATGATGCAATGGTGGCGTGTGTGTACCCGACTGCTCCCGTGACTACGGCAATTATTGATGAGGCCATTGCCCTCTCGGCTAGTCACCCTGAGGATTTTGTCATCACTGTGGGTCGCCACCGCTCCCCCTGGGAGAGATCGCTCACACAAGACGCCACGGGCAAGATGATGCTGGAAAATACTGATGCCCTCCACGCGAGGACTCAGGATCTGCCGCAACGGTTCTTTGACGCGGGGAAAATTTATGTTGCTCACGCTCACGCGTGGAGAGAGCGTGAGACCATGATGGCCGCTGCTTTTGTTCCCCTTCTTGTGCCGGACTGGGCGAGTGTTGACATGGACGAACCGGAAGATTGGGCCATCGCGGAAGCCCTCCATCGAGCTTTTGTCCTCAACGCACGATGAGGGCTCTCATCCTCGGGGCGTCGGGTTTTTTGGGCTCCTACGCGGGCTACGCCCTCGCCAAGCAGGGGTGGCAGCTCACCGGTGTTTCTCGAGAGGAGACGTCCTTGTATTCACGCCATCACGCCATCGATTCCCTGGCAGAAGTGCCCGACGTTCTTCGATCCCGCCCGTGGGACGTCGTTGTTAACTGTGTTGCGATGGCCAGTCATGAGCAATGCGAAGCCAGCCCCGAGGATGCACAAAAGATTAATGCTGACCTCCCTGCCCGCTGGGCAGGAATCGCTGCTGACGTAGGTGCGACCTTCGTGCATCTCAGCACGGACGCCGTATTTAACGGCGTTTGGGATGAGCTTTACGCCGAAAACGACGATACCGCTCCTCACAGTGTTTATGGGAAAACTAAGCGACGGGGTGAGGAATCTGTCCTGAGCGAGAACCCGCACTCTTTAGTTCTCAGAACAAACTTCTTCGGGTGGTCTCAGAACTCGAGTAAAGGAATTCTTGATTTCTTTGCCACCGGTTTCGAGAATCAGAAGGCGATGACAGGTTTCACGGACTACGTCGTGTCCAGCCTCTACATGGCAGATCTGTGGGAGCTCCTTGTGGAGGCACTGGAGAAAAACGCCAGCGGCATTTACCACCTCACCTCGAGCACGCCTCTTTCAAAGTATGACTTTGGGTTAGCAGTGGGCAAGGCCCTCGGTGGGGATGAGACTTTGCTTTCTGCGGGTGTCCTCGCCCAAAGCACCTCCCTGGGTAATCGAGGTCACAACTTGGGGCTGTCGGTAGCCAAGCTTGAGACATTGGTGGGGCATCCGATTCCTGGGACGCTCTCGGGCATTGCCCGGGCGGTGAAAGAGCGCCATGCTGTGATGGATTACTTTGGACACACACATCGCGACGGGAAGACTGAGCAATGAAAATAGGTTCCACACATCTTGGGCCCGACGACCCCACCTATTTCATTGCCGATATTGCGGCAAACCACGACGGGGTTTTGGATCGCGCTCTGGAGCTGATGACCATGGCCAAAGAGGCCGGTGCTCACGCGGCAAAGTTTCAACACTTTCGCGCCGATCACATAGTCAGCGATAAAGGGTTTCGGGAAATGGGGGGCGCGCAGTCCCACCAATCCAGCTGGTCCAGGAGTGTTTATGAGGTCTACCAGGATGCGTCACTGCCGTGGGAGTGGACGAAGCCTCTTGCTGATCACGCGGCGAGCATTGGAATCGACTTTTTTACCAGTCCCTATGACCTCGAAGCCATCGATTTTGTCAATGAGTTCGTCCCCGCATACAAAATAGGTTCAGGCGAGATTACGTGGCTAGAAGCCATCGACCACATCGCGTCGAAAGGCAAGCCCGTCATTCTCGCGACGGGGGCTGCAACGTTGAGCGAAGTGGACAATGCGGTGGCTGCCATCGCTAAGCACGGAGTTGCCTATTCAGTCATGCAATGCAACACCAATTACACGGGGGTAGCAGAAAACCTCAACCACATTCATTTGAACGTGTTGAATACCTATCGTGAGCGTTACCCCGAGGCCCTTTTAGGCCTCTCGGACCACACACACGGCGACATCACCGTTCTCGGAGCAGTGGCCATGGGAGCCAGGGTCATTGAAAAACACTTCACCAACGATGTGGCGTTGGAGGGTCCCGATCACCACTTCTCCATGACCCCTCAGTCGTGGAGAGAGATGGTCAATCGCACCCGTGACCTCGAAGCAGCACTGGGAAGTGCCGAGAAAATTGTCGCCGAGAACGAAAAAGAAACCATCGTTATTCAACGACGGGGTTTGCGTTTTTCCCATGCACTGACTGCTGGTTCGATTATTGACGCCACTGATGTTGTGGCGTTGCGCCCGGCAACACCGGGAATTGTGACACCCGATTTCATCGACGATGTGGTGGGCAAGAGGCTGGGCCGCGATGTTGAGTTTCACGACATGGTGACCAGAGAGCTCCTGATTTAGCCATGTCGTCTTCGCGGTTGGCGTTCGTGACCGACAGGGCCGACGCCCACGTCGCGCGCTTCGACCTCCTGTTTCGCACACTGAGTAGTTCTTATGAGCTCCTCACCTTTGTGTCCCAGCCTTCGGGGAAGCTCGTGTCGGAAAGCACGGGACACACTTTCGAGTCGTGGAGCGCTCTGAGCGCTTACCTTGAGTCCGCCGCAGATGTGGTGGTTTCTGGCCCT
>Ga0222634_1000794_pt1 | contig 12476 bp, 19 predicted proteins | sample AntAcemetageno50_FD_179807 | JGI IMG/M metagenome (GOLD analysis project Ga0222634, IMG submission 179807) | Saline water microbial communities from Ace Lake, Antarctica - #50 | ecosystem: Environmental > Aquatic > Non-marine Saline and Alkaline > Saline | place: Antarctica: Ace Lake | collected...
GGTTGCCGGATCGGTACGTCCTCACACACCTCCGGGCTTTCGATGATAGGGAAGTCAAGTGTTGGCCTTTCGTTTTCCACCGGCTTAATTCCATTGGCCAGGTGAATCATTAGGGCAATGATGAGGACAGAAGCTATTGTTAGTATTGTTTTCATAATTCAGCCTCCAATAATTCAGGGTTTTGCCAGATATTTCCGATTACACGGGGATTCGTCCCGCTTATCGTGATGTCTGCAATATCTATGAACTTTACTTCCATATTTTTATCCGTTTAATTAAGATCCGTTTCAAACTGCACATAGCCATTCTGTTTGGGAAGCATGTATTTTTGGCTGTTCCTATGAGCGTTATTAACCCTGAGAAGCATGTCGATTTCTGGTTCATTCTCAATCTTATCAGATTCAATACGCAGTCGCGTTGCGCCAACAGCCATTATCCAAACCAAAATAGACCAGAAAATGAAGCCGAGAACCATTACTAAGTAGATCATGTTGAGCTTTTTTTAGATTAAAAGGTATTGGGTACAGGCAGGTACGCCCGTTTTGGCCAGAGGATCTATTCGGGGGTTCCCCGAAGGCTGTACCCTATCCCCAGAGTTGTTGCCTGTTCCCAATTTTATTATTTAAATATCTGTTTTCGTTTCAGGATAACTGCCCTTAATTGCATCCCTGATTATCTTTTTAAAATCACTTGGAAAATCCTGGCCAAGCATCCAATTCAAATAGTTATAATCCGTAGAAACCACATCCCGAAGCGTTGCTGTGGTTTTCTTTTGGTCATATTTACCAAACCCGAATACAACCTCACCGTCCTCGTTAAAAACAAGCTTTCCTCCCCTATCCAACTCTCCGGGGTAAAGCAGATCATTGATCTTGGAAATATCTTTGATCCCCTCTCCCTTCATCAACAGCTCACGAGCAAGCATTACAGTATATTTCGTGTCGGCATCTGCATCATGAGCCTGTGCCTCCATATCCACACCCAATAGCAGCTTAACCATGCCCACCAATGTTCTCGGAAAGAACCTGTTCAGCATTGCAAAAACATCAAGACATGGTTTTTCTTTTAAATCAAGAGAAATACCAATACGTGCAAACTCATGTTCAATAACCACATCATCATACTGGCGGTTGTTATACCCACCAATAGCATCAGCCTCATTAATCCACTGCAGAAGCTCTTTTGCAACAGAAGCAAATCGTGGTTGCCCTTTCACCATTTCATCTGTGATACCATGTACCATGATCGATTCAGCCGGTATGGTTATTCCCGGGTTAATCAGTCCTGTTTTCTTTTCGTGTTTTGATGCCTCAATACCGAACGATGTCGGCACCATGTGAAACGAATATTGAACAATCCGAGCTTTTTCAGGGTCTTTGTCTGTAGTTTCAAGGTCGTAAAAGAGTATTTTTTCCATGCCTAAATGTTTATATGATAGTTATTGATTAAATATTCGCACTCTTGCGCAGGGGTAATATGACCTTCTCTAATCCAAGTCATTTCTATCCCTCCACCACTGTTTCATTGCATCGCCAATAATTGGTATCACTATTGTTGTAGGCAATTAGCCTAACTTTTTGCAAAAGAATATCTCCCATTCTTTACAGGAAGTATTGCAACCATCACAAGGTTGGTAGCTTTTATCATCAGCTAACTGTTCGCTTTGCCCTACAACATTAGGTATAGAGCAGTTTTTTACTCGCTCCTGTTCGCATTCATTCCACACCTTCAATAGTGCCTGTTGTACGCTTCTGCTATTTGGATAAGCAGTTTCAGCCTGTATCTCTTTTATTCTTTCAGTTGTCATATAATAAAGTTTAGTGTTTCAAATCCGTAAAAAACCGACTCCATACCCACGGGCGTTATCAAAATCCATCCGCCTACAATTACTATTAAAATTTTGTTGGGTTCGTTTTCCATCATTTTAATTCCCGATCAGATTTTCAGCCCCGACCGGGATGGACTCACGTTTATCTATCACTTAAAGGGCAAACCCTCTTCCTCAACTTCTTTATGAACATCTGTTTTCTTGGGTGCCGGAATCATTTCTATTAATATTTCCAGATCCTCATATGTCCTTGCTTTAAGCAAATTGGAATGGATCTGCTTGATCTCTGCCTGACTTACATCATCACGGCCTTGTAGCTGTAATAGCCCTTTCTCGACATTTATATAGAGCTTGATAAACTTGTACAGTCCTCGACCTTCATGAATCGTTAGTTTTTCGGGATCCAAGTTTGCATACTTATGAGAAGATGGCATAGCCTTAATGGCGTCTTTTACCTTCGTATAATTCTCAGGAGTAGTGCTAAGAAGGATCTTTTTGGGGTCTGCCGGAGGCTTTTTGTTTTTAGGAACAGGCGGATCTCCATGCTCGGGGCTATCATGATCACCGTCCCTTTCTTCATTGGTAGGGATGGAAAACATCATGATGATGGCATACTTATGTGCGGCCGTCATGGCTTTGTTGCTTGATTTATCCCCCGAATCCATTCCCTCTCCCTCGGTTATAGTGTCTACATAGCTTCCATCGTCTGTGTAAAAGCGAAAACGAACCTTCATTAGGGTGTATATTAATGCCCCACCGCTTCTTGTTTCCCTCTCCTCTCTGGTTTTTTCAAGAACATTTGCCAATGAGAACACCCGATGCTTTGCCAAGATGGGTTGTATCATGTTATACACCTCATCCACGCTCCGGAAGTTATACCCCTGTTGTTTGTTACGGGAGTTTTTTCCTACCGGCTGTATGGCCTCCATAATGTCCGATATTTTGCTAAATATCTTTCCTTTTTGTGGCCCGCCTATTCCGAAAATAGCTCCGGGTTCAGGATCTCCATATAAACCCTCGGCAGCTTCGGCGCCGTTTAGTTCTACTTCTTCTGTGATTGTTTCCTCTGACATAATACCCTCCACAATTAAAGTCCAAATACCGATTTGTTTAATTCAATTTCAGCGCCAGGTATGCTGTTAACCTGCTCCACACTCTGCAGGTACTCATGGATCTCCGATCTCTCCCTGACAAGTTGTTCTCTTGACTCTTCTGACGGGTCTTGCGATAGTACTCCCTCAATAACCTGCAACCGATCACGCGCCTCGGCTGTCTCTCGAAGATATATTTCATGCAACTCCTGACCATGCTTATTCAGGTCTTTCCAGGGGGCAAACGTGATTTTACGTGAAGCGTTTTGAAAGACCTCTATGGCCTTGCCTATTGCAAGCTGCGCATCAGAGGATAAAACGATTGGCTCCCCATCAGGCGTTTGCATTTCAGACTGTATAGTCATTAACGAATCCGACAGTACACTTGCCTGATCTTCTTCAAGCTCTATATTTTTTGAGGCAAGTCCGTGTTCTCTCAGATGGGTATAGGCTTTTTCCTCTTCAATAATACCAACCTTATAGAAGTCTCTCAGGTACACCTTTTTGCCATCAACCAAGACGGATTCATCTTCCTGTGTGCGAAGAAGCATGACCACTCGGGTTTTAACATTCTCTACATTGTTTTTTCTCGAATCCCGAACTTTTTTGTCTATATCAGAAACACCTTGCCAATATTTACTCCTTGCGTTCCATGCCTCTACTTCTGCTTCCAGTTTTCTTTTTACCCATTGATAGCTTTTCACCTTATCGGCAATGCCCCCGTCAAGGTCAATGATCTGCTGATATAGCTCTTCGATTTCATCGGTTAACTCACCGCCACTTTCCAAGAGCATCTTGTCAAATTTTTCCTCTAACTCTCGCCTTTTGTGTGTTAAATCAAAAGCCGATTCTTTTTTCCCTTTTTTTACTGTTTTTGTTGCTTGCATAACTTTATATTAGTTGTGTGTTAAGGTTATTCTGGTCTCTGCCAGGGTATTCTTTGGAGCCTGTTTCGATTCATCCTCGGAACGGGCTTTATTTTTTAGGTCTCTGATAGCTTTCTTACCAATCTGGTAGGCAGCTACCTTGACCAACTCTGATGTATTCATGGCACACCTCTGTTTTTGGGTTCATATAAAAGACGTTTGATTTTACCTGAATGATAATCGTCCAAAAATCGTAGTAACTCGCTTCTTAAAATCACATCATCATTAAACTGTAAATATCCATAAGGCTTCATCTTCGCCTCCCATTTTCTAAGCGCCGGATAGGAATTGAACCACAGCATGGTTAATGCCTGCTTCCTGTTGATGGCTTTATCATTACTCTTGCGAAGATTTGTAACAGCCTGATTTTCAAGTATCAAATACAACTCTTCCTCTATTTTATCAGCCCGATCGCGCAGGAACTTCGCCTGAGTTCTCAGCTCATAGACTTTTTTAGGCAGTTTTATTGTATTTGTATCACTCATAAAGAGTCCTCTGTACTTGTTTTCGTCCTTGCTCGTTAGAGCAATCAAGACTATTTTGATAGTTCTCGCATACTGTTACTGGCCTTGCCGGTGACGTTGCGTTTCTCAATACCCCGGGAGGTGACCACTCCCGGGGTTCTTTCTTCTCGCATCAAATAATCTGTCAGGTCTTCATCGCTATCAAAGCGAATAATTAAATCGTTAATTTCTGATCGTACCTTAGATACCACACTGAGCAAATACCGGTAGTATTGGTATAGGCTTTCAGCGTTTCCGGCACTAATCGCATCCTCTGCTACATATATTTGACGAACCAAGTCATGGTGCAATTCCTGAATGGTCATATCGGTGTCGTCTGCGCCCTGTATTGGAATGATGTGATACTTTGTTGGAACAACCACAAAACGTTGCATCCGGAGATTGCCATCGTTAGAAAGGTTTTTCAGTAAACTTGAAAACCGTATCCCGTCTACCTTGTAAGAATCTTGATTAATAGCATTAACAAGGCTTTTTTCCCCATCATATAAAGAATATTCAGCCAGTGTATGCCAAGAATATCCATCTTCGCTGACCAACTTTCTGATCTGTGAGTAAATAGCCCTTCTTAACTGTTCGCGTATGTCCGATCTACTCATTGCAGTACTTTTTTAGGCTTGCGTTCCTTTTTATCATCTGGTATAGTGATGCCGGCACTACGGATGTAGTCACAAGCCTTATTATAAATGTCGTGGTTTTTGTTTGGGTACTTCAGGACTTCATATAAATACTCTCTTGAACACCCTATTTTATCAGCAACCTGTTGCGCAGACTGATCAAAGGCAGTTCGTGCCTGACTAAATCGCTGAATCATTGTTAATTCATTCATGGTTTCTTACATTTGTTATATACAAGTGTGGACTACTCCTGTGAATATAGTCAAATAAAAGTCAATTTGTCAAGTAAAAGTAAAGATATAGTAAAAAATATTTTAATCGAGCTATCTATAGAATTAACAGGTACTAAGAGCATTCCAAAGCTTGCAGATAAATTAAATCTATCAAAACAGGCTCTATATGCATGGATAAGTGAAGGAGAAATTCCTTTAGAGTCAATCGTTAGTAAAGTCAAGGGTATTAACCCAAGATTTTTGACCGGAGAAGAAAAGCGTATATATAAAGTAGAGGCGCAGCCGTCAGATGATTATTTTGACTTTACGAAAACATTGTTAGAAGAAGAAAGGTCTCGATACGGTATTTCAAAAGTTCCTGATACCGAGGTGGGTCGTTATCTTCAAGATATTTTAGACGACTCTGTATCTCTCGTCGTAAAGATTCGTCGTCTAATTGATCTACACGAGGGTTCGAAGATTGAGCGTAATTCTGATCCATAGTAGTTATATTTAATGATTAGTAAGGCAGGCTAATCTACATTATCAAAACTAATTTTAAAAAAATGAGACAACTTTTATTGTCTTTAACAATTTGTCTGGTATGCTTTTGCAGTGGTTATTCACAAGATGTTTCTCAACCTGATAATATTGATATTAAAGAACAGGCAAGGAGTATTTTGATGGAGAACAGGCACCTTCTGTCTGGAATTGACTCTACTAAAAGCGGGCAGATTGACCCGAAAGAAGACAACGTTGATGAATTAATTGAACGCATATATGGATCCCCCCAAGAAGCTTCTGTAACCAGTAGGCAAGGATATACCTATCCAGATAACAAACATATTTTAATCTTCCTGGTCGTTCTTTTCCTATCAATTATTACAACGGCCAAAGTAGCTACTCGAAAAAAACCACAATCTAAAGTATCAAAACCGTTTATTTTATCCACCCCCTCTATGGTAACCTCATTTAATCTTTCAAAAATTTTTATATCCCTGTGGGTCATTGGTTCTCTTGCACTAATTTTATATATCCCTTATGCAAGTTATTCTATGGTGTCATCTGGCGACATTATAAAGACTATTGACGTTGTTTATTATGATTGGATTTTTAAATCTCACCCATTTGATAATTATGGAGAATTTATATTAATAAACTACAAACTATTAATTCTGCAGATTGCTGTATGGAGCTGCATTACTGTGGGTCTGTCATATTATTTTAAAAAGAAATAATTATGGCCGGTGGCCCATATAAAAACAAACATGGATCAAGGTACATTATATGGACAAACTCAAGGCTGTACCCAAACAATCCCAGGATCAGCGAGTCTCTTAGAACCAAATCTCAAAAAGAAGCAACCATCCGAAAACATCGCCTTGAAGATCTCTACAATTCAGGCAAGCACAACCCATGGCACCGACGTTGGTATGATAACCCCTCCATAAAACCATTTGTTACCGAGTCTCTTGCCTCCGGCAATGTTACATCGATCAATGAATACCATAACGACATCACCCTGTTAGAGGCCTCTGAAATCTATATTTCACATCAGATCAACCGCCCTAAAGGGTGGAGAAGCGATCGAACGCAAAAAGTGTACGCAGACAATATTCGACACTATGTAAACTTGATTGGCCCAACTCGTCATATTCGATCTATCACAAAGGAAGATATCCATGAGGTAATCTTTCGCCCATCGGTTACCAGTGAAGAAACATCCAAGTCTGACAGGAGCAAAATCATATCCATGCTTAATTTTTTCAAAAAGCAGGGATGGTTACAGGCGGTTCCTGACATTGAGGCTCCTGATCCACAGGAAAAAGTACCCAAGTTCTTTTTTGAAGAGCAGTTTTTGGCAGTCTGTTGGCATAAAATTATAAAAACTGAAAAAGAAATCATTCATGGTCACGCCCAAAGATCAGCAGATCGGCATCAGCTAAGGTTCATTCTTGCCTGGATGCTCATGGCCGGTACAGGGATCCGACCGGATGAGGCTACCAATATCCACATACAGGACGTTTACCCCGGACAAATGCTTATTGGGGCTAATACAAGGGGGAAAACCAACTCTCAGCGAATGGTACCGCTTCTCTATGAGTCAAGACAGGCGGTAGAACTTCTGATCGATCCTGCTTTTCGTAAAAGAGATCCGGAGCTATCGCGATCTAACCGCCTAATTGGTATTCACTCTACCATGGTTAAGAAAAGAATGAGCATCGAGCTTCGTAACGCATGGAAGGCCTGCTATCCGAATCACGGTAAAAGAACGGCATATAACCTGAGAGATTTTTTTGCAGTTCGTTTTTTAAGTGACTCCGACATTGGCAATCAAGACTTCCGATTGCTGCAGCTGAGAAATTACCTTGGCCACAAAAGCATCACCACAACTGAAAAGTACCTCAAAGCCATCCCTTCACGAATAGATTTAAGCCTGCCAGATAACACTGATATAGTGAAACTTTTGTCTGACATTTCGGCAAATGTTAGTTAACTGTTAGTTTCAAAATTCATAAGTCACTGATATTTATCACTAAAATCAAACCTTGCCAAGGTGGGGGTCGCGAGTTCAAATCTCGTTTCCCGCTCACAAAAAAGCCCTTTATTTAACGTAAAGGGCTTTTTTTATAAATGACATTGAACATCTGTGAAACAAAATTGTTAGTTTTTTGTTAGTTTTCACCCTTTTTTCAGGAAATTGTTAGTTTTTTGTTAGTTTTTTTTTAAAGCCTTCAAAGCCATCTCTCGGCCATGCACAATATCCGGAACCATATACTTATGATGGAATCTGGTAGTAGGTGCTAATTCCTGCTCCGGCTTTACAATTGTAGAAGGGTAATATGTCAGGTCGTCTCGGCACCCACACTTGGCAAGCTCATTCTTATAGTGGAATTTTAAAAAATCTACTTCTGCTACTTTAGCCAGGACATCACTTGCCCTCTCCGGTGCATGATCCAAATCAGACTTAATGTGCTTTAATGGCTTGGCCTCAAATCCTGCTGTACTTAAAATTGTGATGTGATCAGCATCCGGCATCATTATTTTTGTTGGCTCAATCGGTGTGTGAGTGGACGATCCGCCATCAGTATAATATTCACCTCCTATTTCAACTGCGCCAAACACTCCCGGAATAGCCGTTGTTGATAGAACCATCTTTGCAAAATACTCTACATCACCTTTTGAAAACGTCGTACCGGCCGGTATTTGCCACCACATTTCCCTTCCGGTCTTTGAGTTCACAGACACACATACAAAATCGATCAACATTGTCTGGCCAATCATTTCGCGTTTAAGAAGCTCTAATAGAGGCCTGTTATCATAGGCTCCATGCAGAGGATCTGACAAACCCAGTTTATGAGTACCCAACCTGAAACCCCATGCCAATAGTCTTTTGTTGGCCACATCATCATCCTCTATTGTGGACAGTAGTTCAAGCATTCTCTCTAATCTGCCCATAGCATACATCAGAGCAAGAATGCCTCCGGAAGAAACACCGATGGCAATAGCGTGGCGGTACCCATGTTCAACCAACACCATTAGTGCGCCCAAGAGAAACCCAATAGCTCCTCCTGCGCCACTTGCACATAGCGATCGTTTAACTAATTTATCCGGATTTACCATTTGATTCGGTCTGTTTTATTAATGCCTGTAATTTTTCTTCAAGCAGAACTGTTCTTTTTCTGTATCGTTTTCCCCATGGGAACATCAGATCAAGATCGCCCCGGTTCAGGATTTTCACGGCTTGTAGGATATACTTCTTTTCTGTTTTGATCAGCTGATTTTTGTCAAGTGCCTTATCGACCTGCTCAACATCCGGTAAAGGATTATCTTTATCCTCTACGGACAGATCCCTTCCATTCGCCAGTGCAGTATCGATCTTACGGTTATCCTGTAAAATCTTATCCTCAGCCTCAGTTGGTTCAAAGCCGTCCATACACTTCATGATGATCCGGCCTTCGCCAAGGCCTGCCCTTGGTATTGCATCAAGCATCTGAAAAAAGATGCTTTTTTCCCATAATGTGAATTTCATTATTCTTGTTTTTTAAATTCAGCAACGGATTTCTTGTAGTGATCGTCTACAGCCTTCAAGGCCTTGGCTTCGGCATCTGCGCCGGCAAATACCCCCTCTATTCTGCCTTTGACCACAACGGCATCCGCTACGGTTTCAATGAAATAGTTTAGTTGCAATAGTTTTTTTGCCATGATAGTATTATTTATGTTTTATGATTGAACACTTAGTTCGTGCACATACGCTGTTAAAGCCACTGTACCACCACTATTGTTTTTTATGTTTACTACAAATCCATTGGTACTAATGAATATTGAAACTTCCACATTACCACCCACCCAAGAGCTTGTTTTAATGATGTTAAAAGCAGGGTCATTTGGCCCCAAAAAGGTTTGATCGTTAAATGTTAATTGAGCAACACCGCTATTTACAGGGGCAAATTGTGAAAGGTTTACCGGAACAATAAACGACTGACTTACAGGTATTGCTGATTTATCAATCGCTCCATTCTCCTTGGTTGTAACCACAGCCGTCTGTTTGTTGACCATGCCGTGATTTCCATTCGTTTGCCGGGCAACAATTTCAACAGTATATGAGAAGGCTCTATAAGCTAAATTATACCTTGATACAATGAATAAATTTTCTCCGATTGCTAATGAGGCTTTTTTGTAAAACTGTTCGGCATGTTGAGCTCCGTCAAATGTCGCTGTAAATCCCCGGCTACCCATGGCAAACGTTAAATCACCACCTATAGCGGTAAATGATGTTGCGGTTACTGCGCCATTAAACGATCCTGTTGCGGCCGACAACTGGCCGGTAAATGTTCCGGTAGCCGCTAACAACTCTCCTGAGAACGATCCTGTTGCGGCTTGAAGCTCGCCCCAAAACGTTCCACCGGCACCCGTTAAGTAACCTGCAAAATTCCCGTTACTGGCATTGATTGTTCCATTAAATGTTCCTGAAAGCGCCTCAACATGACCCGTAAAACTACCACTTGTGGCCGTAACCGAACCTGTAAAACTACCAGTAGCAGCTGAAAGGCTGCCGGTAAAGGTTCCGCCAACACCAGAGAGGTTACCCCTTAGAACCACATCATTATTAAAGTACGTGTTACCATCAATTGTAATTCGGGCACCATTTATGGTATCCGCTTCAAGATTAATCCCTGCAATAATCTCTCCGGCTGTTACTTTCAAGTCCATGGTTGATGTTAATGAGCTGACCTGACCATTAATTGTTGTAACCTGACTATCAAGTGTAATTGTTGCAGAAGTTACACTACTTAGATCCCCTTCAATCCCTGTTACCTGTGTGCTTAAGGAGGCATGCGCCGTGGCCTGTGTTGCAATATCCCCTGTGTTTCCGGATATGTTGGTAGCATTCAGTGTAACATCTGACTGCAGAGTAAGAATAGACGATGCCGTGGTTGTATAGCCTGCTTCAAGATCATTCAGCCGAGGCGTCGTGATACTTGCAAACGTGTCCAGCTCCGCAATAGACTGAGAATGAGCAAATATGGTCGTTGTATTTCCGTCTACAAAGGTCGTTAAGGTATCAATCTCGCTGTGCAGGGTAAGCGATGATGCTGCATTGGAGTCAATTCGTAGTTTCTGAGTGCCCAAGTCTTCAAGAAGTGTACTCACCTCTGTACTGAGAGTTGCTGTAGCAAATACATTGGTTGCAAGCTGCGAAGTGTTTTCATCGATTTGAGTTACTATAGATGAAAACCCGGTCTCTAATGAGAGTATAGCAGCGGCATTGATCGTAACATTTGCATTGACATCGCCAATATAACTGGTATTGAAGCTTTGGTTTGATTGGAGAATAATAAGGTCGCCGGTAATATCCACCAATATCTGCGCATCAACCTGAATAGCCCTGTCCGTACTTGGACGGTACCCTACAAGGACATCACCGCTCGCCGGTATGTCATAATAGGGTAAATTGGCAATATGTGATGGCTTAATTATCGGCATTACTTATATAGGCCTTTTTTTCTGTATGCAAGTATTTGATCTTTGTAGCCCAGGAAGAACGTGCCCTGGTACTGCACATCGCCCTCAGCCTCTATTCCGGAATGCTCTAATAAATAGATATAGTCCGGATCACCAAAGAAATTGAATAACCTTGAAACCATGCCTTGCTTAGGCGTAAATATTTCATATCCGGATTGTGGTAAAAACAATGCAGACCGAAGCGGACTGTGGCCATCAAAAGTAAATCGGTGTAACCGGGTAAATCCTAATTCATTAATATCTACTGTGTCAACTTTTTGAACGTCTTGCAGGCCGATCATGCTTAGGCTTCGCTCAATCAGCATCGGCAAATCATCTGCAATTAGATTTGAATTGCCCTGAGTGCTTATTGAGTGCATATCCTGTGAATCCAACCGGCCAATCCCTTTTACCGCTGTATTGCCTATAAATGCGCTCATGATAATTTATTCGTTATTATTTGCTCAACCTCTTTAATTGCAGACTGAACGGCTATTTCTAACACTTCTTCCAACACGTTCCCGGCAGCACCAAGAATCCGTTTGAAGATGCTTTTGCTATGCTTTCTGATTTTTAGCCTGACTTCAACTCGCTTTTGCAATGGCAGTTTATTTACGTCATAATTCAGCTCCATCAGTTCATCTATGATAGCCTCTTCAAGTTCAGCCAAAACAAACTCGCGGTCATACTTATTGATGTGCTCTCCTATTTTTTTTCTGTGTGATTTTTTCATGATAAAAATGAGATTACAATTTTACCTGTAGATGACCATTGTGGATGAAATACTCTATAGTCAGGCTTGTTGGGATCTTCTGCCCATCCCTTCCAAAATTCAGGATCAGGATCTTCTCCATGTACCGTATCACCCTTCGGCCCGTAAATAATACCAAGTGGGTGGTTATTTTTAGATGGTTGTCCCCAAAAATTAGGGTCACCTCCACTTGTATGATTTGCATTGATTATTGACAGATCATTATCTGGATCTCTGTTCACCACCTTAATTGCTTGTTCAGTTCTACTCTTATCAATTACAAGAGTTTTAAATACTTCTTGTAATGAAACAATTTTTACACCAGCTGAAACACCATCTGGCTTTGGAAAAGTATAATCAAATTCATCTTTTACTTTCTGCCCATTCACCCAAGCATCAAAGCTTTCACCGCCTAAAAACACCAGTGCCATTTCCACAGCAAATGAATCCTCAGGCTCTGGAGTTGGTTCAGGGTTTGGCTCTTCAATCGGCTGATCTATCACAGGTTCTTCGGGTTCAGGTAC
>Ga0222634_1000797_pt1 | contig 12397 bp, 15 predicted proteins | sample AntAcemetageno50_FD_179807 | JGI IMG/M metagenome (GOLD analysis project Ga0222634, IMG submission 179807) | Saline water microbial communities from Ace Lake, Antarctica - #50 | ecosystem: Environmental > Aquatic > Non-marine Saline and Alkaline > Saline | place: Antarctica: Ace Lake | collected...
ACGGAGACCTTGGCCATCATATCGATGCGAGAGAAATACCTGATGACTGGCCTTTCGGCTATTTCCCCAGGTATACGACCCGCCCATTCGACCCTGAAAAACCGGAACCCACGGGAGAGATGTACCGACTCAATCCAGGGTTAACAGAATGGGCGTACCAGCTAACGAAGGATATCGAATTGCCGGATGACCCTACCGTTCAGCACGAGCGGGAACTCTACACAGAACATCCCAATGCGCAGGGTAAACCCAAAGTTATCAAGGGTGATCATATTGCAGCGCTGACTTTCTGGCATGGCAAACTCCTTAATGACTGGGCCAATCAGTTGGTTGAATACTGGACAGATGGGAAAGGCAACATGGTGACGTCAGCGATGGAAGATACGGGTTCGTATTTGTCTGTCTCATGGCTGGACAAGATTGGCCGGGCGGACAAGGACAGGTTCATGGTGCTTCGAATGGGCAGTAACTTTACGATGCAGCCCCCATCGCGAACCGCTGCTGAGAACCTGCTCAAGGAAACCCGGGGATACAAGTACGCGGGGCTGGAGATCGCCGTTGAGTCAGGGTACATCGTTGCCTCGAAAGTGGTCGATGAAATTTTGCAGAACTGGGATCAGTACGAAGATACTATCCCGACCAGTGATTAGGGTATTCGCCGAATGAGCGAGTTTATTGATTACGTCAGGGCGTTGCCAAAAGCGGAATTGCACCTGCATATAGAAGGGACGCTAGAGCCGGCAATGCTGATGGAACTGGCGGAGAAACACGGGGTTGACCTGCCATATTCGACAGTCTCCGATGTGGAGCGCGCTTACGACTTCAACGATCTGCAGAGTTTTCTTGATCTCTATTACCTGGGTGCCAGTGTGCTCATCGATGAGGAAGATTTCTATTCACTGATGTTTCGCTATCTCGGGCGATGTCGTGATGAAGGTATCGTTCATACAGAAATGATGTTTGACCCGCAAACCCATACCGAGCGTGGGGTAGGTTTTCCTGTGTTCATGGCCGGGTTCAGCCGGGCGATGGAGGACGCGAAACGTGAATGGGGACAGTCATCCTCGTTAATCATGAGCTTCCTGCGGCATCTTTCGGAAGACAGCGCATTCGAGACGCTGAAATCTGCTGAGCCTTACAAAGACCGAATATTGTCAATAGGTCTGGATAGTTCGGAGCTTGGTCATCCGCCAGAGAAGTTTGCGCGTGTTTATGCGGCAGCAGGTCTTCAGGGTTATCGATTGGTTGCCCATGCCGGGGAAGAAGGACCGCCAGCCTATATTATCGATGCGCTTGATCAGCTGAAGGTGGAGCGAATTGACCATGGTGTGCGCTGTCTGGAAGACGCAGCGTTAGTTGAGCGGCTGGTTAAGGCAAAGACCCCGTTGACCGTCTGTCCACTATCGAATGTACGCTTGTGTGTTGTTGCGGCTATGTCCGGGCACCCTTTACGCCAGATGCTGGAACAGGGACTCAACGTGACGGTTAACTCTGATGATCCACCTTATTTTGGGGGATACCTGCTGGATAACTTCGAAGCACTGCATCTTGATCTGGGCTTAACAAGGGAAGAAGCACGACTGTTGGCTGTTAACAGCATCCGCAGCAGTTTTCTTGACGACGCCTCCTGCAAGCCATGGTTAGATCAGCTGTCGCTGTCTGCGCCGTAGACTTTCAGCCCGTGTATCCCGCCATTGGGGTAGTGGCTATAAAGGATATGGGTCACCGGGTCATGATGCTCCATTTCCCTGAACTGGTGCCAGGTATCGGCGCGCAGATGGCCGAACGACACCAGTGGCTTCCATCTGTCAGGATTCAGGTTCTCCAGCGTGATGTTGAACCTGGACGGATCATCGGTCGGTTCATTGCGATAGTGTTTTTCCTGCATGTAGGATTGAAAGTCCGTCGGCGTGACCCGAAGTCCATCTGCGAATTCAATCGTCCAGCCTGGTCGCTGCCGCCAGATCACCTCGAGTTCACTTTCCTCCCTCAGATTAATACCGAAAATGTGACAGCTAAGCGGGGGGTTTAATCGATGCATGTAAGTGTCGACAATGATTTCGGAAACGGTATGCGCTTTATCCAGATGGAACAGGGCGCATTCGCCGAAACCGGATCTCGCTGATTCCCAGCCGAGCATGTAGTCAACTTCCCGGTTTCCCTTTACCGCGTCACCAGGTTTTCCGTAGTGTTCGTTAGAGACGTGGGAGATGCTGGCCTGCTCGAGTAGATTGATTTGGCTGGCTTCACCGCTCTGGTTTTCACCGAACAGGTTGACCCTTGCAATGCCGCCTTCGTGGTAACAGCGAACGAGGCATTCACTCGCAATGCTGGGCGCTATATCAAACGTGTGCTCCTGGTCCGGTGCCAGGGGCGTTCGCGAGACCACTTCAGTCAAGCCCCGGTCGTCAACCAGTTCGATGGAGACCTCAGGGACCTGGTTGCCGGTAAACCATTTTGTACTGATACTTATCCGCGATACCTCTGCACGCTTCTTTAGCCCGATATGTATCCAGTGATATGCATCGTCGTTGAAGCTGAATTCAGCGTAGTTGCCCTGTGTCTGGCGGTCTCAAAGCCCCAGTATTTGGCCCCCATATGAGTGAAGTTGCCGGTACACTCTTCCGGTTCGTCGGGTCTTACTACCTCGTGCGGGTTAGTGAACGATGAGTCGCTGTAGGAGATTAAAAAAGCATCCAGAAAGTTCATCGGCCGGTGCTGCCGGTGTCTATTTCTATTCGATCTTCACCGGTTAGCCTGACCTCGTCACAGTTTTGATCGTCAGAGATACGATCGATCACCAGGAAATCAGAAACACCTCCCAACGCCAGGCTGTAGTGATGCCAGGTTCCCTTGTGATAGTTCACTCCCTGATCGGACTCAGCAAGAAAAGCAACGATGGCGGATGGGTCCAGTTCACCTGGTGGTGCCACCACCACCAGGTACGGAGCGTTGCCCAGCGGATAAAATGTCTGGCTGCTCAAGGGGTGACGCTCCATGAGTTCCAGTATCATGGGCTTCGGTAGTGGCTTCGATCTGAAGATATTGAGACCCGGCTTTCCGCCCTCTGCGGATAAATCCAGTTCAGCCAGATCGTGGTAGCGGGTGGTATTGCCTTCGTTAATCGATCTTGTTTGTGCGTGGTCAGGTTCGATGACATCACCAAACGGTTTGAAGTCAGCCTGGGTTAAAGGAATGGGTGTTATAGATCTTGGCACGTTGCTCTCATAGTTATCGTGTTTTTGTTGGCGTTATTACCTATAGTGTATCAACTAAGGAACTAACCCCAAACAACACGTGAATCTGGTTATACAGCAACAGTCCTCATGGTCAGCGAAGCTTTCGCTGCAGCTGGAAAACATCAAGGGTCAGACGAAACTTGTTCATCAGCAACACTTCGGACCGCTGCGCGTTCAAAAACAATTTTCCCAGGATGACGGTAGTTGTCACATTTATATCCTGCATCCTCCGGGAGGACTGGTCGGTGGTGACAGTCTTACGGTGCGGATTAGCGCTGGCGCTGATACCCATACGTTAATTACTTCACCCTCTGCCGCCAGGGCTTACCGCTGCGCTGAGAATGCGCTCTCTCAAAGTGTTTGCCAGGTGATTGACGTTGCGGAAAATGCACATCTTGAATGGCTGCCCCAGGAAACGATTTTCTACAATGGCGCGAGAGCGGAGATCGACAATCAGGTGAGGCTGCACAGCAGCAGCAGTTTTCTGGGCTGGGAGATTCAAATGCTGGGGCGGCGCGCTTCAGGGGAGCGCTTTGCGAAAGGCGCTATTGACCAGTCTTCACGAATATGGAGGGCGGGAAAACTGTGCCACCGGGAACGTCTGCGAGTGTCCGGGGACAACCAGGTTTCGGCATGGGGGCTAAACAGCGCGAGCGTGCTTGGCACACTTGTTGCGCTATCCAGGGAAGATGGGCTGAAACCATTGGAAGACACAATTTCGAGACTTCGAAGGTTATTGAGTGATCGATGTTGGGGAGTAACGCTGAGGGAGCGCACATTATTAGTGCGTTACATGGGTGGTTCTGCTGAAAGCTGCAGGCAGGGTTTCGGGCAGGTGAGGCAACTCCTCGTAGAAGAGGCAATATTCAATGGGTCCACAATGGGGCATGAGCCCAGGATCTGGAAAACATAAGGTAACCATATGGAACTGAGTCCAAGGGATAAAGACAAACTGCTGATTTTCACCGCGGCGCTGCTTGCAGAAAGAAGAAAGGCCAGGGGCGTAAAGCTTAACTACCCTGAGGCGATCGCCCTGATTTCTGCAGAAGTCATGGAAGGCGCGCGAGATGGCCGCTCAGTTGCTGAACTGATGTCACACGGGAAGACGATACTAACATCTGACGATGTGATGGAGGGCGTGCCTGAGATGATTCATGAGGTGCAGGTTGAGGCCACATTTCCTGACGGTACCAAGCTGGTGACTGTTCACGATCCGATCGTTTAAGAGGAGTAATGACAATGCTACCGGGCGAATACATTCTTGACGACAAGGATATTGAGATAAATGCAGGCCGCGAGAAGTTCGAGCTAGAGGTTAAAAATACGGGTGACCGCCCGATACAGGTGGGTTCCCACTACCATTTTGCAGAGACAAATCCTGCGCTTGAGTTTGACAGAAGCAGGGCGAGAGGGTTTCGCCTGAACATTCCTGCCGGTACAGCGGTTCGCTTCGAACCCGGGTCGGCGAGAACAGTAGAGCTGGTGATGGTTGCCGGAAATCGATCAATCTATGGCTTCCGTGGTGAAGTGATGGGTCAACTGGAAAAATAATATGACAACGATTTCGCGAAAAGCTTATACGGACATGTTTGGTCCCACGACCGGTGACAAGGTAAGACTTGGTGACACGGAGCTCTTCATTGAAGTTGAACAGGATTTCACCACCTATGGTGATGAGGTTAAGTTTGGCGGCGGCAAGGTCATCCGGGATGGCATGGGCCAGAGTCAGTCGCTGGGTGCCGATTCTGCAGATACGGTGATCACGAACGCCTTGATCCTGGATCACTGGGGAATCGTTAAGGCCGACGTTGGCCTTAAGGACGGCCGAATCCAGCGAATTGGAAAAGCCGGTAACCCTGATACGCAACCTGATGTAGATATTGTGATTGGACCGGGGACAGAAATCATAGCCGGCGAGGGCCAGATCCTGACCGCAGGAGGTATTGATGCCCATATCCACTTCATTTGCCCGCAGCAGATTGAAGAGGCGACGATGAGCGGGATCACTACGATGCTGGGTGGTGGAACCGGACCGGCAACGGGTACCAACGCAACGACCTGCACACCGGGTGCGTGGCATATTGGCAAGATGTTGCAGGCGGCAGACGAATTTCCGATGAACCTCGGCTTCATGGGAAAGGGGAATGCGAGTCTCCCCGGCCCGCTGGATGAGCAGGTGGTTGCCGGCGCGATGGGACTTAAGCTTCACGAGGATTGGGGAACGACGCCCCAGGCGATCGATAATTGTCTCTCCGTTGCAGACCGGTTTGACGTTCAGGTAGCGATACACACAGACACGCTTAATGAATCAGGGTTTGTAGAAGACACCATCAAGGCCTTCAAAGACCGAACTATCCACACCTTTCATACGGAAGGCGCCGGTGGCGGTCATGCGCCGGATATTATCAAGGCATGCGGCAGGCCCAATGTTCTGCCGTCCTCAACGAACCCGACCAGACCCTATACGATTAACACGGTGGATGAACATCTCGACATGTTGATGGTGTGTCATCATCTTGACGCCAACATTCCCGAAGATGTCGCATTTGCTGATTCACGTATTCGGCGAGAGACAATCGCGGCGGAAGATATCCTCCATGACCTGGGCGCCTTTTCCATGATCGCTTCCGATTCCCAGGCGATGGGTCGTGTTGGTGAAGTCATCTGTCGGACGTGGCAGACAGCGCACAAGATGAAAGTCCAGCGCGGGTTTCTAAAAGAGGACACGGCCGCCGATAACTTTCGGGCGAAACGGTATATTGCCAAGTACACAATTAATCCCGCTATTGCCCATGGTATTAGTCATGAAGTGGGTTCCATTGAAGTAGGAAAACTGGCGGACCTGGTGCTCTGGAAACCGGCTTTCTTTGGCATTAAGCCTGCCATGATCATTAAAGGCGGCATGATTTCGGCGGCCCCGATGGGTGATCCCAATGCCTCTATCCCTACGCCACAGCCGGTTCACTACAGACCCATGTTTGGCGCATTTGGCCGGGCCCGTGAAGCGACCTCAGTGACCTTTGTCAGTCAGGCGTTTATGCAAACAGATATCGCCAGCCAGCTAAGACTGGCCAAACGCATGGTGCCCGTAAAAGATTGTCGGCATGTTACCAAGCACGACATGATTCTTAATAGCTATTTGCCAGAGATGGAAGTTGACCCGGAAACCTATGAAGTTCGGGCAGATGGCCAGTTGCTAACCTGTGAGCCGGCTGAAGTGCTGCCCCTTGCACAGCGATATTCCCTGTTCTAGGCAGCCCCGGATGAGAATTGACTGTTTTGAGAAGATTGATCATCTCCATGACCAGCAATGGACTGATACCGTGAGCCTGACGTTCGCTGACCGATCAAGAAGCCGCGGTAAGGCACCAACCGGCAAGGGCAGTGAGCTCGCCTGGTTTCTGGAGAGAGGTGAGTCCCTTCACCATGGTAATGCGCTTAAGGATGCAGAGGGTTGCTTGTATCTGGTCCAGGCAGCACCGGAACCTGTTTCGGTAGTAACTGCGGATTCCGCGCAGTTATTGATGCGTGTTGCTTACCATCTTGGGAATCGACATCTGTCCCTACAGGTGCTGGCTGATCGTTTGATGTTCCAGCCAGACCATGTGCTGGATGACATGGTGATCGGTCTGGGGGCGCAGGTGACTCATGCTGTTGCCGCGTTCCAGCCTGAGAATGGTGCCTATCACGGGCATGCCCATGAGTAATTTACCCAGACTTCTGCAACTTTGTTCCCAGGCGTTGCCTGTCGGCGCCTATGCTTACTCGCAGGGGCTCGAGTCGGCTATACACCAGGAGCACGTGGTTGATGCAAGCTCTGCCAGTGAGTGGATTGCGGGTGTTTTTAGTCACGGTGTTGGTGAGCTGGATTTGCCTGCCCTGTTCCTTGCTTATGATGCGTGCGGACGATCTGATTCGATCAGGTTAAATGAGGTGAACCTGTATCTTCGGGCAAGTCGGGAAACTCGCGAACTGCTGCTGGAGGATGTCGGCATGGGCAGAGCACTGCATCGTTTATTATCGACGCTGGAGGTAGAGGTTGCAGATATCCCGCAGCCAAGTTTCGTGGTCCAGTTTGCAATTGCTGGAAACCGCTGGGGGATACCGGCAACAGATCTCGCTACCGGGTTCTCGTTCAGCTGGCTTGAGAACCAGATAGCGGTGGCGACCAAGTCAATTCCCCTGGGGCAGTCAGATGCCCAGAAGGTATTAAGCAAACTGATGGAGCTTATTGATGAGCGCGTTCTGAAGGCGCAGCGAACCGCGCTGTCAGCGAGCTCTCCCGACGAGTGGCAGTTCGGTCAGTCCATGCCAAACCTGGCTATGATGTCTTCCCAGCATGAAGTGCTGGAGGCAAGAATGTATCGTTCCTAAATGAGGTCACTATGACATCGAAACAAAAAAAACCACCCCTGCGACTTGGCATAGGAGGACCGGTAGGCTCGGGTAAAACCGCGCTTGTTCGATCACTGTGCATGGAGATGAAGGATCGATTTGATATCGCAGTTATCACCAATGATATCTATACGCGGGAGGACGCCGAGTTTCTGTTGAAGCATGAAGCGCTAACGGCAGACCGTATCGTTGGGGTTGAAACCGGGGGTTGTCCACACACCGCAATTCGTGAGGATGCTTCCATGAACCTGAATGCAGTTGATGACCTGATGGAAAAATTTCCTGGCCTGGATATGATTATGATTGAAAGTGGGGGTGACAATCTGGCAGCAACATTCAGTCCTGAATTATCTGACCTTACGCTTTACGTCATCGATGTTTCAGCCGGGGACAAGATCCCGAGAAAAGGTGGGCCCGGTATTACCAAGTCCGACCTGTTAATTATCAATAAGACTGACCTTGCACCGCTGGTTGGCGCTGACCTTGGAGTCATGGACAGGGACGCAAGGAAAATGCGCGGAGACAAGCCGTTTTTGTTTACAAACCTCAAGAGCCTTGATGGATTGGCAGAAGTGGTAGACTTTGTTGTGTCTGAAGGTATGTTGGCGGCCTGATAAAATGAGTAATCCAGAGTTACCGTATTCTCTTATGTCCGAACTGGGCAAGGTCAAGGAGAACGAACATCCCCCGGTGCACCTGTGGCATCCGGATGTTGAAAACGATATAGATATTGTGATTTCGCGCGACGGCGTATGGAATTATCTTGGCACACCCATCAAGCGACCCAGACTGGTCCGGTTGTTTGCTTCTGTACTTCGACGTGATGGTGAGGACTACTACCTTGTGACGCCGGTTGAAAAATGCCGCATCACCGTTGAGGACGTTCCTTTCCAGGTCATCTTGATGGATGTCACCGGTGAGGGTGAATCGACTTGCCTGCAGCTGACAACAGACATGGGCGAGGTAGTTCCGATAGATGGTGAACACCCGCTCAGGATCATCCAGGAAGGAGAAGAGTGGATTCCCTACGTCTTGATTCGTGATGGCATGGAAGGCAGGTTAAACAGAAATGTTTACTATCAGTTAGCAGACCTCATGATCCCCGGTAAACATCCGACAATGGACGGCGAGTGGCTGGGTGTCTGGAGTCACGAACGCTTCTTTCCGATGCTACCAGCCTGATCCAATGTTGCTGATCAAGACGCCTCGCAAAAAAGACCTGCAGACAATCATAACGGCGCTTCTGGCAAAAGAGATCTCACGTGAAGAGGTGCTGAGCTGGCAACGAGGTGTTGTGTCTTCCTGCGGATGGAAAATCCCGATCGACAGATTAGAGGGGTACTGGTATTTCTACTCCCTCATGTATGCAGAAACACCATTCCCCGAAGGATATTTTCTGAGGGAAAGGGACCTTGAGGAATACCTGCGCGATCTTGAAGGTAAGCCTGGTGGTGAGATTCAACCCGGGCTAGTGCACCTGCGCTCCCACGAGATCAATCTTGATGAACTCAGGTGGCCTATCGCAATGATGACAGATCACCATGATGTTATGGCAGGTGTGCCAGGCGTTCGTGGCACGTTTGAGAAACGAATGGATATGGTGGAGCATTGCCACCTGCGATTTGATGGTGCCAACTATCTGCTCGTTAAACAATTTGACGAGCAGACAGGAGAGGTTCTGTTATTGGGTGGCGATCGGGATAAGGACAAGGCCGAGCAGTTGCTTGGCCTGTTAGGTATTTCAGACTACCTGTTGCCGTAATTGGGGTCCCCCGGTACCCTCAGGTACAACCCGGTTAACGAATCTTTCTTGTGGGAAACCGCAGATATTTTTGGAAGCAATATGGCTGCCTCCGGGTTTAAGGATTATATCTTCGGAGTACCGTTTTGAGGATAAGGAAAATAAGCCACATTTTCAAAAGATCTTACAAGTACGGTAGTTGCTGATTTTCCTACAAATATAGGACGCCTGAGCACGGTGTTCGTAAAGATGGCCAAATGGCTGGATAGATGTTGGTCGTATGGCTTACGCTCAAGGAAGGTCGTTCACTGAGCAGGGTGTTGGGCCGGGCATCGATAACGGTTGCTTCCACCCGACACACCGGTACACGATAAACCTGACCTGCCAATCGTAATTTCTTCACGGCTATATACATTTTTTGACTTACATCGGTGTATGCCGTGATACCGAACAAGATTGTGTCAGGGTCGAGGTATCAGGGCAGCAAGCTTGCTAAGAAAATCAACAGGAGAAAACAGGATATGTGTGGTGCCGTCCGATGGCGGCCCCGACGAAATGGGTTCTTTAGCTCGTATTGGATATTGCCATCGTTTCTGACGGTGAGTCGCTCAAGACATATAGCAGGCCGGGTTACATACCTGCATAAGCGTGCCGGTCGGTCGTGCTGATAGGGCTGACAAGATACAGCCGTATTGAGCAAGCCTGCTCGTTCGAGCCTGCGAATTTCCCGATGGATCACGCGGTTAAGTAGAGTTTGAAGTGCTGTTTGAGTGGGCACGTTCTCCCGATAATATTTGGCTCTACCTGATTTTCCAGTGGTGCCAAGCCCTATCGCTTGCTGTAGAGCAGTCCCAGCGAGCCCCTGTTCCAGCGCTGTGAATAGACGTCCCCCACGGCGAGCCGTCTATAGGCTTCCTCGCCAATGCCGAGCCTGCGGACTTCCTCGGTCTTGGCGTCTTCGAAAGTGACGTGATAAGCCGTCGAAACTCTGCTGTGTGACACCTGCAGGTCGGTGATCACTCCGGATAGTTCAAGCGTTTCCTGCTTACCCACCCACGCATTGAAGCCCGTGACGTAGCCGCCACTCACCAGTATCGCCATGGCTGCCAGCAGTAGCGTAATCAGCAGGCTGCCAACTCTCTTCACCGGATCACGCCAACCAGGCAGATAGCGCGCGCAGAGCAGCAGTACGCCAATGCCTATGGGCGCCGCCAGATACCGGAACACCAGGGAATAGGCGGCGTTGGTATCCACGTGGTACTGGTACAGAGGAAGCCCCGATAAAAGCAGGACCGCGGCCGTGAGCATACCGCCAAGCCGCTTCACCAGTCGTCTATGCATGCGCCGTGCGCCGCTTCGCAGCGCTTGAGTTGATGCAGCTGGAGATGCGTCGTTGCGTGACTATCTCAGGAGCCTCCAGCTGAAGGACATGGCAATCATGACATTGAGCTCTTGAACTGAAAAATCCGGATGCGCTGCGTGAATGCGCTCGGCAATCGGCGTGAAGTCCATGCGGCTGCCCCGCTGCATGCTTTCATGGTAGAGCTTCCAGAGGCGATCAGGCTCATCCTTGATGGCCTTGACCACCTCCTCATGAGCCGCGAGAGCTCTGACGAACCAGCGTTCGTAGTCCTGTCGTTCCCATCCCGGAACGCGTTTCCTGAGCGCGCTTATCGCCCGGGATTCGCGCCGACCATAGATCTGCTGGTCGATCAATCGCTGTGCCGTCTCGAGTGCTTTGCTCTTCAGCTCCTGCAGATCTTTCGCCATCATCTTTTTACTCCCGGCCAACGGGCGTCTACGCTGCGCTGACATCCATCCTGGCCACAAGTATTGGAGACCCAGCAGCAATGCTCAATGAGTCCCGCAGGTTCGCGCCCTGCCCGCATGCGTGTCCATCGATGCGGGAAGTACACACGGAGGATAAGGAAAATAAACCACTTTTTCAAAAGATCTTGCAAGTACGGTAAGTGCTGATTTTCCTACAAATAGAGGACGACTGAGCACGGTGTTCGTAACGATGGCCAATGGCTGGATAGGTGTTGATCGTATGGATTACGCTCAAGCAGGTCGTTCGCTGAGTAGGGTTTTGGGCCGGGCAGGGTCCTGGGATGTGGCTGAGGTGTTGAAGAAATCGGCCCCTCGGCCTCCGCTGACGTTGTGAGGCGGCTAATTTCGGAAGTCAGATCATGCGGAGTCTGAATCAGACCCTCTAGAGGTCTAATGTCATACTTTTACGTGACAATAGGTAGACTGCTTCGGTGCGATTTTTCACACCTAAGACCCTGAAAACGGCAGAAAGGTGTGCTTTGACTGTACCTTCAGCAATGTTGAGTTCGTCGGCGATGACTTTATTCAATTTTCCCTTGAGCGCCAGGCTGAGCACCGCTCGCTGCCGCATGGACAACCGTTCAAGCAATGCGACCTCAGCTAACATTCCGGCATTAGTGGGATCCGTAGTTTCAAAAAGAGGTACTTGCTCTTCCCCTATAGCTCTTAGGCCTGCGGTCAGCGGATGTAAAATATCTGCATTGTCCCGCCAATTGGTCCTCAAACTGTGTAGGTAGTTCTCAAGGTTCCAACCTGGTGGACCAATGCGCTCGGCTTCAGCCAATGCCTCCCGAGCTCCTTTGTTCCTTTTCAATATACCCAGTACATTAGCCAGTCGCATCCATCCGAGATAAGCTGAAGGGGAACGTGTCACAGAATCTCGAATGATCGCTTCGGCTTCCTCATAGTTTCCGGCAATTACTCCAGCATCGCTTGCCCAGGATAGGGTTGCTTTTGGGTTGTCCCGCGCGTGCTCCACTACTTCCTGAGATTTACCGTTGGCGATAAGCGCCGGGTACAAGGTGTACGTGAACAATCCCTGGGTTAGCTCATCGACTCGCTCAGCCAACTGTAATGACAACATGAGACTACCCAGTACGCGATGCACCCGTGAACACCGATTCAAATTGTAGACACTGTCTTTGTCGAGGATGATAGCGCGATCGCAATGGTGCAAAGCCTCGTTCACAAG
>Ga0222634_1000804_pt1 | contig 12356 bp, 12 predicted proteins | sample AntAcemetageno50_FD_179807 | JGI IMG/M metagenome (GOLD analysis project Ga0222634, IMG submission 179807) | Saline water microbial communities from Ace Lake, Antarctica - #50 | ecosystem: Environmental > Aquatic > Non-marine Saline and Alkaline > Saline | place: Antarctica: Ace Lake | collected...
AGTGGCTCAAGGTCTGACAAAATTCCAGTAATCGTTTGTTCCATGTTTTCACCCTATTTAGATTTTAGTTAAAGGAAACATTAAAGCTTAATTAAAACTATCTTAAAGCATTTACGGGGGTACCCTCAAAAGAATGGAATCTCAGACTTTAAGAAATGGAATGGTTTTAAACCCGCTCAAGAAATATCCAAGGAATAGCCCATGCCCATGTGGATCCGAAAAGAAGTTTAAGAGTTGTCACCTAGATAAAATTCAACTCACCTGCACACCGGATCAAGCGAGAAAACTTGAGCCAATTATCAAAGCAGCCGAAAAGGGTGAAGAGATTACAATCAACTAAAGTAGTTAGGTTTAGTTATGGCGCGACAAAAGAACGATGGCAAAGGAAGAATGGGCGGTAGAGCCAAAGGCACGCTTAATAAACGATCTTGGGATGCGAGGGAGCTTTGTGAAAAATTAGGAGTCGACCCTCTTGAGGTACTTCTAAAATTTGCCAAGAGAGATTGGGAAGGCCTTGGATACCCTTCTGCCGAAAGAATCTCTGGGTTTTCTAAAAATGGTGATCCACTTATTGAGGATGTTGTTACTCCTCAAATCCAGTCCGCCTGTGCAAGGGATGCCGCCAAATATATCTATGCTCAGTTGAAAGCCATCGAGCACTCGGGTCCAGATGGAAAGCCTATGGAAGTTAACACTTCAGCTCTCTCGGCTGATGAAATAGACGCACGCATTAAGAAGCTTATAAGTGAATAATGAGAGAAGTCGATCATATCAGTTTAAGAAGATATCTTAAGTCGGAAAGATCGATTGATGATGTCTTGCAATTATTTGAGATGAGCGCCGATGAAATGTGGGCTGGATCCATTGCCACTGAAGATCAAATATATTTCAATTCTACCTCTGATGTATTCGTTCGAATCGCTGACTCTGTGATCCATGGGAGGGGTATTTTTGCTTCCCGTGACTTGAAAAAGGGTGAGATTTTAGCCCCTGCAAGATTATCAGGAAAAAGAACGCCAGCCGGCAGATATTGCAATCACAGCCCGAAAGAAAATTCAGTAATGGTCATGGTCGGCAATGGGGATGTATATTTAATGGCAACGGCTGATATTGGGAAAGACGAGGAAGTGCTAAATGACTATTGCTTCAATTATTTAAATACAAGGTCTAAACGTTGAACCGAGATGAGAAAATAGAACTCCTTGAGCTGCTTGAAGAAAGAAAGCGCAGGGAATTGGCGGAGAAAATTGACTGCTCCCAAATGTCTCGAGATGAGAGTAATGAATTCTATACCTCAATCAAAGGTAATATTCACGCTGAGAGAAAACTTTGCCGTACTGATTTGTTTTACCTTCTCGCCTGTGGCCTTGATCGAAAAGATGCCAACAGTGATTGGGTTTATGATCGTTGCCGAGAAGTTCAGGCCGCTCCCGATGGCTTCTTAGATCTTTGGGCTAGAGAGCATTATAAACAGAATCTTTTAACCGAGGATATTTTTACCCCCGATGGATGGCGCAAGTTTGGAGATTTAAGAGTCGGGGATTATGTTTTCTCCCCGCAAGGGAAGCCGGTCGAAGTACTAGCAATGACCCCGATTAAGACCGACCCAGAACAATACAGTATTAACTTCAAAACGTTTCAAAACGATATCTCAGAAGAGATCGTCACCGGATCTGAGCATCGATGGAAGGTTAACCGGCGGGTGGTTGAAAATGGGAAAGAAAAATGGGGCTCAGAGATAGTCAACACTAAGAGAATTTTTGAACTCACATCGCAGCAAAAAAGAAACAAAAAGAAAAGATGGCTACGTGTTTTAAAAGCTTCCGCCTTAGAATTCCCGGAGAAGGAATTCCTAGTGGAACCCTACATTCTTGGGGCATGGCTTGGGGATGGCTCATGTGGATCGTCTGTAATAACTAACGGGAATGATGAAATCATATTAAAACTGAAAGGGAAAACCTCCACTAAAGAAACTCTTAGTAATACCAAAAAAACTACCGTTCCCGGTTTAATAACCAAACTAAAGGAGCTTGGATTGGGGGCTGTCAGTAGCTCGACAAAATTTATCCCTGAAAGCTATTTTCTTGGCTCAATTCATCAACGGTTTCACCTTTTAAATGGGTTAATGGACACGGATGGTGGTCTTGACAAAAAAGGCCGTGCCCGCTTTGTTTCTACCTCAGAGGAATTAGCTAGCGGGGTGGAGAGGCTTTTATGGTCTTTAGGATATATCGCTCATAAATATAATTTTACCGCACCGGATAATGGGCCTTCAAAGGATTCTTGGGTTGTTTCATTTAATCCAACAAAAGAGAGTTTTTCCGCCTCTCACCACAAAGAAAAAATTCGAGAAAGGAAGTTTGACCTAGATCACTGGTATATCAAAGACGTGAATCGGGTTAAGAGCAAGCCCGCTAGGTGTATCCAGGTTGAAGGGGGCATGTATCTAATTGGGAGGAATAATATCCCAACCTGTAATTCTACAATCATAACCTTTGCGCTCTCTATTCAGAATATTCTAAAGGATCCTGATAATACTTTGATTGGGATCTTTAGCCATACCCGTCCGATCGCCAAAGCATTCCTTGAGCAAATCAAGAGGGAGCTTGAATCAAACGAATATCTTAAGAAGTTATTCCCTGACATTCTTTACGAGAATCCGAGAGCTGAGGCTACAAAGTGGTCTCTTGATAGTGGAATCATCGTGAAAAGAAAGAGCAATCCCAAAGAGGCAACGGTTGAGGCATGGGGCCTAGTTGATGGGCAGCCTACCTCTAAACACTTCACCGTTTTGGTTTATGATGATGTTGTGACAAGAGAGTCAGTTACGACTTCGGATCAAATTAAGAAGGTAACAGGTGCTTGGGAATTATCACTCAATCTCGGCGCTCAGGGTGGGAAGAAGCGCTATGTAGGAACTCGATACCACTTTAACGATACCTATCAGACCATGATGGACCGGGGCTCAGTGATCCCAAGGATTAAGCCTGCTACCGAGAGCGGAAAGATCGACGGTATACCCGTTTTCCTTAAGGCTGATGATCTTTCTGAGAAGAGAAGAGACATGGGGCCATATACTTTCTCATGTCAAATGCTTCAAGATCCAGTAGCCGATAGGGCTATGAGTTTTAATAAGGATTGGCTTAAATTCTATGATTCCATAGGGGATACGAAGAAGTGGAATAAGTATCTTATAGTGGATCCCGCTTCCTCAAAGAAGTCTACAAGTGATTACACGGTCATGATGGTGATTGGGCTTTCGCCGGATCAAAACTATTACTTGCTTGACGCGATTCGTGATCGGTTGAATCTTACGCAGCGAGCAGCGAAATTGTTTGAAATGCATCGGAATCATAACCCAAGGGGGGTGGGCTATGAGCGGTACGGTTTACAGGCCGATGTTGAGCATATGAAGTATGTAATGGAGCAAAAAAACTACCGATTCAACATTACTGAACTTGGCGGAGCGATGCCCAAAGAGGACCGAATCAAAAAGCTTATTCCAGTGTTTGAGCAGGGGCGGTTTTGGATGCCAAAAAGGCTCTCTTTTATCGATTCTGAGGGGGTACCCCGTGATTTCGTCCAACTATTTATTGATGAGGAATACACCGCATTCCCCGTTTGCGTTCACGATGACATGCTTGATGATACGGCCAGGATATTAGACCCAACTCTCAACGCTGAATTCCCTAGGCAGGTTGAAACAAATCTAAAAACATATGAGCCAATAAGCACCGGATCCTCGGGTTGGATGGGCTAGTGGCCTTTAACTTTTCTAAAGTTATCCTTTAACTATCCTAAAGTTTTCTAATTTCGATTATAAGGATGTGGCAAACAATTCTTATAATTCAGAAGAGAAATCTGATTCCAAGCGCAGTGGAAAAGTCATTGCAGAAGCCCTCGAGCGTTTCAAGTTAACTGAAGAGGCGGAGTCGGATATTCGGCGCAGAGCCCTTGAAGATCTTCAATTTAGATCCGGCGAGCAATGGCCCACTGAAGTTAAAGCATCTCGCTCTCTTGATGGCCGTCCATGCCTTGTTATTAATCGAATTCCTCAATTTATTAATCAGATCACAAACGACCAAAGACAAAATAGGCCAGCCATCAGAGTCCATCCCGTTGATAGTATGGGTGATGTGGGAACTGGAAAAACAATCCAGGGGCTTATCCGGCATATTGAATACAACTCCAATGCTGATGTGGCCTATGACACCGCTTTCGAATCTGCCGTAACTGGGGGCTTTGGATACTTTAGAGTGGTCACTGACTTTGTTGACCCAGAGGGTTTTGATCAAGAGATTTTAATTAAGAGAGTTAGAAACCCATTCTCGGTTTTCTATGATCCCTATGCTTCTGAGCCTGATGGGTCGGACGCTAACTTTGCTTTTATTGTTGATGACTTAAGTGCCGATGAATACAAAATGAAATATCCCGATTCTGCTTTAGCATCAGGAGATATTTGGGAAGCCACTGGAAATACTGCCCCTGATTGGGTGGGGGAAAAGTTCGCGAGAGTGGCGGAGTATTTCTATAAAGAGACAAAGGAAGTTGAGCTCCTTCTTTTATCAGATGGTGCTGTCATTGAGAAAGGCAAGCTCGATGAATACGCCCAAAAGGTTCTAGCAGAGCAAGGCCCGATTGATATCACAATAGTCAAAGAGCGGGTTTCTCAAGTTCCGGTCGTAAAATGGTGCAAGATCAATGGCTGCGAGATCCTTGAAGAGACAACATGGCCCGGGAAGTATATTCCAATCATTCCGGTTTACGGCTCTGAGCTTTACATAGAAGGAAAGAAAACTCTTGAAGGGATCGTTCGAAATGCGATGGATTCCCAGAGGATGTATAATTACTGGGCATCGGCTGAGACTGAGGCTATCGCCCTTGCTCCCCGAACTCCCTTCATTGTGGCAGAGGGCCAAATTGAGGGATACGAGCAGGAGTGGCGAACGGCTAACACTCGGAATCATTCTTACCTTCCTTATAAGCCAACAACTTTAGATGGAAATCCATCTCCGCCTCCTCAAAGGAATTCGTTTGAGCCCGCCGTTCAAGCGATCACGCAAGCAAGGATGCTTGCATCGGAGGATTTGAAATCAACCACTGGGATTTATGATGCCTCTTTAGGTGCTCAATCAAATGAGACAAGCGGGATCGCTATTCAGCGCCGAAACGTTCAGGCCCAGACATCAAACTTTCACTTCATTGATAATCTTACCCGCTCTTTACGCCATGCCGGTCGGGTATTAGTTGATCTCATTCCAAAGATTTACGATACCGAACGCGCCGCTAGAATTATCGGGGATGATGGCGAGCAAAAGATTGTTACGGTCAATGGACCCACTGAAGACAACGGAAAACCTGTCTTATATCAACTTGATGCCGGTAAATATGATGTAACTATCGATGCTGGGCCAAGCTTTGCTTCTAAAAGACAAGAAGCTTCCCAATCAATGCTTGAGCTCTCCAAATCCGCCCCTGCTCTCATGAGTGTTGCTCCCGATCTCATCGTAAAAAATCTTGATTTCCAGGGCGCTCAAGAGCTTGCTGAGAGATTAAAGAAAACCGTACCTCCTGAATTATTAGAAGATAAGGACGGCGGCGGCAAAGGAGAAGTACCTCCTGAGATGCAGGCTCAAATGGAGCAAATGACTAAAATGGTTGAGGGTCTCACTGAGCAACTTAACGATGCTCAGAACAAGATTGATAATAAGACCATCGAGCTTGAATCTAAAGAGCGCATTGAGATGAAAAAGCTTGAGGTTGAGCTTGAGATCCAATCAGCAAAGCTCGATGCGCAAAATTCCCTATCAATCCTAAGCTCTGAGATTAATCAAATTAACGAGCGCATGTCTTACCTAAGACCTGATGAGCAGTTTCAAATGGAGGAGCAAGAGCCTCCCCAAGAGCAAGATTTACAATCTCCGATGGATGGCGGCCAACCCGCTGAACCCATTGGAGTTGAGCAAGAACCTACTGGCGGGGAATCACCAGGTCAATCCATGGAGGAGGAATTCATCCCATGAGTATCGAGATAACCACAACCTCGGGAGCTGAACTTTCAGAGCCAGAGGACCAAGAGAAACCCGCGCCGGCAGTTGAAGAAACTACTGAGCAAAAAGAATCCAAGGAATCGGGATCCGAGGAAAAAGAGGAAGAAGAAGAAGAAAAGTCAGGCGGGGAGTCCGAAGAAAAGGAAGCCAAGTCTGATGATTCAGAGGATGAAAACGAAGAGAAGGAAAAACCCAAGAAAAAGGGTGGATTCCAGAGAAAGATAGATAAACTTACCGCTCGAGTATCGGACCGCGAGAAAGAGCTGGGCTATTGGAAAGACTTGGCGCTCAAAGAGAAAAGCGCTGTGGACGATATCCAAGAGCCTGAGTATTCAGAGACTACTCTAATCAATGAGAGGCCAGATCCAGACGACTTCGAAAATCATAGTGATTATATCGAAGCTTTGACAGATTTTAAGGTTAATCAAATTGAGATAACCCGTAAGGAAAAGGAATTAAAAAGCCAAATCCAAAACGAGCAAGAGAAAATAGTATCTGACTATTCTGAGAGAGTAAAAATCTTTTCTGACAAAACCGAAGACTTTGATGAGGTGCTGGAGAGCACAGACGAAATTTTGATGTCTCCAACAATTCAGCAAGTGATTCTTTCATCCGAAAACGGCCCAGAATTAATTTATGAGCTCTGCAAAGACCGCGAAGAATATGCGAGAATTTGCAAGCTACATCCTATCCAAGCGGCTCAGGCTCTTGGAAGGTTTGAAGCCAAGCTATCTTCTCCCTCCTCAACCGAAACCAAGCATGAAAAAAAACTAACCAAAGCTCCTTCGCCAATTAAGCCGGTTGGGTCTAAAGGGGGTCCGGTGGGTAAATCCATTTATGATCCCAGTTTATCCCAGAAGGAATACGAGGCGATAAGAGCTAAACAGCGTTCAGCATGAGCGCAAAGGAGATAGTAAGTGTCTAACTCACTATTAAATATTTCAATGATCACGAAAGAGTCATTGATGGAGCTGAAAAATCAGCTCTCGTTCGCAGCCGGGGTTAATCGCCAATACGACGATAAATTCTCAAAAGATGGTGCCAAAATTGGAAGCGTCATTAATATCCGCAAACCCGTCCGTTATGAAGTAACTGATGGTCAAGCGCTGAGTTTGCAAAATGTTGCTGACCAATCCGAAGCTTTGACTTTGGATTCTCAGAAGCATGTTGCATTTCAATTCTCAAGCAAAGACTTAGCTTTGTCTGTGGATGAATTCAGAGAGCGATACATTACTCCAGCCATTACGGCTCTTGCCAACAAGATCGACTCTTCTGGCTGTAACTTGTATCAAGATGTTTGGAATAGCGTTGGAACTCCCGCAACTGCTCCGACAACTCTTGAGTTTGCTCTGCAAGCCGGACAAAAGCTTGATGAGAATGGCGCCCCAGTTGATGACAAAAGATGCCTCGTTTTGGCCCCTCGCTCTCAAACTGCTTTCGTAAAATCAGGACTTTCTCTTTTTAATGATGCCAATCAGTTGGCCAGTCAGTATAAAAAGGGACGAATGGGCGAAGCGGCTGGCTTCATGTGGAAAATGGATCAAAATGTTGCAACTCACGTTTCTGGCGATGTTGCGGGAACTCCTTTGATCGATACTACTGTTACGGCTGACGGAACTGCTACTTTGCACCTTGATGGAATCACAGGAACAATCGCTAAGGTTTATTCCAAGGGTGATGTAATTGAGATTGCTGGTGTTTACGCCGTTAATCCTCAGTCAAAGCAGAGCACTGGTAGCCTTAAGCAGTTTGTTGTTACGGCTGATACCGGAACTTCAACTTCTGGTGAAATTGCTTCCCTTCCAATTAGTCCAGCAATCCAATTGAGCGGCCCTTACCAGAACGTAAGTGCTTACCCGATTAATGGTGCTGCGGTTACATTGTTTGGGCATGCAACTAACTATGCGACTAAATCATCCCCTGCAAACATGGCGTTTCACCGCGATGCATTTGCTTTGGGAATGGCTGACCTTGCATTACCGGGCGGAGTAGACATGGCTTCCCGCGCTAGCGACAAAGAATCAGGTCTCTCAATTAGAATAGTTCGGGCATATGACATCAATAATGATGTTTTTCCTTGCCGGATCGATGTTCTATACGGTTGGAAATCTGTTTACCCTGAGCTCGCATGCCGGATCATGGGATAATTTGAAAGGAATATGAAAAATGCAAACTGAAACAACGTCAAATCTAATAGAAGAAGCAAGCAGCCCAGATGGGATTCGTTATGGCCAAGCCGCAACGTCTCTCGTTGGATTCTACGGTGCCGCTCCAGTGGTTCAGCGATCGGCTGCAATCCAAGGTGCGATTACTGATAGTTCCGGTGGGACCGCTAACCTGGACACTGGGGTGGCTGCTTTAACCGGGTCTTATAATAGCGCGATTCTTTCTAATGCTCTTGCAACTGCACTAGCTCAAGTGGAAGAAATCCGGGCATCTCTCGTTGCGATGGGCCTCCTAAAGGGCTCTGCTTAATAATGAAAATATTCGTCGCCATTCCAGTCTATGATGCAAAGCTCCCGGTTCAAGTGGTTAACTGCTTGATACAGGAAACCCTTGCAGCGCAGGTGCTTGGCGACGAGTTGCAATTTGTGTTTCTCCCCTCATGTGGGGTTCCCGCTGCGGGGAGAAACCAACTTGCTGATGATTTTTTAAATTCTAACTGCGACCGCCTCGTATTCCTTGATGCTGATGTCACTTTCCAACTTGGCGCATTACTTAAGATTGCAAGAGCTGAAGAGGATTTGATAGGCGGGGCTTACCGATTCAAAACCAAAGATGTAAACTATCCAGTTTTATGGATTGATAACAAAGAGCTGATGGCAAATGAGAATGGGCTGCTTGAGGTAAGGGCTTTGCCTACTGGATTTATGAGTATTAGCCGCAAGGTATTCGAAGACCTCAAAGAGAAGAAGCCGCGAGCTCATACCCATTTAGGAAGAACGCTAGAATGTTTCTTTCATTACCCGTTCAAAGAGGGACATCTCTTTAGCGAGGACACCGCTTTTTGTGATGATTGGCGCGAAATCGGCGGCCAAGTATTTTTAGATCCTGAACTAGAATTAACTCATTGGGATTTCAATAACCCCTACAAGGGACATATTGGAAATTGGCTAAAAGAAATTAACGGGATTCAACCCGTTTCAGAGGGAGATGAATAATCATGGGTTTTCCAAGATGGCGATACCATTCAAATGAATCAGCGGGAAGAATTGTTAGAAGTGCCGAAGAGGATAAGGCTTTAGGGCCAGGATGGGTTGACTCGCCGTCTGAGATCAAAAGGGTCATAGAAGAGGAAAAGCCTGAGATCAAAAAAGAGGCTGAGGTTAAAGAAGTAAAAGAAGTTAAGGAAATTAAGAAAGCCGCGCCAAAAGCAAAGAAGAAGGCAAAGAAGAAGTCCGTTAAATGACCGGACGCGACTTGATCACCGCTTCTTTGAGGTTAATCGGTGCTGTTGCTCCCGGCGAGAGTGTTCCGGCTGCCGAAGTAACTGATGGGCTTGCCGCCATAAATAGAATGATATCCAGTTGGAGTAATGAAAGATTAATAATATTTGCCATCAGCCGGGAGGAGTTTTCTTTAACTCCCGGGACTCAAACGTACACCATGGGGAGTGGAGCAACTTTCAATACATCTCGACCGCAACGCATTGAGCGAGCATCAATTGAATTGCAAACCACTTCCCCGGTGAGCGAACATTTAATGGCGATCCTCACAGAGGACGAATGGGCGGAGATTGTAGTTAAAGGAACCTCAAGCGAAATCCCGTTAGCTCTTTATCCTGAGGGAACCTATCCAAACGAGACGCTTAACGTATACCCGATTCCAGATACAGCGCATAAAATTGTTTTGTATTCTTGGAAGCCAATTACTGCAATTGCAAGCTTGGCCGCTGAGATTGCTTATCCTCCAGGATATGAAGAGGCTTTGATTTATAATGGATCTGTGAGGCTTGCCCCTGAATATGGAAAATCAATCCCGGTTGAGGTGGCTGCGATAGCTCAAGAGTCAAAGGGCTACATCAAGAGAGTTAATTTTAGACCCGATTATCTAAAAGTAGATAACGCTTTGTTGGGTAATGAGCAGCCATGGGATTGGCGAACGGGCGGCAATCGGTGAGGTTTCCCGGATTCATAGGACCGAGTTATACTCTCCAATCGGTCAATGTTGACGCGCAAAGATGCGTGAACTTATTTCCTGAAATGAATAAATTAGGGACCGGAAAAGAGGGAGAGGTTGGATTCTTGGCTTCTACCCCCGGGCTTCGGGCTCTTTTAACTTTGGATACTTTCCCAGTAAGGGGTCTTTGGAGAGCATCAAACGGCGAATTATACGCGGTTGGCGGAAATATACTTTATAAGATTTCTTCTTTGTGGGTCGCTACAAGCATTGGAACTCTCACAACGACCACCGGGCCAGTATCACTTGCTGACAACGGCCTTCAACTTATAGTGGTGGATGGCACGAATGGCTATAGTTGGATTATGGCGAGCGAAACCTTTGCTCAAATCACCGATGTGGACTTTCTGCCAGCCGATCAAGTCACTTTCTTAGACGGATACTTTATTTTCAATAAGGCGGATTCTCAAACCTTTTTTATCTCAGAATTAAACTCAGTTGATTTTGACGCGCTTGATATTGCCGTTTCAGAAGGAAGCCCGGATAATTTAGTTGGGTTAATTGGGAACAATCAAAACTTGTATCTCTTTGGAACTCAGAGCACTGAGGTTTATTATAATAGTGGAAATGCTGATTTTCCTTTTGAGAGGATTCAAGGGGCGGTCCTATCGGTGGGGTGCGCGGCCAATTTCTCAATCGCAAAGCTTTTAAATACTGTTTATTGGGTTGGTGGAGATGATACCGGCCAAGGAATCATTTATAGGATGCAAGGCTATCAGCCTGAAAGAATAAGCACCTCAGCCATTGAGAGTGTTATTCGTGGATTAAGTGCATCTAATCGGGCTCTAATTAGGGCTTGGACTTATCAGCAAGGGGGCCATGCTTTTTATTGCGTAAATCTCCCCGGAACCGATAGCACATGGGTATTTGATGCTACTACAGGATTCTGGCATGAGAGAGCCTACCGAGCGGCTTTCGGTTTGGAGCGGCATCGGGTTGATTGCCATAGTTTGGGCCATGGTGAAAATGTTGGCGGAGATTATGAAAACGGGAAGCTTTACGCTCTCGATTCTTCGAAATACACTGATGATGGCACTTCCATTGTAAGGCTTCGCACCTCTCCCCATATGTCAAAGGGGCTTCTTAGGCATTTTCACACAAAATTTCAATTAGACATAGAGGTAGGGGTTGGCCTTGATGGCACGGCTCAAGGGACTGACCCAAAGGTGATGCTTCAATGGAGCGATGATGGCGGCCATTCGTGGTCTAATGAGCATTGGCGAGGTATCGGCAAAATAGGTGAAACCCGAACTCGAGTTATTTGGAGGCGGCTTGGATCCTCTCGGGATCGCGTTTACCGAGTAATGATTTCGGATCCGGTTAAGGTCGCTTTGATCGGTGCTGATGTTGAGTTTATCCAGGGGGTAGTCTAGCGATGGCCGTACTTCCTCCCGTACCTTTTAGGCAGCCTCCAATGAATCCAGGGGGTTATTATACTCCTGCATGGGTTGATTGGCTGAATAAAGTTTTCGATCGAGTTGGCGGCCATGAAGCATCAACAAATGCAGAGCTTGACGCAAAATTCCCAGTTACCCCCGCAAACCTTTCTACTCTCTCAATTGGGACATTTGTAGGTGATACTAGGATGCTCCATACTTTTAATGGTACTCTTTCTATTCCTCGGGGATATTTGAAGCTTGACGGCAGCCAAGTAAATGAAGCCAATTACAACGCAACTCATGGCGCCGGAACCTATGTAACTGATGCGGTTTCATCAAGCTCAATTTTAAATAAATACCTTCCCGCTATGAATGGGATTTATCCAGTAGGCGCAAACTCCACTTCTGAGGATGGGGCAACGGCAATTTCTACGGTTGGAAACACCGATCATGAGATTGATTTGGAGCATACCCATACTATTGGGGATCATGGCCATCAATGGCATAAATCAAACGGCGCGGCTGCAATTTCAGAGAGTTATAACTCATCGGGTGGGGAGATAACGCTTGCGACATATGATGGAACTCACGCTTCTCAAATAGAGGCAAATTCGGGCAGCAACGGCCTCAGAGATGATTTTTACACCTCAAAAGAATCACTCTCTCCTGCCAATGCCCTAACCCCCGCCACTGATGCTCAACCGGAATCGGTCGAATTTGTGTTTATAATGAGAGTAATATGATTGAA
>Ga0222634_1000808_pt1 | contig 12329 bp, 8 predicted proteins | sample AntAcemetageno50_FD_179807 | JGI IMG/M metagenome (GOLD analysis project Ga0222634, IMG submission 179807) | Saline water microbial communities from Ace Lake, Antarctica - #50 | ecosystem: Environmental > Aquatic > Non-marine Saline and Alkaline > Saline | place: Antarctica: Ace Lake | collected...
CCCACTGAGTTTGTCGCAACAACAGTGAACGTATAAGCGGTGCCATTCGTCAAACCAGGCACCGCCACCGATAGCGCGCCAGTCGTCGTGGCAGTAAACCCTCCAGGACTGGACGTCACCGTGTAACCCGATATCGCAGCCCCACCATTATCAGCAGGGGCAGACCACGTCACCGTGGCACTGGCATTACCCCCAACAGCAGAAGGAGCCGTTGGCGCACTCGGGACGGTTGCCACCGGCACCAGCGCGGCCCGGTTGTCGACGACGGTATTGGACATGGTCACATAGCCCGCTTTTGAAAACGCCCGACCGCTAAGTGTGGTGCCCGCGCCGAAGACAATGTAGGACGCCGCCAAAACCGTTCCGATGACCTGGGTACTCGCACCAAACGTCGCGTGAGCAGGGGTCTGCCAGAAAACGTTGTAGGCCTTAGCTTGGTTGATCAAGACGACTTGGGCCGAGGCTCCTATAACGATGGCCCCATCCGTCTTCAGAATGAAAACCGCGTCCGGGTCGCCCCCTCCGTCCAATGTGAGTACCCCACCCGCCGCCATGCTGTAGCCCGTGACCGAGTTGTAGACACCGGCGCCAAGCGTCTGCCCCTCTAACGTTCCTGAATGGTTGGTAGATGGACCGCTGGCATCGGCAGCGCCGTATGCCGCAGAAACATCAATTCTTGCCTGCTGGGCCGTCGGGTCGTTATTGGGGTGGAGGGATCCGGTCACACTGGAAGCTCCGTCAACGGTGATGCCTCCGACCGCTCCGACGTCGCCGATCGCATGGCTGCCGGCCAAAGTGACATATGACCCGGCCACTATGGAAAAAGTGCCGGCGGTTCCCAGGTCAACGGCTCCCGGCGATAGCGCCGCAGATGCTGGTGCTGGTGAGACAAAACCTAAAACGGCAGCCACAAGGACGGCAATTATGAAACCGACGTTTATTTTAAGCACCCATACGCAGTAAAGGAACCTCGGCGTTTTGGCACCGATTCTTCCCAGCGAATGTATGCTATCGATAGTTTTTCTGCGTTTCCGCGTTCAACACTTGTTCACTCGGGCCAATACGCCCTGTTACCCGTCGAAGGTTGAGGCCCTCAGATCTCGCAAACTCCACTTCCTCGTGCCTTCTTGACCTTTGTGAAACCGGTGAAGTTGGTTCCCCGTGACTGCAGGGAACGGAAGAGGCCCCCTGTCGTTTAGGGCTTGAAACGAGCTTTGAGAATTTTAGCTTGAGCACGGCTCTTTCCAATTCCCACGGATCTCGAAGTCCTGCTTTTCACAGCGAGTCGTTACAGAACCTTGAGGCCCTCTTGTGGGTTATTTATTGGTACACCCCCCGGGACTTGAACCCGGAACCCACTGATTAAGAGTCATAAAGCCACCCCACTGACTACGTGGTTAACGTTTAGTTTACTGCCAAGTAGGCGTGTCAAGCTGTGTCACACAATGTCAGTTTGACCGGCTGATTTCCTGACACTGCTCCTGACATCTGAGCAAGAAATATCTGGACCCTTATTTATAGGGCCAGAAGATTAGAGCTCCAGTCCTCTTTGCAAGTACTTTTGGCGAAGACTGGGTTATCGAGCGCAGCCCAAAGGCCCCGGATCCCAATGAATACGGTGGGCCCCGTCAGCCTCGAACCGAAGACCCAAGGATTATAAATCCGAATTCATTGGCTGTCTCGACCGACCGACCTAGCTTGATCCGCCGAGGCCCTGTTTCTCCCGCTACAGCCCCTAAATCTTGGTGATTAGCGAGGTCGTACCGGAAGCGTTCGGGCCACCCTGCCATATGGGTTCTGGTCGCATCCGTGCAGACCACAAAAGCATCAGGTTGAGATCCCGTAAGCAAGCCCATAGTGACCGCTGCGTAACCCGGGTGGAACAGGCTCCCTTGTCCTTCAATCACATCCCAGTGCCCAGGGTCAGCAATAGGAGAGACCATTTCTGCCGCCCCGGAGAGAAAATCAGCCACCACGGCATCAATCGGTATGCCAGACCCGGCGAGAAGGATTCCGGTTTGACCGGTCGCCCGAAAGTCGACATCAAGGCCACGCGCTGTCATCTCTCGTGTGAGCGCCAGGGCAGTATATTTCTTTCCCAAAGCGCAATCCGTACCCATCGTGAGTAGTCTCTTCCCCGCGCGGGGTGCGCCGGTTCCCACCGGCAGCGACAAGGGTGGGACCCGAACATCGATGATTCGCGCGCCGGACCGCGCGGCCGCCTCGCACAATTCCGAAATGTCGGAAAGTCGATCATGCATCCCTGCCACGACGTCAAGCCCTTTATCAAGGGCATCGCGCAATACGAACAATGTTGGGGGCGGTATCTGTCCTCCAATAACAACAACGCCCAGCACCAGGGTCTTCGCTCCCCGGATGCGTGCCTCATCCAGTGTCAAATCCTCGAGACCGACGTCGACTGTGTCGGCGCTTAACCTCAACTGCCCCACACAATTCTCGCCATCCCACTGCGCTAGGCCCGCAGCAGTTTTTGCGTAGACCCGATCGCGCTCGTCTCCCAAAAAGAGAAGGTAGGGCTTAGCGATGTCCAGAGTCATAGGTCAACTTTGCTCGACGATTGTGGTTTATCAAAGCTATCGCAGTGACGCAGGACTGAATCTTTTACCCCTGCCTTTCTCTCCACAATGGCTCCGGAGAGGTTGTTCGTAATGGGGCTTTTCCCTGGGGAAGCAAATATGCCCCGGGCGGCACCGGCAAGTCCGCGCTCGTGACGCGTCGCCCGGGACTCTGCTGAGCGACTCCGAGAAACCCTGGGCACCTCACCACACCTAGGCCGTAAAGCGGGGCACTAAGGGCAATCGTCAACGACATTGCCGCCCAAAAAGTCGAAATGCGTCCTTATATGTACTCACGTTACTCGACATATTTGGAGGGCTTTTCGGACTGCTCTACCATTGGCCCTAACTCCACAAAACCACTCGAAGAAAAGGGCCACCATGTTCACCTCAACGAAGACCTACACGCTGGCTGGCATCGCGATTGTGTCGACCATCGCGCTTTCTGGATGTGTCGCTGATACGAGTTCAAGTGCACCAGAGATCGCAAGTGTCTCCGAAGCAGCCAGTTTTTATGAGACTGGGGTGACTACAACCATCACCAACCAGGGCCTGGTTTCCCCGGAGTGGCTCATCAAAAACGCCGCGGACCCGGACCTCGTGATCCTGCACATCGCTGCAGAGGAGGGCGTGTATGAGCGCGGCCACATTCCCGGCGCTCGGAAACTCGATTGGGCGACAGGACTCTCTGGGGGGTCTGACAGAGGGATTATCGATCGAGAGGGTTTTAAAACAGTCGGCCGCGATTTGGGAATCAATCAAGAGTCCAAGGTTGTGGTCTACGGAGAAACCCACCAACTTTACGCGACGTGGGCAGTGTGGGTCTTGAAAATCTATGGTTTCAACAATGTGCGACTGCTTGACGGCGGTCTCGCCAACTGGGAGAGCGCCAGGGGTGAGCTGTCCTTGAAAGTTCCAGACGTTGAACCCGGTGACTTCGCACCCAGCGAGCCAAACCTAGGCCTGCGTGCCTTCATCGACGAGGTGGTGGTTGCCGCTGAGGCTGGAGACGCGGACAATACATTGATCGTCGACAACCGTTCACTTGAGTCTTACCTGGGCCAGGTCGAATCCGGTGCAACCTTTGATGGCCACGTTCCTACTGCGGAGAGCCTCTTCAGTTTCGGCCTGTTCTCTGAGAACAACACCTATCTCGGTTCTGCGGAAATCGCTCGGGCCTACGAGGCGATTGGCGTTACAGCAGAAAAAGAGATCATCCTCTACTGCGGAACGGGGCTGCTTGCCAGCGCTTCCTGGTTTGCCTTGACTCAGGTTTTGGGGTTCGAGAACGTAAAGAACTACGACGGCTCGTGGACTGAATACGGCAACGCAGAAAACGTCCCGATTGAATCTCGTGAAGCCTAATGGCCGCACAGCAGGCTGAACTCGTCAGGCCCGAACAGACCCGACCGGTGTGGACTAAAGCCGACACCATGAGGTCTCTGGTGGCGCTGGCGCTCATCGGCCTGTTGGTGTGGCTAGCCACATGGCTGGCGAGCAGCGAGACGTTCGGTTCCGATGCAACAACGTCACTTGTGTTGGGAGCAGCACTGGGGATTGCCTTCGAGCGTGGCCGCTTTTGTTTCTTCTGCATTTGGCGCGACGCAATCGACAGGAACTACAACTCCGGGCTGCTGGCTATCTACGCCGCCATCGGGGTTGGAGCCATGGGCTATACCGTGTTGTTCGGAATCTTTAACTCCGACCCTTCTGGAGGTCTCCCCCCGGGGGCGCACATCGGTCCCATCAGTATTGCCCTCGTGGTTGCAGCGTTTGTATTTGGGCTCGGAATGGCACTATCTGGCGCCTGCATCTCGGGTCACATCTATCGTTTGGCCGAGGGATCGGTGCGCTCAATTGTCGCACTATTGGGAACAGTGATCGGATTTTTCATCGCCTATCAAACGTGGAACCCGCTGTATAACCTCGCCATCGGCACGGCGCCCACCGTGTGGTTACCTACCTACCTTGGATACGGTGGCTCACTATTTTTGACCCTTGCCGTGCTCGGTGTGCTTGGTTACTTCGCCCTGAAAAGGGCAGATCCCGAAGAAAACAGGGTAATCGCACAAGCAGCCGCCACCCCCACTCAGCTGAGAGACAACTTGTTGAAAAAACGCTGGTCGCCTTGGGCCACGGGAACAATCGTGGGGTTGGTTGGAGTCGCTGCGTATCTTCAAGTGGAGCCGCTGGGCACCACGAGACAAATCAACTCCTGGAGCCAAAATCTCGCCCGGAACCTCAATATCCGCCCGGAGACCCTCGAAGGTATGGACACGCTTTCTGGATGTATTGCGGTGGCCGGAGAAATCATTACCAACAACGGCTGGCTTATTCTGGGACTCTTCGTAGCAGCTCTTGCCGCGGCAGTGGCCAGCAACAGATTCGGCATCGAATCCATCACCCTGGCCAACGCTGGCACCGCACTCATCGGCGGCGTTTTGCTCGGCTGGGGTTCCTTCACCGCTCTCGGGTGCACAGTAGGCGTGCTCTTGACGGGCACTCAGAGCTTCGCGATTTCGGGGTGGGTCTTTTTGGTCTTTTGCTTCCTGGGAACCTTTGTCGGAATCAAACTGAAACTGAATAGGGCCTAGCGCCTTGCCGAAAAAAGTGGGTCGTCCTCTCGTGATAACTACTCTACTTTTTCTCCTTGCGAGCTGTGCCGAAAGTGTGCCGGGCAAAGATATCGGCCAACTTCCTTATTTTTCTGCGCAGACGATTGCGGGGGAAGTGTACTCCGGTGCTGAATTGTCAGACCGGGGTGCGCTGATCTGGTTCTGGACTCCCTGGTGTGCAATTTGCGCACAAGAGTCAAAAGACATTGTGGCCCTCACCGTCGCCAATCCAGATTTACTCGTGCTCGGTATCGCCGGCTATGGATCTGGCGAGGAAATGACATCATTCACCCAAAGGACTAAAACGGAACATTTGATTCATCTGAATGATCAAAACGGCGCACTCTGGTCCGCGTTCCAGGTGCCCGTTCAGCCGTCAGTGGTGGCGGTGAATCGCCAAGGGGAATTGCGGTTAAGCATCGGTCCTTCGACTGAAGAGGATCTGCAATCGCTCGCTGACTGGGTGAAATAGGTGCTGGAAATTAATCTGGCGCTGGCTGTAACGGCCGGAATTCTTGCCACATTCAATCCGTGCGGCTTTGCCTTGCTTCCGGCCTACCTGACGTCAATCATTCTCGCCGAGGAGGATTCAGGCGCATCTGTCGCCTCTCCATACTTCAGGGCAATGAGGTTTGCTATCGCGTTTGCGCTGGGGTTGCTTGTGGTCTTTGCTGCGGTCGCGCTCATCGTTTTCCCTATCTCCTACTCGGCTCAAAAATACCTACCGTTTGTTACCGCCTTGATGGGCGCAACGCTAATTGTTCTTGGGGCGTTGTTGCTGTTAGGCAAAAGTCCAGTTCTGGCTAAGTTTCTCACCCCCAACATCGCCCCGGGCAAATCGTTTGCGACTCAATTTGGTTATGGGGTGACGTATGCTCTGGCCTCGCTTTCCTGCACCATTGGGCCCTTCCTGGCGATTACTACGAGTGCAATTCAACAGCAGAGCCTGATCCAACTGAGTGCAGTTTTCATTAGTTATTCGATGGGGATGGCTGCAACGATTTTTGTTCTTGCCTCCATAACAGCCGCTGCACAGCACACGATGCTTCGAAGGATTCGTCAGGCCTATCCGATAATCGAGAAGGGTACTGCCGTTCTCTTGGTGCTCGTGGGGGGATATTTTTTGGTTTATGCCTGGTTCGAATTTCGGACCTACCAGGGTGTGAACTTTACGAATCCCTTCATTGAAGGGGTAAGCAGCTTGCAAGGGACAGTCGCATCTTTCGTTTCAATAACCGGCCCCTGGCCATTTCTGCTTACCGCTCTTGCAATCTTGCTCGCCGCCGTTTCGCTGAGGCGCTGGAGGGGGAAAGCGCCCCTCGACAAGTAAACGCCCAATGTGGCTCCACACGATTCATCTCGAGAGACGATGGCATACGCCCCCGAATCAGGTGGGGGCCGGAGCCTGTCCACACGCCCCTGCTGGGGGATTTGGCCTCGTCGAGCGTGAGAGCGGCAGAAGCATTCGCCCTCCTCAAAAGTCAGCGCTTGGAGTCGAGCTCTCCAGAGCTGTCGCCACTCAGCCATTGCCGATGCGATGCGAAACGGCAGTTTGCACACAGTCTCATTCTCACCCCGAGGCAACATCCCTAACGCCTCGGCCTTAGTGCACCCCGCGGCAGAGTTGGAGCCGCCCGAAAGCACGACAACCGAAGGCAGATTGTCAAACTTTTCCCCCGAGGAGCCAAATGTAGGTGGCTATGCCAGTGTTGTAAAACATGTCTTTGGGCATCGCGACAATGGCTTCAACAAGGTCATGTTCCAACAGCCATTTGCGGATTTCGGATTCTCCTGAGCCCGCGTTACCGGTGAACAGGGGTGAGCCGTTGAGCACGATGCCGATGCGTCCGCCACCGTCTTCTTTGCGTCGCATTTTGCTGACCAAGTGAAGGAGAAAGAGAAGAGAGCCGTCGCTGACGCGCGGAAGTCCCGGGCCGAACCTTCCATCGAACCCACGCAGTTCGTGTTCTTTAATGACGGCGTCTTGCTGCTTCTTCCACTCCACACCGAACGGCGGGTTGGCTAGTCCGTAGTCGAAAGTTTTGTCCCAGTGGCCATCGTTGGTGAGCGTGTCACCGAGGATCATGTTCTGGGCTTGTTGGCCGTGAATGATGAGGTCTGTTTTAGCAATCGCGTAAGATTCCGCATTCAGCTCCTGCCCATACAGGCTGAGTCGTGCGTCAGGGTTGAGGCGTTTGACGTAGTCCTCGGCAACAGAGAGCATGCCCCCTGTGCCGGCGGTGGGGTCGTAAACGCTCCTCACGATGCCAGCCTTGGTCAACACATCATCATCACGGGAGAAAAGCAGCGAAACCATCAGGCGGACAACATCGCGAGGGGTGAAGTATTCACCCGCTTCCTCGTTGGACGCTTCCATGGCTTTACCAATGAGTTCCTCAAAGACGTGACCCATATCTGCGTTGTTGACAGTTTCAGGGTGCAAATCAATGGACAGGAACTCTTTGGCGACGATCAGCAGTAGGTCAGCCTCATCAAGTTTGGCAATATGAGTTGCAACGTCGTAACGTTCGAAAACATCCCGAACGTTCTCGGAGAACCCCTCCACATACGCCTGCAAGTTTTGTCTCAGGTTCGCAGGGTCGCCAATAGCTTTTTTGAGGTCATACGCGGACGTGTTGTAAAACGCATACCCTGCAACTTTTTGAAGCTTAAAGTCAGTCGCGATCGAATCAGCCTTGGACTCTCCAGCAACTTTCAACACGTCAGCTTTGGTGGCTTCAAGCACACAGTCAAGGCGGCGGAGAACAGCGAACGGGAGGATAACTTTTCCGTAGTCGGCTCGACGGTAGGTCCCACGGAGCTTGTCTGCGACACCCCAAATGAAGCTTGAGTAGTTAAACTTGTCTGCCATTCGCCTACCGTCCCTTGGAGTATCCCTCGAGTTCAGCCTAGTTCGCTCAGGTGACACGACGTAGAAGGACCCCATCAGAGGGCGCAACCCTCACCCTCTAGCGGGAATTGTAGGCGGTAAACAAAAACCGTCGACTGTTTACCTGCACCTCGACGATAAACCAGCGCAGCGGCCTCACAGAGCTTAATTGGGGCACTTCTGAGGTGGCGTTAGAGTCCTCGTCTTGAATCAGTTGGCGGCAAGCGCCGATACCCGCCGGAGCCCGCCGGAGCCCGCCAATTCTCGAGACGTGGTCTGTCTTTACCAAACAAAGCTCCCGTCGGTTTGGTGTCGGTAGGGGAGAATTATGAGTGAATCAAGAATTGTGCCTGAGTTCTTAGTGAGCGCCTGAGCGGACCCCCACTGGCTTAGGCGGGTGTCGCGGGTGTCGCGGGTGTCGGTTTACGCAACACCGCACTTAATGCATGCGTGTTGCCTCATTCTTTCCCCTTAAGTTTTAGAGGAGAGACACCCGCAAGACCCGCAAGACCCGCAAGTCAATGAGCCGAGAAAAGATTAGCCTCCACCCCATCAGCGTTTAAGGTGATCGGCCTCCATGGTTCAGGCGGTGTAATCCGGAAACGCTTAACTTTGTCACGGTTTTTGGAACCAAGGTCTTCAATTTTTATCCCAATCTTGCTAAAGATTGGTGCAGACTCCGCGAGCGTTCTGGTCACCTGTCGAGGGGTTTGAGGGAAATACTTCCTGGAGTCATCCCAGGGTTTCACGCTGTTGAGGATTCCCAAAAGGTCTTTGGCGGTTCCCTCCCACGGCTCCGTGATGGCATCCTTTATCGCCTCAAGGACAACGTCAGAAGAGATGAAATTGACTGCTGCGCGTTTGAGGTGCTCCAAATATTCGTTCAGAGCACCGAGGTCTCCGTAGGCTTCATCAAGGGCGGCGAGAATTCTGGCAAAGTCAGCCATCCGAGGGGACTCCGCAAGATTAATGTGGGGCAATACGGCCATCACCTGCACGACAGCGTCGAGGAGAGCCCCAAGCGCTTCCCCTGACACTAAGGAAAAGGTTGCGTAAAGGTCTTCATCGGTTCGTCGCATGGTCGGATGGATGACAGGCAGCTCCAGGAGGACGACGCGATCTGCGAGGTCACCCCGAATCCCCGTGATGTCGATTCCGTTCATAGCAATCACCCTTCGGAAAGAAAAAACTTCGACCCCTCTGTTGGTGTAAAGAGACCGCACTACATCCGCATCACCAGTTACCGCTCGGCAAAGCGCGTTAGACATTTCTTCATAAAGATGGCTCAAGTTATCCATCGAAATGAAATAGCTCGCTTGCGCAGTGACAATCCAGTCGTGCATCTTTCTCGGAAGTTTCCGGTTGACGACTGGAGAGGGGTCGAGGAGGCGGTGAGTGAATTCCGTAACTTTGCTCTTTGCAGAGCCCATCGCTCCTTTCACATATAGAAGCGGGTGGGAAATATTTGGGAAGTAATATGAGACCAAGAAACCGAGATAGACCGCTCGCACCCCCCTGTCGAGGGGTAGATTCAGCAAATCAAAGTATCCCGTGAGGCTGCCTCCACGCACTGGTTCAACGAGAGGGGCGATCAGCTGGGTTCGCCGGAATAGGACTGAACTTGTCTGCTCAATAGCCCACCCCAGTGAATTTAGCTTTATGCAACGCCCCGTTTCATCCCCCATGTCGACGAAAATGGATCCTTCATGCTCAGCTACTCGGAGCGCTGCCTTGACTGTGGGCGTTTCTTGACACTCACCATAGATCGTGGAGGCCATCTCTTTATATGCCTTCTCGGGCAGTGTTCGTCGATAGGTGTCTTTATAAACGGTTGAGAACCGAGGGAAGAATTCCTTCTTGCCGTCCATGGAGAAGGCCAATTTTGGTCCTGAACGCGGAACAGCGAGTACATCTCCTTCTTCAGCCAGATGGAAGTCGTACAACTGTTGGGCAAGCGCAAGGGCTTCCATAGCAACTGACTTTTGCCCAGAGGTTCTGGCATCAGACTCTCCGCCGCCGTCCAGAACTCCTCCGTACTTCTTCACCCCTCCTGCAAGCGCTGCGTTGAAGTCCGCCTCCCAAGGGAGTGTGTTGAAGGGGGGTCGGAGAAACTCGCTTCGAAGCTCATCTATAACGAGTGCGGCACCCGAATGACCCTCTGCGCCCAACCCAATAATGTGGCGCTGCAAGTCACGCATCGCATCGTGACCGAACTTCCCCCGAGGGATGCTCTTTCTGGCTTCTTTCATCAGCCCAGTTGGTTTCCCGGCTCCGATCGTGGCAAGCCACTCGTCAGTTGTCTTGGTGTACTCGACACCCTGGCTCAGGCCAGAGTAGACGTGGCAGTACCCGATAGGCGCGAAGGGGAGGTCCTCAATAGTTTCGGGGATTCCAGCTTCTACCCAGCCGATGACATACCCGCCGAGACCCCGTCGATCAACTCCATGCAGCACTGTGCCATCCTCCAAACGAAGGTCTTTGACAGAGTTTGCGGCAGTGCCCACAGGTGGCCTGCAGTAGGCGTGGTTGCCCCCACGAGGGGTCACAATCATGAAGTCTTCCGGGACGGAGAGTCCTGCGTCATTCAGTGAGGCCCACCCGTCTACGGGTTCGTCCTTGTCAGAGTCCATGTCGATGTCAATCACGAGAAGCCGGTCTTCGCAAGAAACGCCAACCAGGTCTTCTGGATTGTGCGTCCACCAACTGAGCACCGCAGGAAGCCACTCGGAAGCGTCCTTGAAGCCGTTGGGCGTCTTGGGTGTCTTGACGTCGTGAACGTTGCCACGTGAATCTTCGAAGACGTGGGCATAGCAAGGGAACACTTTGGCCCCCGCATGAACCCATCGAGCGGCGATACGAGCGTTTTCAGGAAGCTCTTCCCATTTGTAGTCCGGTACATCGAACCAGGCGGGCGTTATAATATTCATAGTAAGTTCCTTACTTTTCATAGGGTGTGGAATTTGATTTGAGGGTCTCCTGTTTCCGCAGGGGGCCCTCTTCTTTTTGTTTAGCTTTCTCGGGTGGTGAGCCATGCTTCATAGTCACTTCTCCTTACTCGTAGGTGCCGGCCGATCTTCACAGTGGCAGGACCAACCCCCTTGGCGTTGAAGTAGTAGACACTGCTGAGCGGAATGTTGGCTGCTTTTGCGATGTCGATGAAGCTCATCAACTCGTCTTCTGACATGTGGATCTCCTTAGTTGCAGAGCTCTTTGCCTGCTCTACCAGTTTGAAACAGTTAGAAAAGTTCGATTCTTGGATTCGGCGGGCGAGTGGGCTCCGCATCGCTGTAACGGCGCAGAAAATCGTTTCCAAAAAAGTGCTTTCAAAAAATCTCGTCCGACCGACTATTGGTTGGCTGCAGCGAATACCGGTTGGAATGTGACCGGACCTTGAGTAGCTCATCTCCCCACCCCCTGTATTTCAGAGATTTCCCTCTCAGCCGAAGAAAGATACTCCTGAAGTGCCTCAGACCTTCGAGAGCTAAGCGCAGCCACCTTGCGTCCATAGATGAGTTTCGTGGTGTTAATGTCCCTGTGCCCAAGATCTTGGCTAATTGCCTCAATAGGCACACCAGCCTCAAAGCTCAGGTGCGCTGCCGTGTGCCGAAGGTCGTGGAACCGAATCTGGCGGAAATGATGTGTCTTCAGGAAATCCCGATACAGCTTCGCCATCCGATTCGGCCTAATCGGCCATTCGGACTTGTTTGCGAATACCCAGCCTTTCTCGTCAAATATTCCAGCCGTCTGAAGCCTTTCTCGCTGACCAATTAGTGCTGACTGCAGGTCGTAGGTCATCGTGACCAACCGCTCGCTGCTAATGGTCTTGGGTGCCTGTTCCACCATTTGGTAGTGACGCTTCCCGTTTTCGTCATAAAGACCCACTTCGCGAAGACCGCGATTAATGGAGAGTGTCCCTTCGGTGAAACTTAGGTCGGTCCATTTGAGCCCAACGATCTCTTCTTCCCGCAGGCCAAGATGAATTCCCAGAAGTAGGGGTAGCTCGATAAATTCCCCCTTAGCTGCACTGAGGGCCTCTAACGCCTCGTCTCTTGACCATGGGCTTTTTACGTTCGGGCGAGTGGGGTTCGACCTCAGAGGAATGCCCTCTGCGGGGTTGTGGAAAATTTTTCGCTCTTTCACAGCGGCTTTGAGAATGGCCCTGAGGACTTGAAGTGCGCCGTTGATTGTGGTGTCCGCATAGGGATGCTTCTCAAGCTGTCGCAGCCAAGCCGTGATGTCTTTGCTCGT
>Ga0222634_1000812_pt1 | contig 12298 bp, 22 predicted proteins | sample AntAcemetageno50_FD_179807 | JGI IMG/M metagenome (GOLD analysis project Ga0222634, IMG submission 179807) | Saline water microbial communities from Ace Lake, Antarctica - #50 | ecosystem: Environmental > Aquatic > Non-marine Saline and Alkaline > Saline | place: Antarctica: Ace Lake | collected...
AGAGCTTTGACTTTTTTACCTTGTATGTTTCTGAATATACCTTTCTCATCTACCCAATGGGCTTCAGTAAAGTATTTACCTATAAATTGACCTACCCAACCATAACCTATTAAAAGTGTAGTTGGATGTTTATTTAATATGTCAGAGTTTGATTCTGGTTTACCTAGTTTTTTCATTACCCTTTATAACCAATAACTATCCAATCTTCTCCAGCTATATCTCCATCATTAATACCCCATGTATAGTCTTGACCATCTTTATGAAGGGTTAGAATACTATCTTTTAGGTATCCATAGACACTCTCATCATTCCATTCTAATTTAGTAATCTTTTTGCCTTCAATAGTTTTATCTAAGGCTTCGCCAAAACACATTTTATTCTTTGCCATATTTTGAAGGTGAAATTATAACTTTAAACTTTCTTAATTGTTTTATGTATTCTCTAACAGCATATCTAATCTGTTCTGATACAGTAGTGTCGGGAGTTCTTTCAAGTTCTTTTAGATCGTTCTCTGATATATAGATGTTAATTCTTTTCATAGTCTCTATTATATATACAGACACTATACTTATGTCAAGTCTTTATTTATGCTCGTATGTTTCCCAGTCTTTTCTCCATAGGTCAAGCATTGAAGAAGCTCTGCCCCAGTATTGCAACTCAATTATTCGGAGGTCTCCGATTCTTTTACGTTTCCCGTGATTTAGATACCCATAGGCATCAGGGTGAGTCAATACTATACCAGGACAGGTCGTATAAAATTCCTCTGATGTACGAGGGGTAACACCAAGACGAGCTTCATATCGACCAGGATCACCAAATCTAGGGAGAATGAAATCATCCCCTTTTCCTTCGGCTTGTAATTCTTTAACACGTTCAAATCTTTCTTCCATAGCTTCAACTAACATATCTGTTCTAGCAATCAAATGATTGACTACTCTACGTTTATTCCTAAATGAATACATAGGGGGTTTAGTCCAAGTGAATAGAGATAGTTTACTCATATCAAAAGCAAATTTGTTATGAGGTGGGGCGTATGTATGAAAATGCTCGTATGAATAGAAGATATCATCTTCTGCTAACGCAACATGCTCTGTCTTAGCTTCTTTACAACCTATTAGTATTTGTTTGTATATATTTAAATGATGTCTACCTATATCTCCTATTACTATGTTTTTACTGTTAGGTCTATCCATTAGAACATCATCTTTCATATCTTTTTGAGACACGATTATAAGAGGATAGTCTCCAATAGCTTTAAGTAATTGTTTCTTAGTATTAGCAACAAAGTAAGGATTGTGTTCTTCTAAGTAATTAGACGTGTAATAGATTACAGTCATGTCAAAGTTTTGGTTACTCATAGTTCGCTTGATTTTATAACTCTAAATCCATAACATTCACCCATTTTAACTTTTTTACCTTGTTGAACTCTTTTTTTCATAGCTCTAAGAATTTCAATCGGTTTTTCTTTCTTTATTCCCATCCTGGTATTGGTTTAAACATATTAATCATTTCTTGAAAATCTATTGTTTGTTTATCCCAAGCCTTATTCTCTCGCCATTTACTTATGAAAGCTACAGCAAAATCTCTCTCTCCTGGTTTAAGTGAATAGCCTCGACCTTTACTCTTATGCCAATGAGAATAGTGTGTATTTTTGTTGACCATTACTTTACCACCACTTAACCAAGTCTTAAAGGATATCTCTTGAAATTCTAAGAAGAATGAGCCATAACTCTTTTCATCTAAGCCACCAAAGTTATCAAAGTGTTTCTTAGTGGTAAACCAACAACTACCTTGAGCTGTCATGGTTTCATCTATCATAATGTCTATTCGATCATCACGTCTTTGTCTCCATTCAACACCATGTAAGTCATTAGGATCAATGTATTCATAATCTATTGGGTATTTGTTATCAGTTCTTACTTCTTTATCCCATTTCTCTACATCTAAAGGATATCGTCTTGGAACTACAACCCAATTATCTTTACAATTCTTTTTAAGTTCTTCGTCATAACCCTTAGCAAATGAACAATGGGCATCAATTTTCATTATATACTTGCCACGAGCTAGAGCAACACCACTATTGATACCATTACGCATACCTTTAGATTCTAGGCGGTGTAAATAGCAGACTCTTGGATCTTGGGATAAGTCGTCAGGAAAGTAACCATCTAATATAACAATGATTTCAATTTCTTGAGTAGCATTTTTTAGGAGATCATCAACTGTTTGCCTAAGGTAAGGCTCATTTCTACTAGGTATTATTACTGACAGTAAATCAGACATAACTTACTATAGCAGATGAAGTTATATACAGTCAATATACTTATTAGACGTCAGGGAAGCTAGGAGAAGCACTTGGTGAAGGACTATCAGAACTAGAAGGGCTTTCTGATGCACTTGTACTAGCAGTAGCACTAGGTGAAAGTGAAGGACTTAAGGAAGTAGAAGTACTAGGAGAGATACTAGGTGATATTGAAGGTGAAAGACTAGGACTAGTAGAACTAGAAGGACTTAAACTAGAAGAAGCACTTGGGCTTACGGAAGATGAAGGACTTACAGAAGCACTAGGACTTAGAGATTGTGAAACACTAGGTGAAGCACTAGAAGAAGGACTCAATGAAATTGAGGCACTTGGAGAAACAGAAGGTGAAGCAGAATCAGAAGCTGATGTACTAGCTGTAGCAGAAGGACTGAATGATATAGAAAGTGATTCACTTACTGAAGGACTTAGAGACTGTGAAACACTAGGACTCAATGATAGAGAAGCTGAAGGTGATAGACTTACTGAAGCACTAGGACTAGCTGAAGAACTTGGACTTGCAGAAATACTAACACTAGGACTCAATGAAATAGATGCACTTGGAGAAACAGAAGGTGAAGCACTAATAGAAGCACTTACAGAAACACTAGGAGACTTTGAAATAACATCACCATTTATTTGACTCCATACAGTTACAGTAGCAGATCCAGTATTTATATATTGAACCATACCAGTATCGTTAAGTTTATAGAATACAGCACCAATTTTAAAACTAGGGTAGCCAGTAGGTAAAGTACGACCTTCGGCTTCTAAAATAGTATCAGTTGAGCTTTTAGGGGAAGGAGTAAGAGAATCATTATATCTAAGTATTCTATTGTATCGGTAAGGAGTACGAGCAGATAAGTAAGCTACTTCTTGAGTAGTTCTATAAACCTCTGTAATAGCCTCTATACGATCTATTTCGACCTGTGTTAATTTTGGTAGATCTGATTTTAATTCAAACTTTGCCATATTTATATATTAGTTTTTAATTCTATTTATTGTCAAATAATAATTTTAATGTGGTTGGGGAGTCTCCTCTCCCAACCTATTGATATACTGAGTAATGTGGCTATATCAGACCTCAATTTTTACGCGAAAGTGAAGAAACCTTCAGTAGCGAAATGCCTTCGACTGTCAGTGATTTTTGCACCATATACAAATAAATCTTTGTATGCAGTACCGAAATCTCCATCAAGATCTTCTTGCATGTTAGCTTGTAAAAGTTTTTCAGCGAAAGTACACCAGTTTGGGTGTCCAGCTATCACTCTGAATCCATCAGTATTATCACCACTAAGTCGATTAGACTTATAGACTTTGAAGCCTTGTAGCATGGTAATGAAACCTTTTTTGACTAATTCTTGGTAAACTTCTGGAACGTGCAAAGCAACACCAGAGGCTTGAACTAAGATAGTCTCGAATTCAGGAGGTACGATTAAGAAACGTTCACTATCTGGTACTGAAGATTTACTAGATCTTTCAGCAATATCTAACTTCTCTTTAAGTGCGGACACTTGAGTGAGAAGGTTAGCAGTTGTGATTTCTAATGCAGAAACAGCTTCTATTTCTAGAGTTGCTCCAACAGTAATAGCTCCACCTGTGTAGGCAGAATCAACGTCGTCTTTGTCGTCTTCGATTACGATAGAAGTAGTACTAGCAAAGGATTTGATCCTATACCATGAACTATGACCTTCAGCTTTAAAACCACGACCAACCATTGCGGATGTGAAAGTAGTTCCATCTCCAGTTACAGCACCAGTAGTTACATCAACTGTAACTGTTCCTGTGTCATAATCTGTTCCAACTCTGTTACCAGCAGCGACATCTCCATAAAGACCTAACACGAATTCATCCATGTTTTTGCTTCTCTCATCAGCTTTTTGAGCTATGACAGTAGACTTAGGTTCTTTGATGTAAGAAAGCCACTTATCAATGGTATATTCTCTCCAGTAGAAAGATTTGTATTGATCGATAATTAATTGAGAATTGTTCTCAGTTAAATCTTCAACAACTAATCCACCTTTGGTATAAGTTTGTTCTGAAATCCTATCGAAATTTAAAATGTTTAGCTTAGAACCAACTGCGTTTATTTCACCTTGATAATCACGATTTACGATAGAATCAACAAGATTCTTGTCATAGACCTCTTTCATCAATTTTTGTGAGAAACCCTCAGCTAATTTTGTTCCGTATGCGGACATAATTTAACTCCTTTAGACTAATTATAACTTTGTAACCAGTCCTGTGAAGGGTTAGGATTTATACTCTATGATATGAAATGAGGCTATTTTAAGTCAAGACTAGAACTCTGATTCAATCTTTCCAGCTATTAATAGCTTCTTGAATTTGTTATAGTCAGTCTTTCTAAGCTCTCTAGCATCTTCTATACTTAGTTTATTAGATTTAGGTTTAGTAGGTTTACTATCACCTTGACCAGTTTCAAACATCTTACCTTTATGTTTAGGTCTAGCTGTTTCGTTTGCATATAAGAAAGCTGGGATTAAGTCTTCAAAGTCAACACCTCTACGACTTGGTTTACTAGCAAAGATCTTAAACTCATCAGTCCTACCATCTATCTTAGGAAACTTAGTTAAGTTCTTAGGATCTTGAATGAAAGTATCTATCTTACCTTGCCATACATCTACATCTTTAAAGTCTTTACGCATCTTATCAAGAGCAGCAAATTTCTTACCATAAACAATATCATTTCTAGCTTGTCTCTTTTCAAATTCAGTCATTATTTCAAAGTCAGGAAATTCTTTTGTAAGTTCTTCTTCTGTTGGTTCAGGAACTTCATCAATAGACTCTAAGGTCTCAAATAGTTTCTTATCTCTAGCATGTAATACTTGAGCTTCTTGAGTAGATTTCTTTTGTCTTTCTTTTAGTTCTTTCTCTCTCTGAGTTTCTTCTTCTTCAGATGGTTCGGGTTCTATTTCTTCTTCCTTTGGTGTTTCTTCGGGTTCTACTTCAGTTTCTACTTCGGGTTCTTCTTCCTCGACATCTTCAACTTCCTCAACTTCTTCTTCGGGAGTTTCAATCTCTTTAACTTTTTCTTTAACTTCTTCAGCCTTTTCTTTTTCTTTAGTTTCTTCGGCTAATTTAATCGCTTCAGCTTCTTGTAGTGCTTTTTCAGCACCTTGGTCTAATTCTTCTTGGGTTGGTTTGACGTGATCCATAATACAGTCCTTCTATGAGGGTTAGTAAATCAATAATAACCAATGATAAGCACTTTTTCTATCTTATGTCAATTTTCTTACCTAGACCAGAGAGGCTTCTTTCTATAGCTTGTTTAGCTTTTTCAGGGGAAGTCATAAAGTCTTCTAATAGCATGTAGTTACGAAGTCTTGCTTTAAGGAATATATCTTGTTTGTTGTTATGACCTACTTTACATAGTTCTTTCTCTACAGCCCCTTTCATAAAGGTTATATGAGTTCTTACTGTATCTAATGTTAGTTTATTTTGTTCAAGAGAAGTTAATTGAGTTTGAAGTGTATCTCTCTCATCATTAGTTAAGTCTTCGTATTTAAGTCCTGTTTTCTCTAATAGTCTATCTATTGTATTCATAGGGTATTATATCATTTTCTTAACAGGTTGAGGTTGAGGTTGAGGCTTAGGCTTAGGTGGAGCTATCTGAGCTTGAGGTTGTTGAGGGTTTAAAGCCTGTTGTTGATTCAATCCTTGTATATCATTAGCTAAAGCAGCTTGATCTAATTTCTTTTGTTCTTGTTCCATTACATTATTGATTTCATCAGGAGTAAGACCAGCAAACTCTAATGCTTTACGTTGATTGATTTCTCTTAGCTTTGTATTATCAGGCATAAGTTGTAGTGTTGCTGAAAGTTTAGTTAACATTTGAGTATCATTAGCTTCTTTCTCGTCTTGACTCCATACCTTAGTTTGATATCCAGCTTTAGACATCCAATCTCTAGGTTCTATGAACTTAGGAAAGTTATCATTAGTATTTTTACCTTTCTTATTTATCTCTACACCATCTAATTGATCTGCACCAGCTTCTATAAGTTTAAGGAATATCTCACCTCTACGCTTCCATGCTGGGGTATAGAATTTAGACATGCCTTTAACACGTTCTTTAGCTTCACCTAGAGCAAGTTCTACTTCTCCAAGGGTTACTTGTCTTTCAGTTTGAGTACCTTGTTGTGTAGCAGTTGCACCAGTAGCTTTCTCGATAATACCTACCATATATTGCATTTCATCAAGACTCTCTGAAAGATCAGGGATATCTACTTTTTGCATTACTTCAGAAGGTTTACCAGGGAGAGGATACCAACCCCAAGGAACTGGTTGGAATGTACTAGGATTAAAGTTAGGATCAGATGAGTCATAGTAGTTCATACCAAAGTTTCTCATTGTTCTATTCTCTACTAATTGAGACATCCAACTATTAAGAACTTTGTTAGGAGTACGGACTATATCAGCGACACTATCAGACCAGAAGTCTTGTCTTTCTAGGTCATCAGCCCATGAGTTATAAGGTAAATGTGTTTTCCAGTAGTCATCCTTAGTCTTACCAATTACTTCATCTAAAGGTTTGTTCAATATGATCTGTTGGTCATCAGCTTCAGTCTTTAGATATCGTTCTTCTTCTTCGCCTTCTTTATTATCATATACGAAGTGTTGTGTTAGTTCTACCCATGTTTCACCAAGTTCAGGACTATCTACATCTTGTAAGCCCATATCAGCCATTTTCTTATTCTTCTCTACAGCCATCTCATTGTTAGAAGCGACTTTAATTAGTCCTTCATCAGTAGCATAGAAAGCTCTAAGTTTTTTGATAGCCTCTTGGTCATAGACTTTACTCTTTTCTAATTCTTTTAGAGGTACATATATACCAGTTTGGATTAAGAAGCGTGTACTATTCAATTCAGTAGGATCACAGTATCGAGAGACTAGAATATCTTGTGGATCAATAATAGTCATTTTTATCATGCCATCTACTATCTGCCATTGATCGAAAGAACGACCAAACATAAAGACTTGTTTCTTATCTACAATGTCTTGGATCTCCATGTTGTTCATGTCAGCTGTCCACTTCCAGTATTCGTTTTGAAATGTTTGTTTTTCTTCGTTGTTATCTAGTTCCTCAAAGAATAGAACAGGCATATCATCAACGTCTTTCAATAAGGTTTTGATGGTCTGTTTCATTAAAGGCATATTGACTGATTGCCTTTGGGTAAGACGATTGATTGTTACTCTATCTCGGTATAATGTATAGTTTTCTTTCCAATCTTGTTGTCTTCTTTCCCTATAGTTATATCCGTCTTGTTTATTACCTAAGAGAACTTGTAACTCTGGGTCAATTACTGTTATTTCTGCCATATCTTAATTTAGTAGACAAAACTATCTTATCGCAAGTCTAAGCTGGGAGAGTATCGAAGTAAGGTTTAACACCGCCTGGATCTCTTGGAGTCCAGCCAACTTTATTAATATCATTAGCAATAGCATAACGAATAGCATCCATTGTATGATCATATAAACCATCAGGAACATCCATCATCTTACCTTCTTTATCAGTTTTCCACATATAGTTTCTGTACTCACGTATTACGTTTAAACTACGTTTAGTCATACTTATCCTTTGGTTTTGCACATATTGAATACCATGATTGACACTATCTTTACCTTTATTGCTTGGAACTATCATCATTCCATAACTCTTTATTTCATCAATACTCTTTGGCTCGGCACTATCAGCTATTATCAATGCTTTGTCTTGGTTAAGGAATATATCAGAGAGTTGTTTATTGCTTAGTCCTTTCTGGTAACAGATCTCATCAAGAATAAAACCTTCATTATATTTATAGACACCAATTATAGCGGCTGGATCATTAGAATAACCAAAGTCCATTCCATATCTTATTAGTCTAGCTTCATGTGGAACTTTATCAACTATTAACCAATCTTTATATATCTTACCTTCTACTTCTCCAAGTTGACCAAGACCATATACTAGCCACCAATTCCTATTACCCTTACGTTTCTCTATTGAATCAACTATACGACTATCAAGACCTTCATTGTCCTTATATGTCAATGTTAAAAAGTCTACATCATCACGTTTATCTTTTAGTTCTGTGTATGCCCAATATTCATTAGTTGGGTTACTATCTAATATAATTAATTCTTTTGTTCTTATCTCTAATTGAGTAAAGATTTCATATTGAATGTTATTAGCCTCATTCATAAATAATACATCTCTTCGAGGACCTCTAACTTTACCTGGTTGATCTGCACTAAAGAACTCTAACTTAGTAAGAGTTTCAAAAGTATATGTTGAATCTGTTTTGTTCCACCTAGCATCTTTAAAGTAATTTTGAGACCTCATTATGTTTATAAAGTCTCTCATTGCTCCTTTCCTTAAGTGAGGCATTGTTTCAGACACTACACTTGCAATCTTACCATCATGTGATTGACAATAATCTATCAAATACATTAATATAGATATTGTTTTAGAACTAGAAGTGCCACCATTTATAAATCTAATTCTCTTATCTAATGAACATATTTTAGTTAGAGCTGTTGTTTTTATGAAGTTTTCCATTTTTAAGATAATTTATAGCTTTGTTTAATAACTTGACATCATCTTTGAATAAACCTAATCCTCTATTACATTTACCACATAGTAGTCCTCTTACTACATTTGTTTTATGACAATGGTCTACGTGTAATGTTTTATATTCTTCACCACAAATAGCACACTTACCTTTTTGTTTCTTATAGAGTAAATCTCTTTCTTCTATAGTAATACCATATCTTTGTTTGAGTCTATAGTTTTCATATTTCAATCTAACTTCTGGCTTACTTCTATATTTCTTATTTGCTTTCTTTCCAGATTCAGTTTGTTTATATGCTTTTCTATAAGCCTTTCGTTTAGGTAATTGATTTCTGATTCTATCAGATTCCTTACTCATCTTCTTTGGTTATACCACCTAATATTGGAATTGGTTTACCATCAGTAGTAATATCTTTTCTATCAATTAATCTTCTCTTTAGTTTCAATGCAGTTTCTAAATATTTGTGTCTAGCTATAAAGTCAGGAACATCAATAAAGTCATCTGTCTGGGTATTAGCACCTTTGTCTTGGTTCTTAATGGTTATCCTAGCACTTACAGTTCTATTCGCATCTAATCCTTCCATTATTTTATTCTGTAAAAGTTTGTCAGTTATACCAGCTTCTTCTAAAAAATCCTCATAATCAAGTTTTCTCAAGTTTTCATAACCTATCTGTCCAGCACTATCTCTGTCTTGACAATCATATACTTGCATAGCAGATTCAGTTGCATTTCCATTCTCTAAATATAGTTTTAACCACTTTCTTTGCTTTAGTGTTAGATCATTACTTGTCATTCTTCTTTATTGGTTTCTTCTTTAACAACCTATTAACTATTAATGTAAATATCTTAGCTCTAAATAAAGAGAATTTGTTTACTCTAGTTCCCTTCTCTAGTCTAAGTATCTTTATTAATACTTTGGTTATCTTTAGGAATTTTTGTTTACTTATCATATCTTATTGTCCTTAATTGAACGTATTGTGTTTTGTTTGAAGATACACAGCTTCTTCTTATATATCCTTTTTTAATTAAAGCGTTAAGAGTATATATGGTTGTGAAGTCCTTAATCTTATTGTCTACCATTTTGTTAATTATGTAAGGTCGGGAGACGGGAGTCTTTTCTTCCCTTACCCATTTATCTACTATAATTAGCACTTGGCGTTGAATATTGCTAAGGTTATCTTCCACCCTCTGATTATATCATACGAGTCTATTACTCTTTTATAGCATGATTGAAGAATCCTGTTAGTAGAGTCTTGTCGTTCTTGTTAGCAGAGTTGTAAGAGTTCTTTATTTCTTTTGATATAGATATTACTCTCTTACCATTAAAGTCTTTCTTATTAATAGCATTACGTTTCTTTAGATATCTTCTTAATAGTTTTTGTTTTTTACCACTCATTTTTTTAACATTTTTTTAATAAAACCAATACAGACTGCTCTATCTAATGGACTCATTCCACTAACATTAGCTGCTAAGTTAAAATCCTTAACCCAATTAGTATCTTTTGTTTTTAGTATTACATCATTAGTAGTGGAACCCTGTTCTTGTTTCATTTCAATTTTACCAACAGCACCACATTCAGGACATTTAATTGAAGGCATTTCAGTACTATCCATTGCTCCCATAGGACTTGGATTACCTATTCCCCATAAACCAAAACCAACACAAGTAGAACATTTTTTATCTTTTTTCATTCTTCTCCTCTAATACATTATCTAAATTATATCTAAAAGGGCTATCTTCTAATATTTCATCTACCTGTTCTCTTTTCTGCTCATCTTCTTTTACTTCTAAGTCTTGATGTAAGCTGAATAGTTTAGTGATATCTCTACTGTTTAGTTCTTTCATTATCCTTTTTGGTTTAAATTGTTAAGTAAGTCTGCTAATATTATTTTATATTTCTTTTGTGTTGGGTTATGGTTATTCATTTTTGATTAAATTGTTAACTGGTGTTTGAAAGACAGTTCTATTATCTTTAAAGTAATTAACTTGATAATAGTCTGCTTTAATATTTTTAGGCTTTAAATTTTCTAATACTTCTAATTCTCTTTGTGATAATGCTTTGGTGATAAAGTCTTTAACTAAAGATACATAAGCCTTATATCCATATTCTAAATATTCTTTACATATCTCTTTATCAAACTCTTTCTCCCAAGTCTTTACTGGTTCACTTTCTTTAGTTTCTGCAACACTAATTACTGGTTCATCTGGTCCAGCAGTACAAGGACCATTATCTTCAATAACATCTGGTCCAGCACCAAATACTTCTTCATTTATTGGTTTAGTGTTTTGTTTCATAGTTCCTCTATTAAAATCTTAGCTTTTAAAGCATGGACTTTAATACCATACTTGTCTTGTTTGTTGAAGTGTCTTATAGCATTACGTCTGGCTATACCTTTCTTAGAAGTATACTCGTCTATTGTTAGTGTATTTTTGTTGAGATTATCAACTATTGTTTTAATTTTCATCTGATTCCCCTAACCAACACTTAGCACTACAATAAGGTTTACCAGCTTTACTCATAGCTATTGGTGATCCACAATCAGGACACTTACTATTACTAAATTCATGTTTAACTGGTTCTCTTGTTGGTTCACTTTGAGTTGTATGTTGAGTAGCTTTTTCTCCATCATCATCTTCAGCACTCATAAAGAGTAGTGATTGAAGTCCATATCTACGGGCATATGTAATAGCACTTCCTTGATCCTGTGGGTTGTTCTCATTCTTACAGATTATTCTAGTAGCAGAGCTTAACCACTCACCGCTAGTATGAATTAATATAGTTTCAACATTACCCATAAATACTGGTTGTAATATGACTATGTCATTAGAGTTTAAAATATCCTTACAAGCTCCAATTAAAGAATTAAGATTAGCATACTTAGAATGAAAGAAAGGATTTTCTGCTTTCTTCTCTACAGCTTCTATTTTCTTTTGAGCTAATAATAATGCTGGAATTATTTTTGTTATTGTTTCTGATTTTTTCATTTATATAAATTTAACTACTAATATAACGACACACATTAAAGACAATAAAAGAAATAAAATTAGTTCAGTATCTCTATCCTGTTTAATTTCTTCTTCTAAGGTTTCTATTCTCATAAGAGCTGCTATAAGTTCAGACCTAACAGCATACTTTTCTAATAGGGCTTTGTCTTGTTTATTCATTTATTTTATGTTTTATAAAATCTAATTCAGCCGAAGTAACTAATGCTTCTAATTCTAGTCTTAATAAATCAGCATCAAGTTTATTCTTAGTATAAGTCTTAACTAACTCGTCTATTCTTTGTTCAGTTGTTTTACTCAAAATGACCTCCTACTTTATATAAAGGGTTTAAATCATCATTAGGATCTTCTGAGTTTTCTATCATTGGATTACCTAAGGGGTTTTTGTTTTCCTGTTCTGCTAATAAATCAAATCCATTAGCT
>Ga0222634_1000813_pt1 | contig 12266 bp, 16 predicted proteins | sample AntAcemetageno50_FD_179807 | JGI IMG/M metagenome (GOLD analysis project Ga0222634, IMG submission 179807) | Saline water microbial communities from Ace Lake, Antarctica - #50 | ecosystem: Environmental > Aquatic > Non-marine Saline and Alkaline > Saline | place: Antarctica: Ace Lake | collected...
CTTTAGCAACACAAAGACTAAGCGACTCAACCAAAGACCTAGAAACAGTAGTTGCTCTGTATGTGTTTTTTCTAAAACTACCATCAGAAAACTCATACCCTTCTATCACTTTTTTCAATAAACTCACAGGTAAATCTAATATCATTTTATGGAACAACTTGTTCTCAGAACCAATGCCGCAATACTTCTCTGTTATTTCAACTAATCTTTTACTAGAAAAAGAAGCTCTATGAACACCTTTACCATGTTTATACAGGCTATGTTTTAAAGAAACTAATTTTTTAAAACTTTCAACCTCATGACTTCCTACTGAAATAATAACCTGCCAATACCTTTTCCCTGAGTCTTTGTAGTCTTTTCTTGTGTGACCATCCCCGATATATAGCCCCAACAAAAAACATTCATCCTCAGTTAGGTCTAATTTGTTTTTACTGCTTTTCATAATAGGCGTGCCAACATATGAGTTTTCTTTGATATCTTTTATTTCCACCCATTCTGGATTATTAAAAACCCATTGATACGAACGTTTCTTTACGCTATAAACTTTTTTTCTAGTTCTGACATAATAGGGGTGATTTGCAGTCGTTAGGGTTGAAGTGCTGCCTTGCGATGTTATTTTATACACGCATTTTTGGTCTCCTCCCACTTCTAAAACTTTTCTATATCTATTTTTATGTGTTAGCACATAATCGCCAACACATACTTCTTTAATTTGTTTGACAATATTTTTGCATATGATGGGAGTGCTTCCAACAAAACAAGGACTTCCGGCTATCAATAGGTCAATTTTAGGCAAAGAATCGAAGTCAACATCCAAAACACTTCCCATTTGTTTAGTGTTTGGGTGATTCTTTTGAGTTACCTTAATTGTGTGCTTATCTATTTCGTAGGCAAAGTAATTAGTCGGAGTTATTCCCGCTAAGTTAAGAGCTACTTGCCCACAACTAATTCCATCAAAATAACTTACTACATTCTCTATACTCATATCTTTTTATTACTTTATAGGAAGTTTTGGGAGTTTGCCTTTTACCTCCTTCTCAAGCATTTCTATATAATCAGCTACTCTTGTTTGTATCAAATAGACTTCTGTGTTTTTAGGGGTTGTATTTTTGTTTGATTTCACAGGAACTTCAACCCACGCTTTCTCTGTTCTTATGTTTGGCGTTTTTTCACCATTTTGTTTTAAAAGTCTTGGCATTTAATTAAAATTTTAGTTCGATAATTCAAATTTAATTTTATCTTCTGAAACATAATTCAGCAGTTCAAAATCTTCATACTTTAATTCAGAAGGGTCTTCTATTTCAGACAATCTATTAATCTTTAATTGAGGCAAATCATAAGAAGTCCTTTCTAACTGCTCTTTTACTCCTTCTGTTTGATTTAAATACACATGAGTGTCTCCAAGAGAGCTTATTAGTTCATCTGGAACCATGTTAACCATTCCTGCAATAATCTGAAGCAGCGCTCCGTATGAAGCTATATTGAATGGAAGACCTAACGGCACATCACAGCTTCTCATATTAAACATTAAAGAAACAGCTCTTCTAGGAACACTTTCTTTATCCATTTTTAAATGAACATCATCGTCCGAATGGTTAGGGTGCATTTCTAATCTTTGCTCGGCAGAGTAGTTGTTATTTTTTGCATACCAATCTTCTCTTTCGAAAGCATCTAATTCTCTAGTCCAGAATTGGAAAGCATAATGACAGGGAGGAAGTACAGCTGAGTCTATGTCAGAAGGATTCCAAGCCGAGACTATCATTCTTCGGTCATCTGGGTTGGTTTTCAAAGTCTCGATTACGTTTGCAATTTGATCAATATGCCCTACCCTAACACCCATAGGGATTTTAGATTTTTTAGGCATTTTCACATCAACACCTGACCATCTTCTCCACTGCTTTCCATACACTGGGCCTAATTCTCCCCAACTCTGAGCAAAATCATCATCGGTCTTTATTTTATCTATAAATTCTTTTCTAGAAAGGATTACTAACTTGTCAGAATTTGAAAACATTGCATCAATATGAGATTGACTGCCGATAAGGTCTCCTGATGTATACGCATCCTTAATGTCAGTCGCCTTTTTAAAAAAAGCTTTATAAGCATCTCCTACCCAAATGTTGTTCCCATCTTTTACTAGTGACTGAATATTAGTTTCTCCACGAAGAAACCAAAGAAGCTCAGTTATGATTTGTTTCGTAGCCATTTTTTTGGAAGTCAAAAGAGGAAATTTTCCATCTTTGAATTTATATCGAATGCTTCTACCAAAAACAGATATAGTCCCTCCGTTTCTAGTTTTTTTCACAGTTCCATTGTCTAAAATGTCACGTAAAAGGTTTTGGTATTGTTGATCTAATGTGTTCATTTCATGTAGGTTTTTGCCTTGATTAGTTTTTCTATTTGCTTATCTATTCCAGCAATATCAGTAAACTCTATTTCAGTAAGAGATTGCTGAATTTCTATTATAGCTTCTTCAAACTCCTCTTCAATATTATCTTTAAACTCATGAGTTTTAAACCATTCACTTAAAGTTTTCTCTATAAGTTCATTCGTTCCGTCTCCTTCAAAAGGTTCTTCAAGAATGCATGAAACTTTTGAAGGAGATATGCGAATTTCATTGTCATCAATAACTTGAGCTGCTCCCCAATTGTTATAGTATACATCAAAATATAATACATACTCTTTTTTGAGTAGGTCTACTTTTTGAGAACTGAAAACGAAACTGTTAGTGATGATATTCGTGTCTTCAAAGTCTTCAGTATCATCAGTGATTTGGTTAAGAAAATCGATTATTTCACTTCCGTTGATTTTGGTTAAATCTGTTTTATTTGTTTCGCTCATATACTTATCACTAAACATCATAGCGATTTCAAACAACTCCTTGTCTTTGAAGTCATAATATTCTTCTAACGAAGCCATCTCTTGAAGTGACTCTACTGTGTTTGCAAATAAAACTAAAGCATCATGTTTATTTTTCACCTCTTTTTTATCTACTCTTATAAATCCTATAGGGTAACTCGATAATAACTGTGTTTTCCCAACGTAATCTAATATGCTTTTTTTCATTTTTAAAAATCATCCATATCTTCATCAGATACGTTTTGTTTAAGGTACTCTTTTAATTTAACCAAAGAATCGTAAGCTTCATCCCACAACTTTTTTGCTTCTAAATCTTCTGCTTCAAATGTTTTTCCATAATAATGGAGGATAGCATACGACTCGCCTTCATTCTTTAAAGACCAAGACAGATTCTTATTACTTACTTTATCTTTCATTTCGGGACGAAGATTTGAATAATAGGAGTGACAACAATCTCATTAGATTCATGTGAAGTTTTGTACTTGTTTACATCTAAATCTTTTCCGAAAATTGATGCAATCCTTAAATCTAACACAACATTTGCTGCTCCCTTTTTAAAACGACCCCTATCATAACTTTCCCAATCAAAATTTTCCCGACTCCCAACTCTTGCATAATATGGGATAGTTCCGTAACTTTCTATCACTGGTTTTTCACCATACTCAATTTTATTGTTACAAACAAACTCAAGGTGATGGTACTGTTCCTCTAATCCTTCTTTGGCGATTTGTGCATATACATCCTTTAAATTAAAATCAACTGATAACACACCATCAGTGAAATCAGTTGATTTTACAACTATACTTTCACCATAAAAAGTTTTAAAAGAATCATTAGGGTTTTCTGTTTTGTTTCGTTTTTCAACAGAATCCGCAATCTTTTTTTGATGTGAATTTAAACCGTCTTCCAGAATGATTCTTTCTGAATCTAAATCTCTTTCGGTGGCATCCTTGTCGGTATAACCGACTGGGTATCTTTTTTCTAATTTGAAATAATTAGTGTCTCGAACTTCTTTTTCAGTCCAATTAAGATTATTGAATGGAATGCTTCTATAAAACTCAAGATCTCCCATTTCTTCGAAAAAATTTACTACATCAAATTCTTCCCCTTTCCATTTTGAAGCATAGATAGCTTCTAACATCTCCACAGATTCTGTCGCCATTCCGATAATAGCATGAAGCAACGGTTCTGATTCTGATTCTTTTTTGAATGCTGAGTCAGACTGACGGACTTCAACTCCAGAGTCAACGTGTTTTGGGTGTCCTTTTATTCTTCCGTAGAATTTATTTTTCTTAAGAACATCTAATCTGTTCCCTACTTCAATGAAGTCTTCAATAATGGTGCGAAGTTCGCTTTCGCTTTCATCCTCAGGGTCTGAGTGAAACTTCGGTGACAATTTATTTTGCACCCACGGCTTGTAGTCTTTGAATTCCATATCTATGTGTTTAGTTTCACAAATATAAAAAAAAATTTACAATATAATAGAGAAAATTAGAATTTTCCTATTCTAAAATTATTAAAATAGTCTTTCATTGGCATTTCTTCTTCTGGATAAGAATATATCATTTCTTTTTTTTCTTCCACAACATCTAGAACCTCCTTGCATCTTGAGGCTTCTTCATAGTCTTCAGACTTAGCCGCTTCAACTCTTTTTGTGTTTATTTTCTCGTGTAACTCATCTACAGCTTTTTGCAAAAACAGAACAGGCATCAGTTCAGATTCTTCTTCTTTTATTTCTCTCTCTAACCTATCACTTACTACACATAAGTCTTGAAAATCTACCATAGAAGTTTCAAATACAATATGAGCATCTTTATCGATACAGTCTTTAATCTCAAGCACATTAAAATCTAAATCCATTGTGCCTTTTACTAAATTTCCTTTGCTATTTTTAAGTTCTTTATAAAATTTATATTTTGTAGAAAACAGACAATCTACATCTTCCATAACTTCTTTAAATGTCTTTAGGCTTTGGAATATTATTTTGGTTTGGGCAGAACTTTTTTCATATATAACTCTTCTGAAATCAACCTTCACATGGTTGATATAATTGGATGACTCATTTCCTATCTCATTGAAAAAATCTCCTCTGAATTCAAAATAATACTCTCCATTAGAGGAAAGTTTAGCATCCAAGAAAAGGTGAAAGCAAAAGGAAATTTCTTCATTGTTTTCTGGGACTTTGTATGAAATAAGATTATTTCTACTTAAGTCGTAGTTGTTTTTAGGTTTCATTTTTTTAGGATCTTCAAAGAAACCTCCATAATCTGTTGTGTCTACAAACTCACTGTCTGTTTCTATAGTGTAAATAGGTGTTTCAAAATACTCAGCATCGCCTGTGTCTTGTAAGGCAGAACCTTCATCTAGTGAGTTAGAAAGCTCTAGCATGTCATTTAAGTGACTTTTAAGTTCATTGGAATGGTCTACTCCAATGTCATATAAATCTTTTGACAATTGGTCTCTATCAATTTTTTCTTCTTTATAGCATTCAAACCATAGTTTTTCCAAAGACACAAAACCATATCTATTTAGAACCTCAGCTACTCTTTTAAAGCTTAGTTCTTCAGTAATTGACCTATCTAGTTCTATCTCTCCTTTGCGTGTGATACACACAATAATTTCTCTGTCTCTGCTATATTGGTTCTCAATTAAACAATATTCTAATTTCGTCATTTTGTTTTTTCAATGATTGTTAAGATAATATATGTATATTTATTAGTAAAATCAAAAAAACAATGGAAAAGAGATTTAATGTTAGAGAAGGAAAAAACTACTTTAAAGGATTAAGGTTTCAAGAAATTTTATATCCTATAGGAATGCTTTTTTTATCTATTTGTATATTTTTAAATAATAATATTGAAAACATGTATGGATGGATATCGTTTTCAATGTTTGCTTTAGTGTGGGTGTTTTTCTATTTTAAAATGAAAGACTTAAACATTAAAGTAAAATTTGACAAGTCCTGTCTTTATGAGCTGCCCGAAAAGTACGATCAAATAAACAAAATATATGGTTTTTCATTTGGGAATCACCATAAAAACTCAGCAAGGTTTGGGTGGAGAGCTGTAGGTGAAAGAATTGAGATTCACACTTACTGTTATGTTGATGGAAAAAGAAAAAGCGAAAAACTTATTGACTGCTTACCTGAGGAGTGGGTTGAGTTAGATTTGGATGTCTTCAAGAAAGAGTATGAATTTAGAGCAAAGAACATAGATGGAGAAAGAGCCTTAAAGAGAGTTGTAAAATCTCCCACAACATTCTCTCAATGGTATTCTTACAAGTTGTTCCCTTATTTTGGAGGAAAATACCCAGCACCTCATGAGATGGGGATTAGCATTATTGAAACTGATTATTAATCAATTGTTTTTTTACAACCTTAGGTCTAAATTCCAATAGGTGTGGGTGCTTGTTTGTAATCTTAACCCAAGTGCTTTCGTATAAAGCATCATAATCGCAAAGATGAATAAATTTGTCTGGAAAATTATCTAGAAGAATCTTCCACCCTTTATCTCCAATAGATTGTTTGTTTTCTATAATGAAAGCAAGAGATTTCTCGTGAGAGGGGAATATCTCTAAAAACTTTATAGAAAAATAAACATCTTCTGATAAGAATTTATTAAAATCACAAAGGTCAAATAAAGTTTTTCTTTTTTCTAGAACTTCAATCCACTGTTTAGCTGTAAGTTTTTCTAAATTTATAAGATCTATATTCTCTCTTCTAGTGTTAATCAAAACTTGAGACACATGAAATCCTTCTAATTTATCGGACTTAACCTTTTCCATAATAACTCTATCGAAGAGATAAGACTTTGTAATTTTATAAATTTCTGTAGGGTTGAATCTATATTTTGAAATATTAATTCTTTTTATAAAGTACTCGTGACCCAAACTCAATAAGGTATATGCGTCTTTTTTGTTTATCTTTTTAAGATTTACGCCAAAAGTCTTTTCGGTCAGTTCTGGCATCCTAGAGAGACACCATATAATTTCTCTTATCTTAAAGTTTTTTTCTGTTAAATTTACTTTGTTTAAAATAAAGTTAACATCTTTTCTATCAATAAACATTGATATAAGTCGAGCTATTTTTGTGTTAGAAAGCTGATTCCAGTCAATATTTTCTTGATATATTTCATTTAACAAAATAACTCTATCTGGAACTTTATCTAAATCAGCAAAATTAAGAAGCTTCTTAATTTCTTTCTCTTCAATAACTTCAGATTCATACTCTAAATAATAATAAAGCAGAGCGTCTCTTATTAAAGGTTTCCTGTCTTCTATTTTGTTTTTCTTAGCCACGTTGTTATCTTTTAGTATGGAAGCTTCTAATTATCAATATTCTCAAGTTATGGGGAATACTCATATCTTCTCTAAACAAGAGGGAGAAGGTATTTCTTATAAATACTTACTTAATCCAGAAATGAGAGAAATGAGGTTCTTTAACTATCTCGAAATTGAGAGGTTTAAAAACAAAAAATTAGAAGCTAGCATAATGGTAAGCAAAAAACAAGTGGTTTGTAATATGATAAACGAGAATCATGTTTGGGTGTATTCTTTTGATACGGGAAATAAATACACTACCTTAAAAAACTACACAAAGAAAGGTTCAGAGTGGAAGATTGAAAAAAAGTTTGAAAAAGAAAAAAATAAAGAATCAGTCAATTTGGAGTATGAAGTAAAAAGCAGTATAATAGATAAATGTTTAAAATTAATAAAAGATGAAAGAACTAAAGGTTGATATGGATACGCTTATAAAGCAAACATATTTTAGAATAGCAAAATGGCACAACAATGAAGAAGAATTAAGCTCAGAACAAATGAGAGTTAGACTTATGGGGGTATCTTCTGAACTAATAGAACATATAATAACAACAGCTTTTTCTGATCAGAATAAAGAAATAAGAGTAGAAAATGAAAAAGCCATTGAAAACGCCAACGATAAAGTAAATATTAATGACTCAGGCTTGCTAAGCAGCTTAGATCTTGATTTAGGAAGAATCAAGGACATCAAAAATTAAATTTCTAATACTATTTATTAGAAATTTAAACATGCACAATAAAGAAAAGGAGAGGAACTTACAGCTAATAGGAGTTCTAGGAAGCAAAAAGGCAAGTTCTCTTGAAAACCTCAATGAAGGAGAAGGTGCTGTAAATAAAAAAATTATAAAATTTAACAAAAAAACTTTTAAAGAGGGAGAGCAGGATAGCGTTCTCTACGACATAAAAGCATCTAATAAATAGATAATTAATTACTTGATAAACGAGCAATTGGCGGTATAGCGGATTGCTCGTTTGTTTTTATATCAACTTCTTCTTGTTTATTCACTACCCCTTCTTGTTTACTCACTACTTCTTTGTGTTGTTTAGAGATGTTTTCTATAGCATCTACAGCATTAGCTATATCTCTTGATTCATACCAAGTAAACACGCCTTTTTCTTGTGCCTTAAGAGCAGAGTCAATAAGAACTTTAATTGAAGAGTTTAAATCCATTTCTTTAAATTTAATTTAAGATAACAATAAAAATAGTCAAAACAAAATAGTGGTAAATAGGTTTTTTTTCAAAAACACTTGAATTTGTTTTAATCGCTTCCTAAATTTATTTCAGTATAAATAACAAAGATAATTATGTCAGAAGAAATTCAAGTAGAAAAAGAAGTTAGTCGTAATGAACTAATTGATCAGGTAGTAGAAAGAATAAGAGGGGACAATTTTTCTGTTCATTTTTATTGCCCAGCAATGGCCAACCCAAGCGGAGGGGTTGGAGTCGTTTTAAGGTTAGCCTCACACTTATCAAAAACTTTAAGTGTGAAAATTTGGTACGAACCTCAACAAAATAAAGAACTAACTCAACAAGAATCAAATAAACTCAAAAAGAGAATTGATATTTTTGATCAATTCAAACCAGACTGGGTTGATTTTGATATAAGCAAAGTTGAGTTTAAAGCATTAGGTGATAAAGAAGCAAATACTGTAAATTCCGAAGGGAAAGTAGTAACCTTCCCAACCACGCCTCTTCAGGTTCAGTCTGAAGACATAATGTTTATTCCTGAAGGTTTCCCCAATATTATGAAAATGACTGCTCAGGTTTCTTGTAAAAGAGTAGTGTTGGCTCAGAGTTGGGCTTATGTTTTAACTGGAATGCAAGACGGTCAGAGTTGGCATAACTTCGGTATTAAAGATGTTGTCTCTGTCTCGGATGCTATTACTGAGTTTATCAACACCACTATGCCGGGAATGAAAATCAAAAAACTTCGTCAAGGTATCGATAGAAAGATTTTCAATGTTCCAGAAAAAGCTTCTGATAAAAAACCAATGATTGCTTTCATGACCCCTAGAGGAGAAGAGACTAAATTAAAGGTTATGAACATCATAAAAATGTTCAGAGCTGTCAATCCTCATTTTAGATGGGTAAGATTCGTAGAACTAGGAGGTTTAAGTAGAGAAGAATTTGCTGAAAGGTTGTCAGAATTTGCTTTCTGTATGTATACAGATGAGATTGCGGGATTCGGAACACTTCCTTTAGAAGCAATGGCTTCTGGTACTCACGTAATTGGATGGTTTCCTTTTGGTTCGAAAGAATATGTACATGAAAACAATGGTTTCTGGGCGCATAATGGAGAAATTTTTCAAATGGTTGAACTTTTAGGAGTGGCACTAGAAAAATGGATGAACGGAGAAATGGATGTTCCTCAAATACAAAAAGACTATGATGAACTACTAGACAAGTACACCACAGGAGGAGAGGAAGAAAGAATTAATGAAATTATTAAAGAATATAAAACCGAAAGATGTCATGAGCTTGAAGCTGCAAAAACAAACTAACACAATAGTTGGGGTATACCTCAACCAAGATTTAAGAATTGAACTTTTAAACAAATGTTTATACGGTCTTTCTATGCAAGAAACTCCTGTAGATGTAGTTTTTCTACACGAGGGTTTTGCTGAAGATGAATTAGAAACAATTCAAGAAGCTATCAATAAACCTGTAATATCAATTTTTATTGATGACCCAGAAAAAGAAGGAGAGAAGATACCCCAACAACTTGAGGGGAAGAAGCTAAACTATTCAATGGAAAAAATTGAGATTAATAGTTTTGCCGACATTTTTAACAAAACTTTTCAACTATCATTAGAAGGGAAATACGATTTCTTTTCAATTGCAGAAGCTGAGGATGAAGTTTCTCTTAAGTGGTATCAAACAGCAGAAAAATATGCTGAGGAGAACGAAAAGGTAGGAGTATTTCTTCCTTTAGTTAAAAATTTAATTGCCGAATCCTTTACTTCATACATAAACGAGTTCTGTTGGGCTGATAACATGGCTGAAACAGCTGGGTATTATGATTACATGCTACTGAGTAGGTTTAATTGCATACACCCTTTAGGCGCTCTCTATAGAGTTTCTGCACTTCTAGAAGAAAGTGATAATATAGAAGAAAGAGAAGGGTTGTTGTTCCCAATGAAAAGTAGTTTGAGAATAACTAATTATTATGAGTTCTTTTTAAGAATGGTATATAATGATATACAAGTAATTAACATCCCAAGAGTTGGGTATATGTTGAGACACACAACTACGGATTCATTTAATCATAAGTCTTCTAAAATACCTTCAAACTTAGGCGTAATGAAACCTGAGAATGGCGGAATGAGTCAGGCGGAAATCCAACATTGGACTCAAGCTGCTTTAGATGATTATATTTTTTCTGACAACGATTTAAGCAGAGTTGAATTAGCAGATTAAATTATTCATCCACTATAAAAATTAAAAGATGATTACAGGAAGTACAGAATCAAAAGAGTTTGCTATTTCCGAAGCAAAGAGAAAAAAGAAAATATATTGGACTGAGGAAACTGAGGAAGCTGTTAGGGTGTTTTTAGAAATGGACACAAGATTTCTAACATCTAAAATGAAAATTTACTTAGAGACACGAAAAAAGACTTATGACCCTACAATTGAAGACGGAACTTTAGCAGAATTCCAAGACAGAATTGAATGGTCGATGAGTGAGGAGGTCCAACATAAAAAAAATAGAATTTATAAAAAGTATTTAGAAAAACCTTTGAATAGGTTAGTAGAAAATATAATTTATAGATATAAACTCTTCAGACCTGACGTTGACGTTAGGACAGCTCACAATGACTGTCTAGGTCACATACATGATAAGTTTGCTAATTTTGACCCATATAAAGGTCATAAATCTTTTTCTTACTTCGGGACAATGGCTAAAAATTATTGCATGAATGAGATAAAAAAGACTCACGAAATAAAGTCGAGACTTCTGGACTATGAAGACCACAGACCAGAGGTTGATGCTAAAAGAATGGAGAGCCTTGATGATGAAGGAGTTCCTTTAGAAGACAAGAGTATTATGTTTCAATTATTTCATTTCATAAAAAACCTACTTGAACAAGAGGTCGAGAAAGGAGATGATAGTAAGTGGACAAAAAATGATATTACAGTTTCAAAATCACTAGTTTATATTTTAACTGAACATTATAAAATAGGAGCTTATAACAAAGTTGATATTTATAAAGAGATAGCTGAAGAAACTGGTCTAGAAAGGAAAGATATCACTTACTCTTTAACAAGAATAAGGGCTTTTTATAGAGTTAAAAAGCAAGGTTTTATTAAAAAGAAAGAAGAAAGATAATGGACAAAGAGGTAAAGCAATCAGTTTTTTTCTCTTTTTTAAGAACTATATTTAATGATAAAAGCCACACAGGGATTGATAATAAAAACTGTGATGGCTTTTATTTTTATATAGTAGATTTTTTAGAGAAAGACTGCGAAATATACTTAAACTTAGAAAATGATGAGAAATACTTTTTTTTCCAAACAGTTTTAAGCTTAATAGAAGATTTTGATAAAATGCCATATGGTAAATTAAAAGAAGTTATTCAGACAAGAAGGCATTTTTCTCAATACCTAGTAAGAGAAACTCCTTCTAGCATTGACAAAAAGGGGTTAATTAATATTTTAAAAAGCCTAGAGTATAAGTATTTTTTAGCAAAAGAAGATTTTCTAAAGGGCTAATAATTTTTACTCATTTATTTATTAAAAAAAGATTTATAATGGAAGAACAAGACTCAACACATAAAAACAACAACACTCCTAAGGTAGAAACAACTAAAGATTCTTACACAGAGCTTTTAAACTATGCAATTAACCTTAAAATGGAAGAAAGAAATGAAGCAATGGACATGTACAGATCTGCTGCTGACGAGATGGATGAAGGAGAAATGATTGCTATGCTAGGTAAGACTGCAATTTCATATTTAGAACTAGCATCAAAAACTTCTACTTCAATCATTGATATTGCAAATTCAATTCAAAAGATAGCCTATAGCGAACTAGATGATTCGACACAAGACTCAGCAGTAACCCTTGAAGAAAGAGAGTTGTTTGCTGAAA
>Ga0222634_1000819_pt1 | contig 12219 bp, 15 predicted proteins | sample AntAcemetageno50_FD_179807 | JGI IMG/M metagenome (GOLD analysis project Ga0222634, IMG submission 179807) | Saline water microbial communities from Ace Lake, Antarctica - #50 | ecosystem: Environmental > Aquatic > Non-marine Saline and Alkaline > Saline | place: Antarctica: Ace Lake | collected...
GGCGATACACTTGTTTTGTTTTCTCTAACATATTTCCGTCGCCATTGATAAACTGTGTCTTTCTTTACAATAGCTTCAGCTAATCTACTGTAAATTTTTGACTTGACTGTGTAGTAATATTTATCTGGTTGCTTCTCATGTTCTAAAACATCTGCTAACTTTGTTGTTAATTCTACTGGATTGGGAAAAACAAATTTAGATGCGTCAATATTATAATCATTGCTAAAACCAATAATGACCAACCTTTCCCTATTTTGCGGTATGTTTGCATGAGACATTGTATTTAAAACTTTCCAATCTACTGTGTAATTTAATTCGGTTTTTAATATATCTAAAATCCTTGCAAGCGTCTTCCTATTATCATGGGTTACTAGTCCTTTTACATTCTCTAAAAGAAAAGCTCTAGGTCTATGATGATTAATTATTCGAGCTATATCGAAGAATAAAGTACCTCTATCATCGTTAAAACCTTTTCTATGCCCAGCAACACTAAATGGCTGACAAGGAAAACCTGCTAATAGAATATCATGTGCAGGAATATCATCTTCACTTATCTGGGTAATATCACCTGCAGGTGATTCTTTAAAGTTTGATTTATATGTAGTTTGGGCATCTTTGTCCCATTCGGAAGAGAATACACAATTACCACCATTTTTTTCAAATGCTAATCTTAGGCCACCAATTCCAGCAAATAAATCAATAAATTTAAACTTTTCTTTTTCCTTCATTATAGATTAGTTTATATTTTATATACTTAGGGTCTAGGTTACTTGAGAGGGTTAATTCTGAACCTTCTAAGTAAGTAATTATACATGTTTTTCTCTTTCATGTTCCATCTAAATTCTGATTCTTTTAGATGAAGATTAAATTTGTCATCTGTTAATCCATTGAACTTCGACAATCTCCCCTTTGTAAAGCTCCAAAAACTTTCAATACCATTTACATGGGTCTTTCCTCGAACAAATTCATCTTTTGAGTGATACACTCGATAATGATCATATCCATTCAATATTAATCCATCATAGCTCTTCCAACCATCTGAATATATTGTTGATCCCTCGGGCACCTTTCCTTGAATTATAGGCATCAGTTGAGCTTTTGTACAGTTTTTAACAATATTCACGTATACTTTTCCATCTCTCTTCAGTATTCCAAAGACAGGAGTCTTTCCTGCAGCTCCTCTTCCTCTCTTACCTCGAACTCTCTTTGCTCCGAAGTATGATTCATCTACTTCAAACTCTCCTTGTTCAGGTGCGTTTGCAACGCTTATCTTGGCTATTCTCACTCTGAATTTATGAAAGAGTATATTCACTGTTTTCCTACTTATGTTTGTATATCTTGATGTTTTTGAAGCAGTCTCATCTTCACAGAAAAAGTACAAAATCTTTCTAAATTTGGATGTCGTAATTCGGGACCTAAATTGATATCTGTTTTTCATTGCCTAGATTATATATTAAAAGCTTTATTGCTTCTCAGGTAACCTAGACCCATACTTATATTAATATATATGATTAGATAGAATTATGCCAGTGCAAAATTTTTTTATTAATTTTAACTCCCGCTTTATTCCCTTACATTCCCTTACATTCCCTTACATTCCCTTACATTCCCTTAAGCCAGTAGTAAAATAGAAAAAGAATAGAAAAAGATAAGAAAATAGTTGACAAGATAGAAATTTGGTTGTACAATTAGGTATAAATTAATTATTAACAAACAAACAATGAAAGAACAGATTTACAAAAACACACAAGAGTTTTATAGATTCTTTGAAAAAAACTTTAGAGGAGAGTATAGCGAAGAAATGGCAGATGCCTTTTTAGATCAATGGTATATGGGAGCGAGTGGAGAATTAGAATTTGAATTATCAGGACAAAAGACAAAAAGCGGAAACCCTGCAACATTTACCTTAGAAAAATAAAACATGGGCGGTGTAAAAACCGCCTAAAAATTAATATGAAATACAAAAAAATAATAGAGGATTTAGAAATCAATAAAGAGCTATCAAAAGTTAATAAAGCTGAATTAGCTCGGAAAGTCGGAGTTTCTAAGACTTATCTATATGAATCAATTAAGGGAAAAATGGTTGTTACTGAGAAATTTTATAAAAAAGTTAGATCTATACTATCTAAAAAGCTATGAGAGATTATAAGCAGATCTTGCTGGAACGATTAGAAACGAGAGAGCGGTGTAAAACAGATTTAGTGTTTAGGTTGCGAGTATTGCGCAGGTGCTATACGGATACACTTTACTGGTTTGATATGTTCGCTTGGACACTGGATCCAAGGCACACACCAACACAAATCCCATTAATTCCTTATCAGGGTAAACAAATCCAATATATACAATATTTAGATAATCTTTTAGAAAATCCTAAAGATGTATTCATCGATAAACCTAGGGACGTGGGTGCAACTGTAATATTCTCTTTATGGTGTCTGAAACAATTCCTATTTAGGGACGGTTTCAATGCCAGGTTGGGTTCTAGGAAAGAGGATTATGTGGATAAAACAGGAGATCCAGATACTTTGTTTTATAAGATTGACTTTGCTTTGCAAAAACTTCCTAAATGGATGTTACCAACTCGTTGGAGTAATCAAAAGAATAGATCACATATGCGATTGGATCGACCCGATAATTCCAATACGATAGTTGGTGAATCTTCTAATCCCTCCTTCGCTCGAGGAGGTAGGCAAACAATAGTTTTATTTGATGAGATTGGTTTCTGGTCGTGGGCGAAACCAGCTTGGGAATCAGCAGGGGACGTAACCAATATACGAGTTGCAATGACAACGCCACCTGACACAGGAAGGAATTCATTTGCTTGGAAACTATTAAGTGGACAGGCTGGAACAGTAGAGCGTTTCAATTTTGATTATACTGATATCCCTTGGAAAGATGCTGAATGGTTGAAAGACCAGAAGAAAAGAAGATCAGATGAGGAGTTTCAGCGTGAAATCAATAAATCCTATTCGTCATCAATGAAAGGAACGGTTTATGCAGAGGATTGGATTAGTAATGTTTATGAGGGGGATGAAATAGATTATGATCCCGAGCTCCCACTATTTACAACATGGGACTTCGGATTAGATGCTGTGTCAATGATTTGGTTGCAAAAAGACTTAAAGACTGAGAAAGTTTATTTAATTGATAGTTATACGAATTCTGATAAAACAATAGATTTCTACATTCCATTTGTAACAGGTAGAGTGGTATCTGGTGTATATGAGTATTCAAAAAAGGAGCTAGAGAAAATTAGATTGCATAGGGATTGGCGGTCAGACATTACCCACTTTGGTGATCCGGACGTGAAAAAACAAAGTGTGGTGACTAAGAATTCAGCAAAGGACGTATTGCAGAAGCAGGGTATCTACATCCAATCCAAAGGGTGGGGTGGTAGAACTCACTATGACATGAGAGAGAAGACTAAACTAATGCTAAGGCGATTAGAGGTGAATACACTTCGCAACGAGTATATGATAGAATGTATCAAATCAGCTAGGTATCCAGAATCTAGAGAGGGTAGTCAGTCTACGGCGGGTATTACAAAACCTATCCACGACTGGACATCTCACTATAGGTCTGCATTGGAATATTTCGCAGACAACGAGGGAGGAATTAAAATCAATAAAAAGATAAGGAAAAAGGGGATTAAGCAAGCTTACAGACCTCTAGGAGGAATTTAATTATATATATATTTATTTATTTATTTTTACAAACCAAAGAATGGACGTATTAAAAAAAGTAACAAACATATCAGATCGACCTCTCGTTTTAGATTGGAACTATGCTTTGCTAGGGCCAGAAGATAAAAAATCTTTCATGGAATACCAAGAAACAAAAGAATTTAAAGGAAATACGCCAGCGGAAACGATCAGAAGAAAATCTATGACCGTGGCAGATAAAATGCGACCATTCATACAGCGCCTACGTAAAGGAATACTTACTCAAGGAATTATTATGTCGGGCGGGAATAACCTTCCCTCAAATGTATATAAATTCTGCATTGCGCCTGACTACAGTTTATTCAAGGATTCACCAGAAGGGAAAGCGAAAATGCTAAAGATCGCAGAGCAATATAATATATATTCCAATGGGTCAATGGCTAATGCAGAAATTAAAAAGACATTACAAGATCATTTCGGAAAGGATAATTTTTTGATAGTTACAGAAGAACAATACAACGATTCAATGCTCCGAGAATTAACAAAAACAGAAATTGTACAACAACTGGAGCCCGGACAGCAAAAAGCGACAGTAATCACATCGGGGTTTTTGGAGGTGCAAGATATCTATAAAGACGAAGAGGATGCCTTAGAAGTATCCGAAGAAGTATCCGAAGAAGTATCCGAGAGCGGGTTAGATTATGACGCAATGAGCTTCAATGAAATTAGAAAGCTTGCTAAGAATCAGGGACTTTCTGCATCAGGCACAAGAGAGGAACTCGTCAATAAATTAAAAACAGGTGTATGAGAAAAGAGAAGGTAGAAATTATAATTTGTGAGGGGTGTGACAAAAGTGTGAGCGCTCATGCAAGTACAACCATGGTTTGGCAGAAAAAAGGAATAAAAATACAACTATGTCCTGATTGCACACATAAGTTTTTCAAGGAGGATCTGGATGATACGCACATAAGCCGCGAGAAACTAACGAATGTAGGGCTGTGGCAGGAAGGGTACAGAGAGAATGATATTAAAAATTTATTGCACAAATGGAGCAAAGAAGAAATACAATAATAAAAGAGGTAACTAGAGAAGAATTGGAGGTCATAATGAAAGTTATAGGATTTTTACAAAAAATTAATTATGGAGTTATGACAATAAAAATAACAACGAATGCAGCGAATAGGAGTAAAGCCGTATTTCTCGATACGACGTTATCTGACAAGATCAACTTAAATTAGTTATATAATAAATGTCAAAATCTAAAAAGGAAAGTAAGGAACTCGGGTCAAAAGATAAAGAGTTGTTTGCAAAGTGGAGTGAAATGCACAAAGATATTGATATTCCAACTAAAGATAAAGAGAGGGAGTTCAAATTAGTGAGGGAAGTGCTTAAAAAATTCTACGCTGCAAAAACTTCAAGACAAAATTCGTGTTATTGGAAAAATCATAACTCAGACACATCAGGTTCTGGAGCAGGAGGTGGTGACTGGGGATCCTTATGGGATAGTCAGGAGAAATCCTACACCATGTGGCATCAACAAGGTTCTAGTGATGATTTTCAAAGCAATATTAAATCACCAATGGTTACGGGGCGTGTAAACGCTTTTGTGAATCAATGGAAAAAATTAAATCTAGGATGGGATGCATTTCCCAACAACGAGGAGGATTATAATTCTGCGCAAGTGGCGTCTAAACTTATGAATTACTGGTATAACAAGACGAATGCGAAAGATGAATTAAACTCCTTCGCCTGGGAAATCGCAGTACATGGAACAGGATTTATTAGGGCGACATATAGAAAGGAAGTGAAGAGAATCAGACCAGCAATTACAGATCCGAAGAAGATGGATGAAAAACAGAAGAAGATGTTTGAGGATGGTTATAGAGGTTTGATATTTGGAGAACCAGAAGATATTGTGACGAACGCAGATATCAAATTAGAGCATGTCCCCATTAGAGAGATGTTCGTCGATCCAGATGCTGTAACTATCCACGGAACAGGTTCAAGAGCACGATATGTGATTAGAAGACGTTTAATCAATATAGAAGAATTTCGACAGAAATATGCATCCAATCCAGCTGCGGTAAACGTAGATAAAGTGAAATCGTTAGGAAAATATAGAGATACGGATTACTCATTCTTTGAAAAACCATCAGATATGATGGGTAATGACACAGTTGAGTTACTGGAATTTGAAGGACAACTCACAAATACGCATGATGCGAATATAGTTATTGCGAACGACTTATTGATTTTAGATTCTGTATTGCCATCGCATAAGGAGATCACATACCACAAAGCCGACTTTATAACATTCCCTGGACAACTATATGGAATCGGGATTCCTGATCTACTAATGAATTTGCAAGGTGGACAGGAGATATTGATTAATATGGCTAATGATTATATATATCGATCATATAACTACAGGTTTTTAGTTGATTCTACCACATATGGAGAGCTAGACGAGGAAGCGATTAGACCAGATAACGCATTCATTCCCATTGACTTATCAGATAATAGGCCCATAGGTGCCAAAATTCAACAACTTGTATCACAGCCTATTGGTTTCGATCTATTCAGAATCCAAGATATAATAGAACAAAATGCGACAATGGCGACTTCAATCGATCCACAGCAATTGGCCCTTTCGACAAGAGGCAAGACGGCTACGGAAACGGTCATGAATAAAGAGAACCTGGAGGTTATGATTGCTGGCGTTGTAGATAATATTGTCAATCAGGCATTATTCCCCTTGGGCAGGCAAGTTTGGAAACTAATGCAACAGTATTACACGCAGCCTGAGGTTAAAAAGATAGTAGGGGATGACGGAGAAATCACAATGGAACCAAAATATAAAAAGATTAGATTAGAAGGATTAGAATTACAAGTTGAGGCTGATGATAGAGTTAAATTTAAAGAAATAGAAGGATTCTCGTATTTTGATCTTAATGAAAAGTATTTAAGTACAGAGGACGAAATCGATATTGTGATCAGACCAGAAACGATGGAGATTCAAAGTAAAGCATTGCGAATGCAGAAAGTTCAAGAGTTATTTGCGCAAATCATTCAATTCGCTGCAGATCCGAGTAATCCCGTCTCTATGCAGAATCCGAATGCTTATGTGAATGGAGTTAAACTATTCCAATATCTATTTCAAGTAATAGATGCACCTGATGACTTATTAATACAACCAGAAGAAAATGAGGAATTAGATGAGAAGAAAGCAGAGGAACACATAATGAAAATATTAGGAGGAGAGAACGTGCCAGCAGAACCTGGGCAAGGAAAATCGCATATTAGATATCAAGCAAGAGTAATATTTGCCTTAAATGAACAAATAAAAGGAATGCAGCAAAATATTGATGATGTAATGAAGGCTCAAGAGGATAACATAATGAAATTAGTAGATTCTGGTCAAATAATAGATCTGATGTCAGTAACAGGAAATCCAACAAGTGAAGGTAAGTTTATAGACGCATCGGGAGCTCCTGTCGAGCTACCGCAACCAGAAGCACCGCAAGATCTAGTTGCGAAGATTGGAGAACTTGTCGATGTCACAAAAAAACTACAAGAGCACACAATGGTGGAGTCGCTGCCAGAAGATGCGCTAGGAGAAGTTGCAGTTGATCCTAGTGCACCTAATATGGCTGAAGCCCTCAAGCCACCTGCACCAGAAGGACCAATGCCACCTGCAGCACCAATGCCAGGAGGACCGCAAGAAGGACCAGTGCCAATGCCTGAAGGAGCAGGGATGCAGGAAATGAATCCGAATTTCGGGGGGAACGGAAATACTCTATAGACTAATTTTTTTTTTAAAAGAATATAAATGGAAAAACCAAATATTATAAAAGATCCGGAATTAAGTAAATTAACTGTAGAGCAACTCAGAGAGATGCAAACGCTAACAAAAAGTATGGGTTTTCAGCATTTGATTGTCTTGGTAAATGCAAGAAATGAAACGCTAAAAAAACAGGCGATTGATTCTTTTATAGGGGAGTCTAATTTAGACTATGCAACGCACGGAATGATAAGAGGTAAGTTTCTTAGTAATAAATGGTTAGCAGAAATGGAGTTTGCAATAGAAGGAGAATTTGGAAGGCGAAAAAGTAAAAAAGTGGTAAAATAGATTGCATTTGAAGCCAGAATCTTGTATATTGTAATGCACTGCACGGAAAAACCGGTATTGTTTATCTAGAATTTTAAATCTAGGTAGGTAATACCGGTTTTTTGTTTTTTAACAAAATGAACCGCGCAATTTTACAAGTTAATACCACCGAATGGACGATCAGAACACGCATTCAGATGGAGAAACAGTTGACCTTGTTAGCCACGATCAGGCTGCAAATACTCAATCAGTTGACCCATCTACATCCCCCGCTCAGGATAATAGCGGATACGATGATAATGCAGAAGTATCCAACTCTGCCCCCGTAGAGGAGAATGGGACACCAGATAAATCCGAAGCTGAGAGACGAGAGGAAGGAAAATTACAGCAAACTCAGCGAGAGCTTGAGGAGCTTCGGCAACAGCAAACTCAGGTAGCGCAGAGGAATCAAACATTTGAGCAGTTTCTAATTTCTGATCCAGAAATATATAAGAATGCTTTAATTCAAACTTCTCAGTGGACTCCAGAGCAAGCAGAGCAGAAGGTAGCAGAGCTTAAATCAGAAGGTTTCTGGCAAGATAAGCAAGTCCAATCACAGGGACAACCGCAAGGGGATTCTTATGATATGGCTAGAGCAGCAGCGAGAGCGGAATTAGAAAATCAACAAGCTTACGAAGAGCTATTTAAAGTTGCACCAGATTTTGATCTAGAAAAAGTAAAATCACTGCCGCAAGCAGAGCAGCAACAGAAAGTAGAGCAAGGAAATAAGATTATTGCATTAACTAATTTCTTAGTCGAAAGAGACGGGCTAAGTAAACGCGAAGCAATTATCAAAGCCTATAAGATTGAATCAGGAAAAACAGATGATCAAGTTGTGCAGGCTAGGCAAGATGGTCGAATAGAAGGTTTCGCACAGGCGAATTTTAATAACGCCACAAGCACAGTGAGTACAGTCGGAACTCAGACAGGTAGATCAATTAGTTTGTCAGCAGACGAGAAGCAACAGGCTGATGCATTAGGTATGACACCAGAGGAATTTAAAAAGTTCGATGATAATCCAATCACTTCGGTAGGTTAAGCTTAGGGTAAAGAGAAATATTTAATTATTAGAATTTAATTTATGGCAGCAGGAACAACGATATCTAGAGGTTCACTTTTCGTGACTTCTCAGATTATTAGAAGATACGCTTCTGCAGTAACTCTAGCGACTGGAGATTTAGTTAATGTGCAAAATGGTGCATTACAAATCGCGGACGCAGGAGAGAGAATCGCAGGACAAATTCTAGAAAGTGCTACAAGTGCGACAACAGACGCGCAAGTAAACATTACTCCAGGATTAGTTGTAGTTATGGACAACGACAACGTTTCAGCAACGTTTTCAGCAACGTCTGTGGGAGAGTATTTTGATATTGCGGGAGCAACAGGAGCACAGGTGATTGATACGAGTTCAACGGTAGCACCTGAGACGACATCTAATAGCGCTCAAATGGTTTGTTTAGAATTCAATCCTCAAGGAGTTGGATTTGACGACGATCTTTCAATCGGAACATTCATGATTAAAGAACACCAATATTTTGGTTTCTAAAAATCATTAACTTATTAATTATTAATTTTAAACAATGGCAGTAACAACTCCAATGACGACGCAGACATTAGCAGCGTCCGTCGATAAGGGAATAAGAAAACATTTTGTTGATGACTATAAGCCAAAAGAGCCTAAGATCGAAAAGGTTATGCAAGTAGGAACTCAAGAAGATTACAACGAGGAGCATCAAGGATATACAGGAGCTGGAGATCTTCCAGTAGTAGCAGAAGGTGCTGCTTACACAGCTAACGCTTTGTTGCAGACATATAAAACTACATACACTCCAATAAAGTATGGAGAATATATTTCTGTTACCGACGAGGAAATGAGATATGAAAAGGCAGCTTTAACAAGAGCATCTAATATTGGAAAAGCGCAATCTAGACAAACTAGAAGAAAGATTGAAAGGGTCGCAGCAGACGTTTATAACAATGCTTTCGATACTTCTTTCACTTCTTATGGAGATGGAAAGCCTTTGGCATCCATCGATCACACGAGAGCGGATGGTGGAACTTCTTTCAGAAACGTATCTGCAAGTGGAATCACACTGACACATACGAATCTCGAAACAGCAATCCAGGATTTCAGAGAGCAAACAGACGATAGAGGACAGCTTATCGAAGCGGCTCCAATGCTTCTTCTCGTTGCTCCAAAGAACGAAGCGAAAGCAAGGAAGATTACAAATTCAATGCTACAAAGCGGAACAGCAGACAATGATTCCAACGTTTTTAAAATGAAGGAATATCATGGAGGTTCACTTAAAGTATGCGTTTGGGATTATTTGTCAACTAGCCAAGGGGGTTCAGACGACGCATGGTATTTACTTGATCCAGAAACTCACAAGATTACTTGGCTTTGGGGTGTAAAACCCGAAGTAGCGAAACTTGATGATACAACTGGAAATTTATCAGATCAAATTAACTGGAAAGTTAGAATGGAAGCATCCACAGGTTGGTCAGACGTGAGAGGGTTCTGGGCATCTAAAGGAGACGGACTATCATACACTAGTTAATTTGATTATTCGACCTGGCAGTGTATAGGCTAACTGTCAACTTGAAACATTTTAAAGTGTTGACCTTAGCAAGTATAAAAAGAGGGAATATAGAACTTTAACTATTAAATATAAAAATAAAATGGGATTATCACATTTCTCAGGTCCAATGGATTCAGCAAATGGATTTAGACAGGACGGATCAACAATTTCGGGTTTTGATTATACACACGAGGACTTCCAATCACAAGCAGCATCTTCTTTAGCAGTTGGTGGAGCCGCTTCTGGAACAGCTAATGCATTGAATATACTTACCTTCGAAAGGAATAGTATTCCATTCGTAGCGAAAGGCACTCAAACGATTCTATCACCTTCGCTAAAGGCAGCAGGTTTTGATATCAATCAAGATCAAACTGATAATGATGGAATTGAATTAGGAGGTTCACATATAACAAGAGGTAGACATGGATATACGATCGGAACAAGTCCATCTTTCTTTTTTGAAGTAAAATTCTCAATTGCAGATGTATCTGGAACAGATGATTGCGCAATTGGATTCAGAAAAGCGCAAGCTTATCAAGCAAATTTTGATGATTATACAGATGCAGCAACATTAAACGTGATTAGTGGCGCTATCACGATAGAGACCATTCTCAATAATGCAGCGACCACATCCACTGATACGACAGATGCATGGGCAGATGGTGAATCGCATACTCTAACTGTTAATGTTAATAAAAGCGGTGCAGTAACATATCAGATTGATGGAGTATCTCCAACTGTAATAGCGGCATTCACATTCGACACAGGAGATGTAGTATTTCCTTTTATTTTTATGCTAAATGCAGCAGACGTAGCTGGAGAGGTAGCACTGACCAAATGGGAGGTCGGACCACAGGAATTTAGAGGACAACTTTAATTCCTAAAAATGGGAGGTTTTAAAAAAAACCTCCCATATATTAATTATAAATATATAAATATGGCAGATATTCGACAGTCACAATCACTAGAGTTCGGAGATGTAACGGAGTACACACTAACAAGTTCTTACGTTGCGAGTGATGCAGTCAGAGTAATGGGAGTGTATCAAGTAGGCTTGGATGTTGGTTATACGATGGGTGCAACAGAAACAGGGAACTCAGTGCAACTATTAGTAAGTTTTTCAAATGCAGAAGTCCCTACATCGGCAGATTGGTATCAAGCCGTCAGTGAAAGTACGTCAAGTGGGGTAACGACAATCGCACTGCAAAACTATACATTCGCAGCAGTTTCAGCAGCAGCGACATTTGATAATTTTCATCTAGGCTTTCCTGTAGATGCAATCTGGGTTAGGGTTTCAGCAAAAGAAACAGGTGTTGCTACAAATGCAGGTACATTGAGAATCGCGGCAGCACTTTCGGAGAGAGGAGATTAACTATTATTAATGAGTAATGTCAATATTCACAGATACGGCATGTGCAAGTACAACTTTTTCAGATGAAAATGGAAATAGTGTAACTGTTGTAGATTTGGTGTATAATGATTCAACATTTGAGGATATATCCAATGGAGACCTTGATACTATCACTTATGATGACTCCAGCTATATATACGACGACGAACGTGTGACCTATGATGGAATGGTAGTTCTAGCTGTATCTACTAGATTCAGCGATCTAGATGGCACTAATGTTCCTTTTACAGATATAACGTCTTAATATGGCAACTAATTTTCCTACTACAATCGATAGTTTAACGAATCCACAACCAGCGGATCCGCTTAACAGTCCTAGCCATTCAACACAACATATAAACTCTAATGACGCTATAGAGGCTTTAGAGGCTAAAGTAGGTGTAGATTCTAGTGCTGTCACTACGTCTTTGGATTATAAGG
>Ga0222634_1000822_pt1 | contig 12197 bp, 7 predicted proteins | sample AntAcemetageno50_FD_179807 | JGI IMG/M metagenome (GOLD analysis project Ga0222634, IMG submission 179807) | Saline water microbial communities from Ace Lake, Antarctica - #50 | ecosystem: Environmental > Aquatic > Non-marine Saline and Alkaline > Saline | place: Antarctica: Ace Lake | collected...
TTCTGTGTTTCGGAAGACACCCTGATCGAAACACAGCGTGGGCCCGTCCCCATCATTGACATCAAGCCTCGCCAAGACATGGCCTTGACGCACCGAGGGAGGCTGCAGCCTATTCGTCATTTGATTTATAAGGGCGAGGAAGAAATGGTTGCGCTACGGGCATCTTGTGGTAGTGTAGTTAAATGTACCCGTAATCATCGTGTGATGACAGCCTCGGGGTGGACGAAGGTCGGTGACCTGGTCATTGGACAGGAGATTTGTGGTGTCGATATCCAAGAGGGACTTAGCGAACGAGGAGCTTTGCCGAGCAGTGGTAGAGTCGTACCTTTCCAAAGACAAGCCGAGCCTCAAGGAGGTGGGTGCGAAGCATGGGATAACATTTCACTCCGCACGAGCCATAGTCAACACAGCTCTTACAGAGGAGCAGATGAGGGAAGAGAAGGCCCTTCGGTACTCTCGGTCCAAGCTTGGCGCAAGAAACGGAATGTCGGGGAAAACCGGTGGCTTGCACCCCAACTACAAAGGACGGCTGTTCTGCGACCCGTACGGCTACATTCTGGTGCTCAAGCCGAGTTGGTACACGGGGAGACCTTTGTCGAAGCACGTCTACGAGCATCAGGTGGTAATGGCTCAGATGCTTGGCTTGACCGAGGTGCCCGAGGGTATGAATGTTCACCACATCAACGAGAACCGAGAGGACAACTCGCCGCACAACCTCGCATTGGTGACACCGGAGGGGCATCGCTCACTGCACGCTCGGTCACCGTTGAGAAAATTGAGCCTTTGGGAGTTGCACAGGTCTGGGACATCGAGGTCGAAGCCGACCACAGCTATGTCGCCCACGGACTGATCCACCACAACTCTTCTTCAAATCCAAACCTGCAGCAGATTCCGGCACGAGACCCAGAGATCAAGAAGGTCATCCGCGGCCTGTTTATCCCCGAGGATGGGACACAATGGGGGTCGTTCGACTACTCCTCACAGGAGCCGCGTTTGCTGGTGCACTTCGCTGCCAGCATCAGAGGCCCGAACCGCCACGACATGATCGACGACGTCGTCAAAGCCTACAACGAGGGAGACGTCGACCTCCACCAGATGGTCGCCGACTTCGCAGGCATCACGCGGAAGGAAGCCAAGGTCGTCAACCTCGGGATCATGTACGGCATGGGCAAGGCCAAGCTCGCCGGACAGCTTGGTATCGCCGAAGAAGATGCGGGTGCACTCCTGTCCACACACCACGAGAAGGTGCCCTTCGTTAAAGGGCTGGCCGATCTCGCCATGCAGCAGGCAGCCAAGCACGGGGTTATCCGTACCCTGCTCGGCCGGCGCTGCAATTTCCACCTCTGGGAGCCACGGACCTTCGGCTACAAACAGCCGCTCCCCTTTGAGGAGGCCATGCAGGAGTATGGTCAGCCACTCACAAGAGCCTTTACTTACAAGGCCTTAAACAAACTAATCCAAGGATCGGCGGCCGACCAAACCAAAAAGGCGATGGCGGATTGTTACGCAGAGGGCCTTCTGCCTATGCTCACGGTCCACGATGAGCTATGCTTCTCGGTACAGAGTTCGGAGCAGGCCGCCCGCATTCAAGAGATTATGGAGACAGGCCTTTCCGACGTGTTGAAAGTCCCGTCAAAAGTAGACGCGGAGATGGGCGCCAACTGGGGAGAAGTCGGATGATCAATAGTTTTAAATCGATGGGTTTCAAAGACATGCACCCCATGCAGGTTGAGGCGTTGACCGAGCTGATCGGGATCGCCTTGAACCTTGCCTCTCTGGCGGAAGACAACGAGATCCTTGAGGAGACCGCCGCCTACTGCGATGAGCTGGTCAAGCTCTTCGGAGGCAACGGTGTCAGCATGTCTGTGGACGTCGACTTCTAGGCCTGCCCCAAACTCTGCGCGATCGCCATATTGGCCGCTTGATCTGCTGGGTTATCGCCCAGCAGCGCAGGGTTAACCGCGCCCTGTTGCATGGGCCGAGCAGCTGGCGCTTGCGGGACAGCTGGGGTCTGCATGAAGGGGTTAACCGGGGCGACAGGGCGAAAACCGGGAGGCGCAGTCGGAGGCGCCACAGGCTCGGGAGCCGCGGGACGAAAGCCTGGAGGAGGTGCAGACGGCGCACTGGAGGGCCGAGGACCGAGGACCTCGGGCCGCTGCTCGGGTGCCGTGCGCAAAGGCTCGTCTTTCCGCGCCGAAGTCATGTCGTTCAGCTGCCCAAAGTTGATCTCCTCGAGCAGGCGGGTGCGGCCCTCTCGGTTGAGCTGGTTTCGGATTTCTGCCGACGTGTCGGACGAGACTGATGTGGGGTCAAAACGGCCGTCCATAATAGAGTTGGCTTCGCCCCGACCTATCCCAGCCTGCTTGATGAGCGAGTACCGGATCTCGTTGTCGTCCATGCCCAAGGTCCGAAACGACTCAACCTTGCGGAACAGCTGGCTCTGCGCCCGGTAAAGCTCGTCGAGGTATGCGCCCCAGTCCGCGACGACGGTCTCAGGCGTGGCCGCAGCGTCTTTCAACCCGCGCAGGGCCCGGGTCCGAGAGTCCGTCCGCAGTGGCAGGTACTCGGAGCCCGCGTATTGAGCATCGGTCCGCATGTTCAGGCGCATAGGTGTAAAGCCTGTCACCAGTCGGGCGATCTCCTTGGCCGGGTTTGTGGTCTCGCCCTGTCGGTCTGGACCACCCGTGTATGCCCGCAGCAACCGGCCGTCCCGCAACTCACCATTGCGCTCTTCTTTCAGCATCGTGGCGACGTTCGGCACAAAACCAAACATCAGGTGGTTGAACGATGCCGTGGCCTTGTCCGCCATGCTCTGGTTTGGCCCGTAGATTTCCGCGCCAGTGGCACTCACACCACCGCGGCCTACCAAGGTTCCCTCTGCGGGGAGGACGTTGCGCAGGCGCTCGAAGAACATGGTCTCGGAAGCGAAGGGGTCGATGAACACCTGAAAACCGCGCCACACGCCTGCTGACGCAGCGTCGAGAGTGCTCGCATCTGCGCGGCCCTTCTCTTGGTACTCCCGAATCGCGGCCTGAGCAGCGTCGGACATGAAAGCGTACGGCATGACGTAACTCAGATCGACAAAATCGATGTACTTTTTGTCTCGATTGTTCTCCAGAATCACAAGGTCGTGCCCGTCGATATACGGAGGGTTGACCTCGTACAGGGCTTCCATCTGGCCCGGAGTCGTGTTGGTTGCCTGCATCGACATCTTGACCATCGTCTTCGGTATCACATAGGCCATGGTTGTGTAGGCCATGAGGCGCTGCACGCCTTGCGCGCGCATGTACTGCTCGTACTGGTCTATGGCTGCGTCGCCGTACTGCTGGCGAAGCGCCGGCCCGGCCTCGTAGCCTGCCTCTCGGATCCCGCGCATGACGGTGCCGATGCTGTTACGGATGTTTTCGGAGGCGAATGAGGTGAAGTTACCGATGACAGGAATAGCGTCAAGCGCACGCACTGCTTTTACCACCCGTGGGTAGATCGGCATCGTGTCTTTGACAATTTCCGCGGCCATCATCTCGAGCGGGGAAAGTTCCCCGGCTGTCTGGCTTGTGGCTCGGACGAGCAGACCGTTGTCTATGAACGACTGGATCAAGCGCGGATCGAACTCACTCAGGCCTGGGACCCGGGCGATTCCATTTGCAAGCTTGGCCTCTTCCGCTAGCAGGGCAGCGCCCTTGAAGAAGGTGTCGGTGTTTGTGTAAAAGGCCTCGAAGCTCCGCATGAAAGGAATGATGCCTTCGGCATTGTCCAGCATTTTGTTCATGCGACCGGAGAAGGTCAAATCGGCCGCAGCCTTCTTGTACTCGTCCAGCGCCCGGATCACGAGGTTGGTTTCCCCGGCCCCGGACACGGTGAGCTTCCGCGCAAGCCTCTCGAGGCCGGCGTCGTCCAGCTCTTTCATGTTGGCCGTAAAAGTGTAGAGCAGGTCGGTGATGTCGCCGCCGGTGGGCAAGTTGGCGTTGCCGCCCAGGAACCCTACGTTACCGAGAATGCCGCGCACCTGTGCCGCCGGGTTGGGGACGATGGTCATCTTCTGCGTGAAGTTGCGCAGGCCGGACAGAGAACCGAGGACCTCGCTTAGAAACCCGTGGGACAAGCGCAGCGGCTGCGTGATTGCTCGGTAGGTTTCTGGAGACACGTACTTGCCGGAAGCGGAACCGTACAGACCGCCGAAGACGTCTGTCGCGTCAGCCTCGCCCAGCTTGATGTACCCAGAGTTGCGCAGGCGCTGCTCGTACTGCTCCACCAGCTGCTCGCGCGTCAGGCGGTCAACCGAGGGCCGAGGTGCGGTGCCCATCCCAGGCATGAGCCGGGCTTGCTCGGCGTTGATTTCGGCCGACTCGCGGGAGAACGGAAGCATGGCCTCCGCATATTGCTCGTCTGTCATGGCCCGCAGATCTGGTACGGACACAACTGCAGGGCGCCCGCCCGCGTTGATCTCGGCCACCCCGTCCATGAGGCTGCGCTCGAGGCCCAGCCGCGGCAGGGAACCGTAGAACTCCTCAGCCACAAACGCGCGCGTCACGTCTTCGGTGGTACGGATAAAGCGCGCCAAGGGGTCCGTGATCTCGCCCATCATTTCCCGGACCTTTGGGGATCGGGAGAGAATCTCTTCTTGCTCTGTGAACAGGCTCTTGTCGGTCGCGAACTCGGGCCGGTCTTTGGCAGTCAGCGCGCCCAGCTTACCTGTACCCTTGTTCGCTGCCTTTGCGGCTTCAAGGGCTTCTTTGACAAGCTGCGCTTCAGGCACGTTTTTGGTCGTGGCAAGGTCTCCAAGGCCTAAGAACCGGAAGAAAACGCTCTTGGCCCGTTGTTGAACGGCCTCGTCCAATACGTCGCGCCCCTCCATTGAGGCGATGTTTTGCGCCACCTCTTGTACAGCCGCTTTGGCCTGCGGACCGATGACGTCGAGGTTCTTGTAGAAGTTGACGGGGTTGGTGTACTGCTCGAACACGCGGCGCAGGTGCGTACCTTGCGCGTTGCGTGTCTGCTTCAGGACATCAAAAGCCTCTTGCGCCAGGCGCTGCTTCATCTCGCCCTCAAGGGCGGGGTTCTTGGCTACCGACTCCATCTGAAACATCAGATCGTCGATCAGGTTGTTGTTGACGCCGATCATCCGATCCAGCGATCCAGTGAGCTTCTTGCGTAAGGCTTCGTCGGTGATGCTTGGCAGCGTGTCAGATGCGCCTTCAAGATAGCGCGTCACCTCGCCCTGGAACTGCTTACTTGCCAGCCGGTTTTTGGTCGGCATGTCGGCGGCCTTCATGACCTCGGCCAAGGCTGTGGTGTAGTCCTGAGCGGCATTCGAAGCTTTCTGCTCTGCTCCCCGGATAACGGCCTTTGCGTCCTCTGCCTCTTCGTAGAGCAGGCGGTTCGCCCCACCGCTGGGCGTAAAGTACTCTTTCGCGGTGGCCACAGCCTTGGGGAACTTCCGGGTGAGCGCCCCGCCAGCCTGCGCCAAGCCGTCGCTGAAGGCGTTGGCGGCCGCCGCAACCTGCGGCACCCGGGCAACCTGCCTCGCACCTGCACCAAAGGCGCCGAGCGTGGTGTCGATGACCCCAGACAGGGCGGCATCTTCCGCCCCTTGGCGCAGACGGTTGCGGACCAGGCGGAGAGCCTCTTCGCGGCCCTGCAGGCCGGAGTTGTCCTCCGTCTTCAGGAAATCGGGGAGGACATCAAACGAGTCGGACAGCGTCGCGCGCCCGTCGGGGCTTACCAAAGAGGCGAAGGCCCCAGTTGCGAGGGCCGTGGTGCCATATTGTCCTAGCCGGGTAGAGAGCAGGCGCTGCCCAGTAGCACTGCGGCCGAACGCGTCGGCGCTGCGCATGAAGCTGCTTAGGGGACCTGTGCCCGCGATCGTGCCCCGCGTTGCTTGGCCTGCCTTTAACGCGCGTGCGCCTTGCGCTGCGCGACTCAGCCACCCGGCGAAGGGGAGGAAGGTGGCGCCAAAAGCTGTGATGTCTGCTGCGACGCGCCCAGCAGTACCTTCTGGCTGCGCAGCCGCTTGGATAGGCTTAAAAAGATCCGAGACACCGCGCGCTGTGTTGGTGTCAAACGCGAAATCAAAGCCGATGGCAGGGAGCTCCGCGAGGCCTTGCGCAAAGCTTACGCCGCCGGAGAGGATGCCCTCGCCGATATCGGTTGCAACGTCCACGGCCCCCGCAACGCGGTCCGCGGTCCGCGTCAGAAAAGAATCGTTTTCCCCCGGTGCCGGTGCCGCCGCTCCGGGAGTATCCCCGACCGGACGGAAACCTGGAGGCGGCGCTGCGGCGCTTGGCGCTTGGACCGGGCGGAAACCTGGAGGCGGTGCCGGGATGTTTTCGTCGGCCATGTGTGCCTCCTATTACTGCTGGTAAGGCTGGCGTGTCGCTTCATCAACCCATTGTGAACCGTCCCAGCCAATACGCACACCTTGATCGTTTTCTTGCACATCAGTCAGGGGCTTGGCCGCGGCCCCAGACATAGCCGCGTTAAGCTCAGAACCCAACCCCGGAGTGACCTCATTTATGCGGGCGTAGGCTTGCCCGGGACTAAACTCTTGGCTTAGGAACTCGTTGTACATCTCCAGCGCAGCTTCCCCGCGAGGCGTCTCCAAAAAGCCTTTGACCTCTTTTGGTTTTGCTTTTGCTCCAGCAATGGCAAGCTCTTGACCAAAGCGCTCACGCTCAGTGGCAGTTTCCCGCTTTGCCTGCAGACCCAGGAGCAGCGCCTCAGAGATGCGGGCAGCCACGGACCGAGGACCGCCGATCGCGCCACCAAGAGCGACGCCGCTGATTGCGTTGTTCAACTCGTCAACGGTTGCCGACGCAGGCTGCTCCCGTCCCGTGATCTGGGACACGACAGAACGCAGGCCGTCTTTGGTGTTCTCGACTCCCGCCGCGCTGGTGACCGCTTCTTGGCGCTGCTCGTTGGTGGCTTCCGGATCGGTGAGCGCGCCCTCGAGCTCGGCAAATCTATCCAGTGCTTCGGGGTTGTCGCCGATCTGCTGCTTAACCAAGGTCGAGATGTCTGGGACTTCAACACGGGCCCGAGGTGTGGGCGTTGCGGCAATGTCAAACCGCTGCGTCGGCATGCTCATTCCTGTGGCAAGCATGGCGTTCTGCCCGACCCGCTCCATGAACGAAGGTTCCACCGCGCCGCCCTCTTGGAAGCGGGTAGGCGGTTGCGGCTGCATCATAGGTTGCTGCATCATGGGCGACATTTCCATTCTCTGTGGCTGCATCATGGGTTGCTGTTGCATCCCCTGCGGCATCCTCATCATCTGTGGCTGCATCATGGGCGGCTGCATCATAGGTTGCTGCATCATACCGTTCTGAGGGCGGTTACGCCCTGCAGCGTTCATCAGCTCTGGGAACGAGGACAAGATACCCTGCGGCTCTCGGACCATGCCCATCTGGCGGACCTTGTCACGAGCGGCCCCAGAACGGTTCCGGAAGAGCGAGCGATTGTTTACGTTTTCCATATCAGCCTCCACCACCCCGAGTCATTCCGCCCAGGATTCCTGTCATACCGCCCGGCATTGAGCTTAGTGCCTGCGCAGTGCCAAAGATAGAGGCGACTGGGTTCGGCCGAGGAACGCTGGTCGACGCCAGCGTCTGGCTTGTCGACGGCACTCCGCGGAAAATGTCGGACATGTAGCTGAAGCGCTGGAAGGGTTCATAGGCCTCCTCAATCGCGCCGGACCGCTGCACGTCGTACTCAGCCTGACGTTGTGCCTGCTCGAGGGCGCCCACATTGAACAGCGCGTTGACGTCCCGCTGCGCTGCGCCCTGCGCTGCCTCGCCCAATGCACCCTGCTGAACGCCAAGCTGGCCGATGCCCTGACCAAGCTGGCCAAAGATCTGCGCTGCGGTCTGGCCGCGCGCCATCTGGTTCTCAAATGCACCCTGCGCCTGCTGCTGCGCGCCGGTAAAGGCGGCCGAACGCAGACGTGCGGAGGTATCCGCCATCTGCTGCGCCGCGTTGCGCTGCAACTCTTGCTCGGCAACCGCCTGCCGCGAGCCGCCAAATGCGCCAGACTGTACGGCCGCGCCGCCGATGCGCTGGCGCTCGATGTCGGCCTGCCGCTGGATGTCAGACTCAGTGGACCGGATGACGTCTTCGACAAATGGGTCGTAGAACTGCCGGTAGGACTGCGGGTCAAACGCCCCGGTCGTGCCGCCGACACCGCCGACACCCTGTTGGAAAGCGCTGATGCCGGAGCCAAGCGTGCCTTCGGCCTGCTCCATCATAGGCTCGTAGAGCCCGATACCCTGCGCACCAAGCTCAAGAGCTTGTTGCTGAGCCGGGGTGAAGCGCATGATGTCGGGCCGCGGAACGCCGCCCTGCACGGCCTCGATGGGCACGCCAAACTGGTCGGTCTGCGCCTGAGTCGGGTCGGAGGTAAAGCCGCCCTCCAGGGTTTTGAAGAGCGGGTTGCCCTGCTCGTCCATCATAGGCTGGCCGTAGAGCGGAGACATAGCGGCGATACCGCTGACCTGGCCTGTCTCCGGGTCTGTCTGGTAAACGTTGGCCAGCAGGTCCTTTAGGAACCGCTCCTGGTATTCCGGCAGAAGCTGCTGCGACTGCTGAAGAACTGTCTGGTCTGGTTCGGCCATTATGCCCTCCGCTCGAGACGGTTCATCATCTCGTACATTTTCGCAGCACCTTTGCCGCGGTCACCGCCGCCAGCCCCGCGGACCGCGCCCGCCGTCATGACGAACTCACCGTCCGAGAGCATCGCTTCTTGGACAGGGCCGCCGTTCTGGTAAATCTTGGCTGGGATCGAATCGCTGGTCCCAGTGCCGGGGCCTTCGATGTAGCCGCCCATGGCAAAGCTCGGGTTGTTGCCGCCATAGCGGAAGTCTGGCGCTGCCGTGCCGCGGTAGTTGGGCAGGCGCTCACCTGTAGCCATCTGCTGCTGCTGGAGCGGCGTCATCATCGAGCCGCGCGGCTGGAAGGCTTCCATAAGAGATGCCATAACAAGCGGGTTTTGAGCCATGCCGGTGAGGAAAGGACCGAGGCCGCCCTGAGCCGCGGCTCCTGCGCCGGCGCCCGCCACACCGGCTGCGCCCGCGCCCGCAGCGCCGGTTGCAGCACCAGCGCCCGTGGCTGCTGCTCCTGCGCCGCCTGCGCCGCCCATCAAACCGCTCAATCCCAGGGCGCCTGTGCCCGCTTTCGCAAAGCCCGCAGCGCCCGGGATTGAGCCGATGCCGTAGCCAAGAATACCGCTTTTCAAGGCGTCCTTGAAGTCACCGCCGCCAGCTAAGCTGCCGATACCAGAACCGAGGGCCGCGCCGACAGGCCCGCCGACCGCTAGTCCGATCATACCACCAATTGCTGAAAGAAGGCCCATTACGCAATTCCTTTAACTGCCGCGGGAGCGGTAACCGTGATGCTCGTGCTGCGCCGCTCGCTTCCTGTCCACTCGTTGCCGCAGTCGGGGCACTTGCCATGGGGGTAGCTGAGAATCTCTTCTGGCGTGTCGACTACGTTGCCGCAGCTTTCGCATTGTATTGTATCAGAACTTGTAGCAGGACTCCAGCTCATGGTGTGCTCACTGTGACTATGCCCACTTGACCCGTGGCACTCGAACCTCGGACATGGGGCGTGTTGATTAGTGTGATCTTAACAAACCCAGCCTGTTGAAACAATGCGCCTGTTTCCAAGCCTACATCGTCAGTTTGCAGGTTGGTGCAGACCAAAAAAGTGTGGCGGCCCTCTCCAGGGTTTTGCATCTGGTCCACGTAGGTGGAGAAAGAGCGGATAACCTCCGCAAAGTACGAGCGTTGGTACTCTGGCGGTGGGACAGGGAAGTACGGCCGGACAAGGTTTCTGGACATCAGCGCTTCCCATCAGGCTGCAGGTCGTACCGCAAGCTGCCCAGACGCCAAGCCACCCCAGCCTCGTCCGACGAAACTTGGACCCCGAACTGCCGGCCGCGAAGCCGGAGGTGGATCTGCTCGGTGTTGGGAGTGATCTCTGAGGTTGTGGTCCGCAAGTACCCTGTATTGGTGTAGTTGCGAACCCGCGTTGTGATGTCGACGCTCGGCGACAGCGCAGACGAATTGCGAAAGCCTACGTCAGGAAGCATGCGTCGCACAAAGGCAAACTGCTCCCCGTCGCCCATATCAAGCGGGCTGGACGTTATGAAGGATGCCATCGCCGAAGCGGGAGAGGTGCTGCCGTCGTCAAAGCCAAATTCATGGTTGTACAGATAATGGTCTGTCGATGCCGCGATCGGGAAGTCCTCGATGCCGCGGTCCACCCAAGCAGTGCGGGCCAGCGTTCCGTAATACCAAGCCTGCTCCATGTAGTTGTAGACGACATAGCGGTCGTTTTCTTGGCTGGCCGCTGACGGGTAGAACCACCAGATCTCGCTGTTCTCCGAGTTCAGGCCGGCCGTCACCTTTTCCATCTGCGCCAGATTCATGTCGTCAAACACGTAATCGCGGACCGTGCACGGCAGGCGCTGGACAGAACCGTTGTAGACGTAAAACTCGGCTAGGCCCATCCAAAAGACCTGATCGTCCACAGCCATTGCAGTCAACGGGCCGCCAATCGTGATGTTTTCTGAGACCAAGTTGATCCCAAAGGTAAACGGCGGCCCGAGGTACTGCATCGCGTAGAGCGATGTGTCGGTGTACACCAGCACTTGCTGGCGCGTCTCGACAGCTGTCACAATCTCGGACCCAGAGCCGAGGCGCAAGTCCCCCGCTGTGTTGGTCGCCGTCGACGCCCAGTCGGTCAGGCTTTCTTGACTGGAGAACCGGATCAGCAAAGGGTCTTGCGTCCCGATGTCGTCTTGCGGATCGCAGCCAAACGCAATGATGTGCCGGTCCCTGTCCGAAACCATGACCTGCTTGGCGATTGTGGGCGTTGTGTTCGCCCCGGCCAGCGAAGAAAGTTCCACCCCGCGCGCTGTAACGCCCGTGGTCTTGTCCCAGTAGTAGATGCCGCCGTTGCGGACGTTGAACAGCAGATCCTCGCCGAAGTTGTCATGGCTCCAGATGCGAAGCTGCGTCCCAGACACCAGCAAACTCGTGCCTGAGCCCCACGTGCTGCGTCCCCACGTGCCTGCGCCCCAGCCGTTGCCTGCGATGGTGGTGTCAAGCCCCGTGTTGACCTGGTAGGCGCCAACGACGCTCGCGCCGCCGTTCCCTGTGTCAGAGCTGTCGGCAAAAACGGGTGTGGGCGCTAGGCCTGTTGTCGTCGTGATCGACGGAACAGTGGCCAAGGTCCGCGCTTCAATCAGGTAGGTGTCGTCGTCCACGATACTGACGACCTGATACTCTTGGTTCAGCACGTCTGCCGTGATCTGCGATCCGAGGCCCACGGCCCCCGAATAAGTCACGAAGTCGTTGTCCAACGCACCGTGGTCCGTGTCCGACACCGTCAACGTTGCGCAGTCCACAGCTGCGGCGGACAAATGCGCAGCAGGCACCGTGTCGTTTACGCCCCGCGTCACGCCCACCAAGTCGTTGCCGGTGACGGCAGCGTAGCGGATTTGCTCCGCCCCGATCTGAACCAAGCCGGAGGCGGGAAAACCCGTTGAACTCGACAGCGGGATAATCGTGTCCAAAGCGCTGATGCCGGCCGACAGGCTGTTGGCCACTGCAGCAAAGGTCACATCCCCCGCAGCTGTGGTTATGCGGATGGGGGTGATGTCTTGGTACGCGCCGCCCTCGTTGATGTAATACTTCAGGTGGGTGCCGACACCAAGATACCGGCTGCCGTCCAGCGCAACCCAAGGGTGCATCGCGCGGCATGTACCGAGGAACGTGGTCGAAGAAAGCCGGAGCCAGCCTCCGATTTTTTCTGGAAAGCCAAAGCGGAATCGCACCTTGTCGCAGTCAAACCACCCACCCTCGTTGGAGTAGGACGTGATCTCGCGGTTGATGCCAGGGCGAAACTGTAGCTTAGTGAGCGGCATACCAAAACCTCGGATGCTGGGTGCTCATACTTTTACCCTGAATACAGCTCTAAGGGAAGATCATTCGCCTTCCGTTCAATATCGTCTTCCTCGCACCGAGCGCCATACTGGATTTCGATGAGGCGCAATAGGCTGTCGGTCGGGTTGGAAAGCTGGTGCCACGCACCCTGCGGGATTTCAACGGTGCCATGTTCGCCCAAAATGTGTGTGCTGTTGCCCACGCGTGCCGCAGCTTTTCCCTCGGCCACATGCCAGTGCTCGGCGCGGTCCGCGTGCCGTT
>Ga0222634_1000834_pt1 | contig 12081 bp, 14 predicted proteins | sample AntAcemetageno50_FD_179807 | JGI IMG/M metagenome (GOLD analysis project Ga0222634, IMG submission 179807) | Saline water microbial communities from Ace Lake, Antarctica - #50 | ecosystem: Environmental > Aquatic > Non-marine Saline and Alkaline > Saline | place: Antarctica: Ace Lake | collected...
AAACGAAAAATTGAACAACAGATGCGTGAAAAGGACGCAAACACTCAGCAGTTAAACTCTGAAAAAGAAGAGCTTGAGAACGAGCGAAATTCACTTGCACAACAAAAAGAAGTTTCAGAAAAACGAGCTCACGATTTAACAAGTGAAAAAGCTGAAATAGAGAAACAAAAAAGGGAAGCCGAAGCAAAAGCTGCGCAATTAGAATCTGAAAAGAATGATCGCGACCGCGCTGATGCTGAAGATAAAGCAAGAAAAGAAGTTCCGGAAGATGTGCTAAGTCAGATTTTAGAATAGGTATATAGATAACCTGCAGGCAGAAATCTAGAATATTAATGAGCGCAATGATCGAGTAGAAATTGATAAAGACTAGGGATCGACCTGAAAGAATTCTTTCCGAGAAGGAGTATAGGAAGGAGGTGCTATAAGTTCTCTAAATATCTTTCAGCTTCATTAGTTACTTCTCGCATTAACTTTACTGCATTTGCAGGATCAATTCCTGTTGCTGATTCAGCAGACAGCATGACTCCTTGAGCACCATCGACAACTGCGTTAAAAACGTCACTTACTTCGGCACGTGTCGAAACTAAACTATCGCGAACTGACTCCATCATCTGTGTCGCAACAATCACTGGAATATCATGTTGAATACATAGGTTAATAATCTTTTTTTGTAATACAGGGACCTTATAAGACTCGAACTCAACGCCTAAATCTCCTCGAGCTACCATAATTGCATCAGAGGCCTTGATAATAGATTCAATATTTTTTATTGCCTCAACTGTTTCAATCTTTGAAATAATAAGAGGTTTTTTTGTAGCGGTATGAGCGTTTATAATTTCACGTAGACCCTCAACATCTTTTGCAGTTTTTACAAAAGAGAGTGCGACATAATCAACAGTGTGATCCAATCCCCAAACAAGATCCCGTTTATCTTTTTCAGTAATAGCTTGAACAGGTAATGTAACACCAGGAATATTCACTCCTTTGTTATTCTTTATTTTCCCAGATCGTAATACTTTAGCTTTTATTCTATTTTTTCCAGATGAAATAATTTCTAATTTAATAGTACCGTCATATATAAGAACAAAGGTGCCGACAGTAAGTAGCGATACTATACCTTCAGTGTTAAAAGAAATATCCGTTGCCTTTTCGCGTGTATCTTTTTCAGATAATAATACGATATCATCAATTTGTGCATCAATACTTTCCTCAATGAAAACTCTTATTTTAGGCCCACACAAATCTTGAAGTAGTAATGTTTGCGGAGCTACAGATTTAATATTATTGTAGAGGTCGGTATGCCACTCATGAATGTTGTGACTAAAATTAAAACGTGCAATAGTCATTCCGTTATCAAACATATTTTTAAGTATGTCTTTTTCAAAAGATTTCGGCCCAATAGTAGCAATAATGTGTGTCTTATTTTTCATATAAATCCGAGTATAACACAAACAATGAAGTGTGATATACTGACCTTTATATGAGTGAAAATAAACAAATAATTACACGAATGGCACCGAGTCCAACTGGTAATTTCCATATTGGTGGTGTTCGTACAGCGCTATTCAATTATCTGTACGCGCGACATCATGGCGGAAAATTTATTTTACGTAGCGAAGATACTGATAAAGAACGTAGCAAACCAGAGTATGAAGAGAATGTTCTCGCGGTTTTTGATTGGCTAGGTCTTGATTATGATGAATTTTATCGACAGTCAGAGCGAACTGATATTTACAAAGAAAAGCTGCAATATCTTATGGACAACGACCTTGCTTATGAGGCTGAAGATAATCAGTCTAAGACTGGAAAAGTAATTCGTTTCCGTAACCCTAATGTAAAAGTCTCTTTTACAGATCTTGTATTAGGAGAAATTGTATTTGATACAACTGAATTAGAAGATTTTGTTATTGCACGTGATATTGAAAATCCGCTGTACCATTTAACTGTTGTTGTTGACGATGGGCTTATGGGCGTTACACATGTCTTGCGTGGTCAGGAGCACGTTAACAATACTCCGAGACAAATACTACTGGTTGAAGCATTAGGATTTGAACGTCCAAACTATGCTCATATACCGCTCATTATGAGTCCTCGTGGTGGAAAGCTTTCAAAGCGAGACCCTGAAGTTATCCCGACTCTTGATTATGATGCGCAGGGAATTTTACCTGAAGCATTACTGAACTTCCTTGCAATGATTGGATGGAACCCAGGAACCGATCAAGAAATATTTTCTAAAGAAGACCTTGTTAAGCAATTTGATATCAGTAAAGTTCAAAAAGGTGGTGCAGCATTTAACTCTGAAAAGTTAGACTGGATTAATAAAGAATGGCTATTGAAAATGTCAGATGAGGAATTTATTACATACCTAGGTGATGTTTGGAGTCGGTTTACTGTACGTGATGAGGCACAAAATATGTTTCTTAGTTTGTTGCGTGAACGAGCTCACAAGCGCTCTGATATTGCTCAAATGATAGATGAAGGGGAGTTCGAATACCTCTCTGAGAGCCTTGTATACGATCCAGAATCAATTATCTGGAAGAAGAGCGACAAAGACACCACATTAGGTCATTTACGTGAAATTGCAACCCGCCTAGAAGGTGTATCGCAATGGAATATGGACAATGTCAAGTCTTCAATTTGGGATTATGCTGAAGAGAAGGGAAAGGGTGATGTTCTGTGGCCAATGCGTTTTTCATTGTCAGGAAAAGACCGATCTCCAGACCCAATGACACTTGCGTTTATATTAGGAAAAGAAAAAACATTACAAAGAATTTCAGATGCAGTAGAATCTCTAGTATAATAATTGTTATATGCGTGTCACAAATCTTTCAAAGATATGCGCCGTAACTCTCATCAGTATTTTTGTGTCTGGTTTTTTAGTGACACCAATTTTCGCTGCATCACCAATAGAACTTAAAAATCAAATAGAAGCACGTAATGAGCAGATAGCAAAAATTGAAAAAGAGATTAGGACTATTGGCAAAGATATTACCGCAACCAGTCAAGAACGTCTTACCTTAGAAAATAAATTACGCCAGATTGAACAAGAGCGACAGCACTTGTTAAAGGAATTAGATCTTACGTCGACAAAAATTGAAAAGACAGATCTTACAATTAATTCTTTGAATAACGAAATAAGTGTAAAGCAGCAAAAGATTAATCTCCAAAAGAAAAACATTGGGAATATCATTCGTCGCGTACACGAGCAAGACCAGTTCAGCCTCCTTGAACTTCTTGTTACCAAAGAGCAGTTATCAGATGTATGGCAAGAGGTTGATGCGTTGCTCACACTACAAGACTCATCACGACGGCACATTCGAGAACTACAAGGCTTGCAGGTTGAGCTTCGTGGAAATATTGAAGAAAAAGAAGAAGAAATTGACGAGTTAGAGTTACTAAAAGAAGAAATTGAAAGTCAAAAAAAGATAATTGAAGTTAATAAAGAAGAGCAGGCAGGACTTGTTTCAGTGACTAAGAATAAAGAAGAGAACTATAGAGCACTCTTACAGCAGAAACAAGTGCAGCGAGAAGCTTTTGAAGCTGAAATTCGTGAATATGAATCACAGTTAAAGTTTCTCTCAAACCCAAACGCATTACCAGCACGTGGTTCAGCACCATTGTCATGGCCACTTGATGCTATTGTTGTAACACAATTGTTTGGTGCTAAAACAGGACCACACCGAACATATGCAAATGGTCATAGCGGAACAGATTTTCGAGCACGTACACCAGTTAAATTGTATGCAATGGCGGACGGCGTAGTCATGGGAACTGGAAATACTGACGCTGTCTGTCGAGGTGTTTCATTTGGTAAGTGGATTACTATTAGTCATGATAACAATCTAGTTAGCACATCAGGCCACATGTCAATTATTAATGTACAAAAAGGTCAACGTGTAAAACGAGGGCAAGTTATCGGCTATACGGGTAATACGGGTCGCAGTACTGCACCACACTTGCACATTAGTCTTTACGCAGGACTAGATGCAAACGGACAGAACCCTGTCGATGTAGGGTCAAAGCCTAGTCGATCATGCAGCGGAGCAATACTTACACAGCCAACAGCTCCTATTGATGCATATTTAGACGTATTAGACTATCTACCACCATTAAATCAAAGCTTATTTAAATCAGTAAATGATTTCTATCAATACCAGCGATAGATTCTTCACAAAAAAAATAGTATTTAAAGGGAAGTGAAGATTGCTTTTTTTCATGTATAGTTTATACTCTTTCGGACAAATTATTTTACAACCAAATTATTTAAAAGATTAATGCAAGCATTACTAACACTCCTTATGATAGGAGGTTTTATTTTTTCAGAACAGGATCCTGAAGATAAACAAGAGACACATGATCCCACAAAAGTTACTTATGTAAAAATGAGTGATGGTAATATCGCAGAAAAATCATCTTACGAACATAGACCTGAAGTTTGGGCCGGAATTGTTGAGGATTGCGAAAAATCTCCAAACTGTTGCAAATGTTTTCCTTTAAGGAACACTGTTGCAGCTAAATAAAAAATAATTTACTTAACATGGAGGAAGAAATAGAAACTATTCAAGTACTGTAGTAACATCGGTTAATCCGATTACTGATCTACTAAATCACTCGTGTGAACAACTAATTACTTTCGAATTTCTTGCTACAGTTCTTACTAAGCGCTTGCAAGAAGAAACTTGAGGCAATAATAGTAAGTACTAAACACATAGAATACCATCCGCTATAAGCTGGTGGTATTTTTGTTATATTATATAGATAGTAAGTGTCGCAAAGATATATTGTGCGACGTTACATTATTTTCTATATATACTATTCCCTCAGTAGTACTGGTACGCGAACTACTTTGCTGCCACTGCATCAACTTCAATACTACACCCTTCTTTAACAAAGCCTGAAACTTCGACAAGTGTGCTAGCTGGTTTACTATTTAAAAATAATTCATTTCTCACAGACGAAACAATTTTTGAATCTTCTATATCTTTTACAAATATCTGAAGTTTTACGACATCATCAAACGTCATATCAACCTGTTTGAGTATCTCTAATATACGATCAAATACGAGCCTTGTTTGAGCTTCTATATCCCCTACATTGACTATCTCGCCGTCTATATTTTGTGGCAACTGACCTGTTATAAATAGTAAGTCAGAATCTCCACAAGGAACAAGGACACCTTGACTGTAGGCCTTGGTCGGAATCTTAAGAGAAGTTGGATTAATTTTTTTATTCGCCATAGATCTTTATTAGATGATCACCGTAAGTGCAGTCACTGCTCCTAGGATACAGCCCAACATATTAGGTGCAAGCAAGAACCAGTCTTTTCTACCAAATGCGTACATGCTCCAAAAAAATCCATTTACCGCTGTTGCTATTGGCTGAACAAAGATATTACTACTACCGTTCAGGTTTGATATAAAAATTTCTATTAAAGAAAGAAACATGATAACAGCTAAGGCAGAGGCTATGCTACCAATTACTTTTTCGTGTTTTTTAAAAAGGTTTTGTAAGTTTTCCATATTTTCTATAATAACATAATTAAAAACAGCTCATAGCTGGACTGTATCCTGCATTTTCAGCTTCTGTTACCGAATTAAAGTAGGTTTTATTTCCTTCTTTAATACGCGAAACTCCACTACAATCTAATGTGTAGTACTTTGTACCGCTTATCGAGACTACATATTGATTATCAAGGACTAAACCATGGTCTGTATTCCCTGTTTCAGCCTTATATTTGGCTACTGTAGGTGGATACTCTATATTAATGACATCTTGCTCGTTCTGTTCTAAATTTACCGATAAACGGCCTAATACGAACGATATTAGAGCTACGATAATCAACAACGTGAGCACTGCGATAAAAGGTAGTAATAATCGCTTTCTACTCTTGATTTTTTGCCCATAGTCTTGTATACTCTTCACGTTATAAATTTTAGCACGTAAATTAGACTATGGCACATAGAAAAGCCGGTGGGTCGGCAAAAAACCTACGAGATTCAAATCCACAATATCTAGGAACCAAGCTATATGCTGGAGAGACTGCTCAACCAGGTTCTATTATCATACGTCAACGTGGTACAAAGATTTTGCCAGGAAAAAACGTACGACTTGGTAAGGATCATACTATCTTCTCTATTATTGATGGAATTGTTTCTTTTGGAACAAAGCAAAAAAAGCATTTTGATGGCACAACAATAACTAAAAAAACTGTTAGCGTTTCTCCTCAAGCTTAATAAGCAATCTAAATAAAAAAAACCTCCGTCTGGAGGTTTTTTTTAATTATTCAGAGGTGATATTAAGTGTGAATTTAACTTTTGTATCAAATGCTGAGACAGTGAGAGAGTACTCCCCTGTCTCAGTAATATTATTTTCAAGTTCAATATAGCTTGTGTCTACATCTAATCCTATATCTGTTTTTATATAGCCGGCTACATCAGTATTATTAAGTTTAGCGTAGAGACTACCTTTGTCATTTGCCTTAAGAGATACCTCTACTACTGCACCGTCAAGTTTTTTAAACGTATCGAGAACCTTTTGTTTTACTTTCTCGTCACTTTTTTCAGCTAAATTTATTTGGTTTTGTAACTTACGCTTTGCTTCAGGTGTTGCGGGAATAGCTAGCTTTTTAGGAATAAGACTATTCTGCGCAAAACCGCTAGCCACTTCTTTAATCTCGTACTTTTTTCCTACTTTTTTTACATTTTGTAATAAAATAACTTGCATATATTTTCTATTATTTTAATAATTCAATAGCCCTCTCAAGCTGCGGATCACGATCATTCTCATAATCGTCTATAGTAAACTCTACGACATGATCTGGAGTTAATCCATTCCCTTCAATAGAGTTACCTTTAGGAGTTAGCCATCGAGCAATAGTCACCTTAACTGAAGACTTATCTGGCAAGTCAATTAATTCTTGTACTGAACCCTTACCGAAAGTTTGATCACCTACTAGTGTAGCAAGATTATATTCAGATAATGCGCCAGCAAGAATTTCTGAGGCTGAGGCTGATCCACCATCCATCAAAATTACTATGTCAAAGTCTTCACCAGTTAGTGTCGGAAACCCCTTACTGACATACTCCAATTCTTCTTTTTCTGGTCCAAAATCTTCTGTCATTACAACTTTGTCTTGAGGAATGAAGAAGCTTGCAATATCAATTGCTACGGCAAGGTAGCCTCCCGGATTATTACGTACATCGATAATCATTGACTGGCTATCACTTTCTTTAAACTCTGATACTGCTTTACTAAAATCTCGTGCAGCATTAGCTGAAAAACTGTAGAGATTAATTTTAAAAATATTATCGTCAATAATCTCTGTTTCTAACGTTGGAACTATAATAGTGTCTCTTGTAATAGTAATATCTATAAATTCAGGTTCATTTTCCCTTGCAACACTAATCACTACCTCGGTCCCCTTTTTTCCTCTAATAAGCTGTACCGCTTCGTCAATATGCATACCAGCAGTAGATTCTGTCTCTATAGTAACAATAATATCACCAGCCTTGATACCAGCCTGTTCAGCGGGACTATCTTTTAGTGGTGCAATAACAACAATATTACCTGCGCGAATACCTACTTCCATACCAGCACCACTGAACTCTCCGTCTACGTCTTCATTAAAAATCTTAGCCTCTTTTGGTTCAAGAAACATGGTGTGCGGGTCATTATATGAAGCTGTAAGTCCTTTAATAGCTCCAAAAACCTTACTTTCATTATCTAGCTCTTTATCTTCAAATGGATACTTATCTTCTAGCAAGTTCCATACTTGCCAAAATGTTTGTAAATCAACCTCTTCGGGCGCATTATTTAAACTAAATCCTTCAGATATGGTTACTGTATTTATTTTATAGCCAATTACAAAACCAACAAAAAGTATCACGACAATAGTGACCACATTAGCTATAACTGATTTAAATAAAGACTGTTTTTGTGACATATAAGACTATTCTAGCACAGAATCTGCATCATCAAAGGCAGCTTCTGTGTAGGTATTTGCAGGATCCCACACAAGCCAAGAGTCGATTCCTAGGTCGTCCAGAGCTTTAATTTGTGCCTCTACCATCTCTGCAGTATATGTTGCACCCATGTTAAAATCTTGAATCCATGGACGGTACACATCGGCTGTATAACCTAATGGATTTGATTTTGCTAAACCTTGTCCCATAGCCTTGTGCACTACTTCATATGGATTAGCTGCGGGGTTACTATAACCGTTCCAATTTTTAGGGTAATGTGAAGGATAAATCATTGGTGCAATAGCGTCAAAATGTGGTAGTGCTTTTTCTAATACTTGTCCAATACCTAAATCATCGTTTACGCTTGTTACCATACCAAACAAATCAGCTGACATTGGAATACTATATTCTTTATTCACTAACTGAGATCGTAAATATGTAAAGAATTTTTCAATGATATCAGCACGGGTCTCTCCTTCTTTAATTCCATAATTAATATCAGAAATATCTCCATCAGACGGAAAACGAATATAGTCAAAGTTAATTTCATCGAAACCGATGTCGTATGATTCTTGCGCTATAGCAACGGTGTAGTCCCATACATCTTTATTATTTGGATCAAGAAAAGACAGTCCCTTTCGGTCTTTCCATACGTCCCCATTAGATTTATTTGTAATAGCAAGAGCAGGATAATTTACAGCGAGATAAGGATCCTGAAATACGCTGACTCGTCCAATGACATAAATATTTTTCTCATGGAGATCAGCAATTAGTTCCTTAATATTTCTTATACGATTTTCTGAAGAGCTATATTGAGTAATAGTTTGATTGTCTATTGGAAATGAAATTTTACCAGTTGAATCTTTAATATCGATAACAAGTGCGTTGATCTCGGTTCGCTCCACCATATCAACAATTTTATTACGCAAGCTTGGTGTTGCAGCAACCCAGCTACTCATGTACACACCTTTTACAGCGTCTGGCATAGCAATGTGTGTAGCAACGAACAGTTCTTCTACGGGAGCAATTTCAACCTCCTCCTTTACTACTTCTATATCGATAGTCTCAACCTCTTTTTCATAAGAAACAGCATTTACGTCAAAAACTGTTGTCGCGACGATTATCGCAACTACAATAAAAACAATTACAAAAAGTGTTGTGTGAATACTACCCTTCTTATTCTTCATCATTTGATTTTTTATTATGCGGAAATTGAAAAGATTCACTCTTTATAACGTCTTCTACTGATACGGTTGGATTAGGTTCAACATCTTCGACTTCTATATCAACATCATGTACGTATTCACTATCCTGAAATGATGCACCAGAAGTATCAGCATCTTCTTGATGCGAACACGTAAGAATAGCTTTTTTGAGGAATACCGCACTGAATAATAATCCTACACCCATTGTAACAAAAATAATTTGTTTCCAACCTGAAGGAATACCTAGAAATGGTACTACGATGCTACTAACAGCAATAATTGTAACGTAACGTAAAGGTTTCATATAACTAGTATATCACGTTGCTTTTTATGGAGCTACAATAACAACAAATTCTCCACGAACCTTATCTTCATTTTCTAAAAAATATTTGCGTACATCATTTACTGTTCCAGTTTTTACTTGTTCATATATTTTTGTAAGTTCTCGCGCAACTGCAATATGCCGGTCCGGAATAATCTCAGAAAGACTTTCTAGTGTTTTCATAATACGATGTGTCGATTCATAGAAAACCATCGTTTCTCTAGATTCTGCAATTTCTGCAAATAAAGTTTGCCGTCCCTTCTTATGTGGTAAAAAACCAAGAAATGTAAATCGTGCAGATGAAATGCCTGACACTGATAAAGCGCTCATTAATGCACTTGCACCTGGAATTGGACTGACCATAACCTCAGGTAATTCTGTTTTAACACGCTCAACAAGCTTTACTCCAGGGTCAGAAATAGTTGGTGTCCCAGCGTCAGATACAAGAGCGACCTCCTTCCCTTCACGCAATAATTCTATAATTTCATTCTCTCTAGAATCATTCGAATGAGCGTGATAGCTCATCGTTTTAACTTTAATATCGTAGTGTTTCAGTAATTTTCCAGTAGTACGTGTATCTTCACATAGCAGAATATCAACCTCACCTAAAATACGCACAGCTCGAGCTGATATATCTTCTAGGTTACCTATTGGAGTTGCGATAATATATAAAGACATATTTATTTTGCTTCGACCGCTACACCCATACGCTCGCATTCACTGTTCCAGATTTGATTGTATTTATCCATAAGAGCATCATAACTTTTATCTTTTTTAGCATGATATGAGGTGTTGAGAATATTCAACTCACCTTTCATATTCTCGAGTTCAGCACCTTTGTTTTCTAACACTAAGTCTTTTACATTGCTAATCATTTGGTCATATTTATTCTTAACTGATTTATCACCTAAATCATATTGTATTCTTGCTTCCTGCGCGACCTGTATAAGCTCTTGAACTTCCGATGATTGCTCTAATGTATCTAATTGTTTTTTCCCTAACTCATCTTCAAATGAGTAGTTATCGAAGACTTCATTTTCTAGGAAATTAAGTTTAAAATATTCTTTCATCTCAGGATTCAAGGTGTCTTGATATTTTTCAAGAAGCGCGTCTACTTGAGCACTGTATACTTTCACACCCTGAGACAACGTAAGATACTTTTGCCCTTCTAACTCGTCTTTACGTTTCTTTATAATTTCGCTTAATCGCTGTTCTTCTACGGCAATAGATTTTTTTATGCTTTTAATCTGATGAAGCTCTTCTCTTCCAATTTCTAAATATTGCACCATATCAGGAGCCATCAAACTATCAATATGTCGCTCAAATTTCTCACGATCCAGGTCGCGCACCTGTTCGGTCTCGTCCTTATTTGTATTCTGTATCTGCTGCGGTTCTACAACATACTTCTTCTCAGCTTCTTGTACTGCCTGAGCCCAAGAAATTGTTCCACCTGCATTATTATAGGCAATATCAATACGGCGTTGAAGATCATCTTCCCTAGTTTCAATTTCTCTCTGACACACCCTATAATCTCTTTTAATATCAGAGAAGTTGAAACCAGCGCCTCCCTCTTTGTACGCTACACCATAATAATCATTAGGAAGCTTCTGTTTATGTTTCCAATATTCAACAACAAGCTCATCACCTAGGCCTGCATGAGTCGAATCAAACTCATCAAATGCTTCATAAACTTGATCTTTATGCACCTCAAAATTCAAATCTTCCTGCTTATCAAAATCTTCTTCAATTTTTTCTGACATATCTGTATAAGCACTATAAAGATTTATATTTCCCTGAAGGCCCTGAAAGATAGTGTCAGCCTGAATTTTAATATCATCCACAGATAACTCACTCTTCAATTTTTTCCATTGTTCATAATCGCTACTTTTATTATCCATATCAATATTAGTTTTTAGCAAGCCTGCACCTATACTCACACTCAGTGCAGCAAAAACTGCAAAAATAGTCCTGTACAATCTTCTGTCAGCCTTTTTAGAACTTAATATATATTCAGGATTTCTACTCTTTTTCAGGACATTATAAAGTGCTGGAGAAGAATCCTTATGGTTTCTGATAAATTCAATAACATTTTTAAATATATCTCTAGTGTCTCTGTCAGAGTGTTGTTGTATGAGTTCATCTGCATTTGAAAACTTCAATCTAATAGCATCCACCTTTTCGATAAGCTGATCTGGATCAGATACTGTTTCTAAGCCATTGAGCTCATCAAAAAACTTCTGTTGCTCAGGTGAGATTACAGCCTCCTGTTTATTAAAAATATTTTTAATATTAAATTCCATATACAAAAAATTATATCACACTCTAAAGATCTTTGATGCAGGCGGGTATAGCTTTATTAACGGATCAATCGACGTGTCGTACTTTCTCGCAGGAGCTATCTGCCTCCCATACTGAATCATTAAATTCGAAACAACAAACCAGTCTTTCTTTGGAAATAATTGCATTAAATCCCTCTCTATCTTCTCTGGAGTTTTATTGTCTGTTAAATTATACCGAATAGCAAAACGCCTTACATGTGTATCTACGGCAATACCTTCCATTTTTCCAAATGCATTACCGAGTACGACATTAG
>Ga0222634_1000836_pt1 | contig 12065 bp, 14 predicted proteins | sample AntAcemetageno50_FD_179807 | JGI IMG/M metagenome (GOLD analysis project Ga0222634, IMG submission 179807) | Saline water microbial communities from Ace Lake, Antarctica - #50 | ecosystem: Environmental > Aquatic > Non-marine Saline and Alkaline > Saline | place: Antarctica: Ace Lake | collected...
CGCCAAAAACTTACCGAGAACAATAGCTGAACGTGATAAGGGTAAGGTCATCAACAGTTCCAGCGTTCCGCTCTTACGCTCCTCGGACCACAACCTCATTGAAATGGCAGGAATCAGGAAAAGGTAGAGCCAGGGATGGAAGTTGAAAAATGGAATCAGGTCAGCCTGTTGTCGTTCGTAAAAGTTACCCAGGTAAAAAGTAAATACCCCGGATAGCACCAGGAAAATCGCGATAAAAACGTAGGCGATGGGTGTGGCGAAGTATCCGTACAATTCACGCTTCATGATCACGGCGAAACTCATCGAACTTCTCCCTGTACTTCTCCCTGTACTTCTCCCTGTAGTTCGCCCTCGGTTAAAGACCTGAAGACGTCATCAAGCCTGCCTGACTCGACATACAATGAATCCACCGTCCAGCCTTTCGACCGGGCGAGATCAAGGACTTTTGTGAACAACGTGGTATCAAACTCACCTGGCACAATGGTGACACCCCCCTCAGTGATCACGGTCTCTTCTACTCCCATGATCGATCCTGCCGCTTCGGCGATTTCGGTGAGTGATGCCGATGAGGATTTGAGGGTCACAGCTCCGTGGTAGGGACTCATCTCCATCAATGATCGGGGCGTTCCATCGGAAACGATCTGCCCTTTCGCGAGCACCATGGCGCGATTACAGACAGCCGTTACTTCCTCCAGAATGTGAGTGGACACAATAACGATCTTGTCCCGGGACAAGCCCTTGATCATCTCGCGAACCTGATGTTTCTGGTTTGGGTCCAGCCCGTCTGTCGGTTCATCAAGAATCAGGACATCAGGGTCGTGAAGAATCGCCTGTGCAAGCCCAACGCGTCTTTTAAACCCCTTTGACAGGGTTTCGATTCGCTGGCCAAGTACATCCTGGAGGGACATGACATCGATCGTCTCTTCCATGCGGTTGGCACGTTCGACGCCAGTGAGTCCTCTCGCGTCTGCAATAAATTCCAGAAACCCGAGCGGGGTCATTTCCTCATAGGCAGGAGCACCTTCAGGGAGATAACCGATATGTCTCTGAGCGGTGAGACCGTCCTGCCACACATCACTGCCCCAGATTCTCACCTCACCACTGGAAGGCCGAAGAAATCCCGTCACCATTTTCATCGTTGTAGACTTGCCGGCCCCGTTCGGACCCAGGAAGCCCAGAATCTCCCCCGGTACCAGTTTGAATGTCAGATTCTTTACCGCGGCAAAGTCACCGTAGTACTTCGTTAGATGACTTACTTCGATCATGAAACCGTCTACCTCTCTTATTCCTGTTCCAATGTCTGTTTCGACAACCAATTTTGCGGGGCCATGGTAAACCATCGCTGATCAGCCACTACTATAAATTTTTGGAGAGCCCTGTTGAGATAGACCACAGAAACTCAATTTTTCTCCCGGTGAACTCTCTGCGCGCAGAACGGAACATAAAGACAACGCCTTTTTGGAGGGAAGGAAGTCTGTAGTGGTAGATCGGCCCTCCAAACGATCTGCTGTCGGGGGGACAGCACACTACGGACTTCACCTGTTCTTTTTTGCCCCGGTCTTGTTTTGACGCTTGTCTCGACCAAGCCTTCCTGCGACTATTTCCTGCTCAATTCGCTGATTCGACAAAACAACATGGCCCAGAAAAAGCATCGAATTACCCGAGAGGAAGCGTTGAGTTTCCTGCTGACTTATATTGTCGTCGAGCAGAATCAGAAACTGGTCCTCGACCCATTAGCATTATTTAACCTGACCAACCTCGCACTAAGAGCTGTCGATGAAACAACCGAAAGTGAGGGAATCATTCCTCACGAGCTAATAGAATCACTGGCCAAGGAATACCTGGACACTTTATGACTATGCTTCCCATCGATCCCGCGGCGATCATCTTTGACCTGGATGGAACGCTGCTGGACACAGAACCACTGTATACGGCCGCCGCCCAACGGGTTCTTGACCCCCATGGACATACCTACACCATGGAACTGAAACGGAAAGTCATGGGAGGAGATTCGATGCGAAGTGCACAATTGACCATCGATGAATTCGACTTACCGATGACAGCGAAGGAATTTCTTGCCTCAAGAGAGTCTTTCCTGAAAACACTATTCCCTGACGCCAAAGAAATGCCGGGTGCCGGAGACTATCTTCGCTACCTGCATTCAACCAATATACCGACGGGAATTGCCACCAGTTCACACAGCCATCTCTGCGACCTGAAAATCAGTCACAGGACCTGGCGCTCACTTCTCTCTACGGTCGTTTGTGGTGATGACGCTGAGCTGCACAAGAGCAAACCGGAACCCGACATATTCTTGTTGTGCGCCCGCCGAATGGGTATTAACGCCAAAGATATTGTCGCGTTCGAAGACTCGCGCAATGGCGTGCTGTCCGCTAAAGCGGCAGGTATGACGGTCGTGGCAATTGAAAGCCCCTACACATCGCCGCAAGACCTGCAGGAAGCAGATCTGGTTATTGAGAACTACCACGCTTTAATGGGCTAACCCTAATGGGCTGGTCTTTGTTGGGCTGGTCTCTGTTGGGCTATTCTTTGTTGGAGAAATCTTTGTTGGAGAAGTCTTTTTCAGGTCCACGAGAGGTCTGGGTCATCTTGTTCCAGAAGTCCATGTTTTGCTCCATCGCCCGGCGCATCATGGCAAGCGGGTCTGAGCTGGTAATATCCCGGACACTCTTTTGATAGCGTTCCTGATGTTCGAGAAATGTCATGATGCTTTGCTCAATATAGCCACCCACAATGCTTTGCATCGCGTCGCCATAAAACCGCACCAGCTGTTCGAGAACCCTGTTCGTTAGGATCGGTTCATGTCCTTCACCTTCCTGCTCAGAAATGATCTGCATCAGCACGGTACGCGTCAGATCCTTCCCTGTTTTCGAATCTGCCACGGTGATTGATTCACCCTTTAAAATAATCTTTCGTATATCTTCCACCGTGACATACTTGCTCTCTTCGATGTCGTAGAGCCTACGGTTTGGATACTTTTTGTACTCTCGCATACCACGATTTTCCGATTTTTGTGCGTTGAACAATGGAGTAGAACAATGAAGTTTCGCCAACTTCTCTGTAAGTTGCAAATACACTGGGTCAGCTGGTAATGTTGCGTTGCAACATTATGCTGTCTGTAATAGCCAACCATTAGAGGGAAACCAATGAACATTACCGTCAATGTAGATATCACCCCCGAAGAGCTTCGGCGTTTTATGGGCCTGCCTGATGTCCAGGGGTTGCAGGAAGAAATGCTGAAGATGGCTCATAAACAGCTCACCGAATCCGGCCAAAATGCTTTCAACGATATACTCGCAGGTGCCGTTCAGCCGATGATGGCCTACCAGGATTGGCTGCAGCGAATGATGCTCGGCTCACTCAATACCGAGGATGCCCCGCAATCCAAGAAGAAAAGCGGTAAATGAGCCGCGGGACTGCGCTGATCACGGGCGCCTCCTCGGGCATCGGGGAAGCATTTGCACGTCTTTTTGCTGCAGAGGGCTTTGATCTCGTGCTCACTGCACGAAGAGAGGAAAAGCTGCAGGCTCTGGCCGCTGATATGCCCGCCACAACAAACGTTGTGGTCCTCCCCGGCGACCTGTCCACATCTGCGGGAATCGACACCTTTTGTGAGTCCGTATCCAGCCTATCCCTGGAGATCGATGTGTTGATCAATAACGCCGGAATGATGGTCGAGGAGGAATTTGCCAACCTGACAAGTGAGCAGATTGAACGCACCATCACACTCAATATCACAGCACTGACCCAACTAATCCATCAATTCCTGCCCGCAATGAAGACCCGGAAGTCAGGCAGAATTCTAAACGTCGCATCGGTGGCGGCGTTCCATCCCGTACCAGGTATGGATATTTACGCAGCGACAAAAGCTTACGTTTTATCTTTCAGCGAGGCCCTGTCTGAGAACCTTCGAGACACGGGCGTTTCAGTTACTGCTTTGTGTCCTGGCTTGACGGATACCGACATGGTTGACTCGTCACTCGCCGGGACTATTCCTCCTTTTATGATGTCGCGACCAGACGATGTTGCACGTGAAGGCTTCGACGCATTGATGAATCGGGAAGTTATCCGCATTCCCGGCAACGCAAATCGACTTGCCCTGGCATGGGCACAGCACCAGCCTCGCTGGCTGGTCAGAGGATTAGGTGGACTGGCAAACAAGCTGACCCCTCGCCGATAGCGCCCGCGCCTAATGCGCCGCATGCTTACGAATGAGCGAGTTGCCTCGCATCTCGAATCGTGTAAGGTTTCTGTAAGTCACTGAATTAGCCACCCTATGAAAAAGATTGCCCTTCTGCTCTGCCTGTTTTCTTTGCCCTTTACCGTGCAGGCAAATGACTGTGATAACTCGGCGAACAAGGTACGTATGGCCGACGGGCTTGATGAAGCGATTGACGTACTCGATGATTGCCTGTCGGACGAACTTCAACGGGTGGCCCGTACTTATCTTTTACTGGGTTTGACGTATTACGATACAGGCGAGCACAAAAAGGCCATTGCAAACTACTCCAAAGCCATAGAACTTGCACCGAACTATGTCACCGCTTTAGCCAATCGCGGATTGAGTCATTCAATGAACAATGAATACGATCTGGCTTTGGAAGATTTTGAACAAGCCATCAGCGTTGACCCGGACTATATGCAGGCTTACTACTTTCGCGCCTTTGCACATCAACGCCACGGCGACTTTCGCCGTGCGGTAGAAGACTTCAACACTGCGCTGACGCTGACCACAGACAGTAACGAAGTGGCCACGATCTACTACAATCGCGGCAGAGCGAACAAAGAACGCAAAGCGTATGCCGATGCACTCGCTGACTATGAACAGGCCATCAGCCTGCGACCGGAAGACGCCAACATCTATTTCTCACGCGGCCTCCTGCATCACCAACGAAAAGACTTTGATGCCGCTATCGCCGACTATTCCCGCACAATAGAATTAAACGACCAGCACGCCCGGGCGTTCTACAATCGCGGTTTACTCTATCGCAAAGCTGGCACAGATTTTCTCGCGGTACGTGACTTTCAAGCGGCAACTGATATTGAGCCTTCTTTCGCAAGAGCCCATGTGAACAGTGGCTACACCCGCTTGTTTCCAATGCTGCCGCTTCTGTTTGTACTGGCGTTGGGCTAACAACCTTTAGGAAATAACCGTCTGTCGCCCCCCGGCATCACTTATACGACAAGCGGTCAAATCAGCGTCCAAAACTGTGACGTGATTCACTAACGAATCACGACCTCTCGTCTATTCTGTTAGTCCATTCACCTGGTAACTGAATCGACATGAACCTGCGAAAATTCCTGAAGTGGAGTTTGGTACTGATGGCCATTGTTGCTTACAAGCGACTCGAGGCGAACGATGGTCAACACGACTACAGCAAACCGGCCAACGCGATCGTCATCCAGGCAGAATCATAGCGTCTGAAAACCCTGGTTCATGGAGGCTATAGTTCATCGAGGCTATAGTTCCTGAAAACCATAGCTTCAGCGAAACACAGCGCCCAGTAAACGGTGCGCTTGCAAGCCCTTAACCTTGAAACCATTGCGCTTGGCGGATTCCCCACCAACGTGTTACTTTCTCAATCATCTAGAGGGCAGAGAAACCGCGCAACATGGTAGACAGGAGCTATGAGCGTCCAGAAGAGCTGATTCTAGATCAACAGGCAACGTTGCTGCGCTTCTTCTACAAGTTAGTCGCCGGTCTGACTGCCGTCTCTATCCTCCTCATTGTTTTCCTGCCAGGCTTCGCCACTTCCGAAGATGTGCGCGAACCGTTTGTGCGCAATGTGGTTATCTTCTTCATCATTGGCATCCTCTACCTGCTGGTCGTCAAGGGGCATGTCCTTGCAAGCATTTATGGAATGATTGGCGCCTGCACGCTGGTGGCCAGTTATTCGGTCTACATGGAAAGTCCTGGCAACATGCAAATGATGGCGCTTCTGATCTTCCCAACCTGTCTTGCAGGGTTTCTGGCAAAAAGGACAGAGTTCTGGATCGTTTACGGCATTAACTTTGGCCTGATGCTTACAACAGTGTGGTTAATCATCGAATTCAAGGGCGTAGAACTGGAGTACCGCTCTGTCGCAACACTTGGCATGTTGATAACGCTTTTTGCTCTCCTCATCGATACCCTCTCAACTTCTTATCGAGAAAGTCTCATCACGACTTTTAGCCAGCTACAGGAAATTCACGCTGCCGAAGAAAGACTCTCAAAGCTCGACCAGGATCTGGGTGTCGCCGTCTCTGAAAGGATCCAGGCAGAGGCTGTAAGCGATCAGTTGGAAAGTACCGGCAGGCTGGCGCTTGAAGTCGCCGGTGCAGGGGCAATTGCTGTGAACCTCGTCAGCGGTCAGATTGAAATGTCTCCTGATTTCTTTTCCCGTTACATAAGCGAACCCAGACCCAACACGCTCACCACGCTTTTTGAGTATATTCACCCGGACGACAGGCCAAGGTTTGAACTGCTGTTCCAACAGAACATCGCCACTGGCGACAGACTGGAGGGTGACTTCCGAATCGCCTCTGACACAATGGGATACTGGTTGTTTATGCTTGAAGCCGGGTTAAACGGCGCCGGCGAGAAGACATTGCACGGCATTACCGTCGATGTCACTTCCAGGGTTCTTGACCAACAACGCCAGGTCGCAGAAGGAAGCAAACGACAGGAATCACAAAGACTGGAAAGCCTGGGCGTCATGGCGGGCGCCATCGCCCACGACTTCAACAACCTGTTACACGTGATCATGCTGAATGCTGATTTGGCAAAGCAGGATTTGAATCCGGATTCCCAGTCGGCAACTTCTATTGACCGGGTCATGACGGCGGTCGATCGAGCTGCTGAACTGTGTTCTGAATTACTCGCGTACTCCGGCAAGGGTAACTTTACAATCGAACCATTTGATATCGAATCCCTTGTTTCAGACATGCGCAGCTTGTTGGAAATCTCCACGCCCAAAGGGGTCAACATTACGTTTTCATCTGACGCCAGCAACCCCACGACCCGTGGTGACATTACCCAGATCCGCCAGGTCATCCTGAATCTCATCACAAATGCTGGCGAAGCGTTGGACAATACAGGCGGGAACATCAATATTGAAGTAAGCAACCAATACTGTGATGAGGATTTCATTCAGGAAAGGAGCCTGATCGAAATGGTAGCACCCGGTAACTTCGTTCGCATCGTCGTTCGGGATAACGGCTGCGGCATGGACGAAAACACCATGCAGCGAATGTTCGACCCGTTTTTCAGCACCAAGGAAACTGGACACGGACTAGGACTATCCGCTGTCCTTGGGATCGTGCGTGGACACAAAGGCGCAATCAACATTGAATCAACTATCGGTGAAGGAACAACAGCCACACTGTTGCTGCCAGTTAGCGACAATTCCATCGAGGTATCGAGGGCGAAACGACCTGAGTCTCAAACAACACCAGAAGGCGGGGTTATTCTTTTTGCTGACGATGAACCCGGCATTCGTGATCTAGGCCGCGTAGTTCTGGAACAGGCAGGTTACGAAGTTGTGCTGGCAAAAGATGGACTTGAAGCGATTAGTCAATTCGAACAGCACAGGGATCGCCTGCACCTGGTCATCCTGGACCTTATGATGCCCAACAAGACGGGGCTCGAGGCCTATCTTGAAATAAGCGCGCTCGATGCCAGCGTACCGGTTGTTTTCTCAAGTGGTTTCAACGAGAGCGAAGCGCTGGACAATCTTCCCCCAAAAACAAGATCCGCTTTCCTGAAAAAGCCCTACCTCGCAAATGACCTCCTCCAGTTTGTACTACAGATTATTGGACCCCGACCCTAGCCAAAGGCCTGCACCAACGATGTGGACGGAAGTCCCTCGATTGCCTCAGCCAGTTTGCGATCTTTGTCGGTAACCTGATTATCAGCATCGTGAGTCGTCAGCCGAATCGTTACGCGATTATAAACATTACTCCACTCCGGATGGTGGTTGTGTTCCTCCGCGAGCACGGCAACGTCAGTCATAAACGCGAATGCATCCACAAAGTTCTTAAACTCCAGCTCTGCCACCAGGGCATTTTCCAGTTGTTTCCACATAAACTGCCACCTGCTTCTTATCATGGGTAGGACGTGCCGGAAAATGACGGCAGCGTGCTTCGAGCTAATTGTAGCTCGTGTCCAGGCCTTGGATGAACACAAGCAGTGTTACACTTGGCGCCAATGTGGAACGTATTCTCTGTCCTCTGTAGTCGAGAAGAGAAATGAGGCGTGATACCGACGCTTCTCATCAATCTGCGAACAGATTTTCTGGTCGATTTCACTTCACCGTCGAATATGTAAAAGGTCTACCAATAGATGTTCAATAAAATCAGGGAAATGGGCGCCCTAAGAAACATGCTCCACGCCACCGCTATAATCTTTACCTTGCTGATGCCCTTTGCCAACAGTCCGCAATACTCAGATACCTGGAATCTCTTTTTTAGCGGTATTCTTCCCGCAACTGCACCCATTATCGTGATCGTGATCGGTCTAGACCTGATGATGAGCAAAATATGGAAATCCGAAGCAAGCCCGGAGCGCGTCCAACACCTGAACAGCATCATCAGGGCGCACCTGATTGTCGGGGGTGCGCTATTAGTCTCCTGGCTACTGGTATTTCTACCTGATCTGGTATGACGTTATTGGACCGGACTGCCAGCATGCGCATACTCTGAGGCTATCAACAGCCCGCTCTTCCAGCCATTTCGGACAGAAGTCGCCTGGAGGTAGTAAAAGCAGTTGAAATAAGCAGTATCCGTGATTCTTGACACACCAACCCTCAATGAGGACAATTCGCGACCTTTCTGCCCGTCAAAGTTTAATGTGGCTACGTAGCTCAGCTGGTTAGAGCACAGCATTCATAATGCTGGGGTCGGTGGTTCAAGTCCACCCGTAGCTACCATACAAATCAAAGACTTACGTAAGCATAACCCTTTTTGTTTCGACCAAATGCGTGAGATTTGCGTGACCCTCCTCCGGTCGTTGCATTTGGACTCTTCAGTAGCGTTAACGTTGGCGTTGAACCGCGTTCAAAACTGACCCTCTCTACGGCTTCAATCAGTTCCCCGATCTCGACCGCCGAATAGTGCGTGGTAATTTGCTTGTTGGTGTGTCCAAGCAGCACCATCCGCGTTTCTATACCAACTCCGGCAGCCCGTAATCTTCGACCAAAGGTATGTTTCAGATCGTGCACCCTGACCTGGGATAAACCGGTCACGTCGCGCGCTCTGCGCCATGCTTTGGTATTCATACGCTCTACCGGCCTGCTTTCCGCCTTGTACTTGTAGGTAAAGACATACTCCTGGTGCCGCCCTCTCTGGCGATTCACAACGGCTCTGGCCACTGAATTCAACACCACCAACCGATCTTCACCATTTTTAACAAGTTCACCCGGTATCAGGAACACACTGCTGGCAAGCTCAGGGATTGAAATTTCCCAGTCCCATCGCAAACCGCAGACTTCAGCCTCCCGCGTGCCAGTATTCACCTTGAACAACGCCATTTCCCGCAAGTGGTTCGGCAATTCGGCAAATAGCCGTTCCTGCTCGCCCCACGAGATCGGGTATGGTTTTCTGGCATCTTTCCAATCCAGCATGCGAATCAACGGCGGTGTTTCCAACCAGGGATTGCCGCGCTCATCGCGCCACAACCTGGCTGCCAACATCAGTACCCGCCGCACAACGGCCAAATCGCGATTGATCGTATTGGACTTCAGGCCTTCGTTTTTGCGAGAAGCAATGAACGGCCCCAATGTGTCCTGATGCACCTGCCTCAATGCCAGACTCCCAATAAATGAATCGAGAAATCTGAGCGACTGCGCATCCCGATCTATACTGCGTTTGTGCTCATTCTCCAGCAGGTACTTGGTCGCTGCTTGTCGAAAGGTGTAGTCGGGCTTAATGCCATATACGATCTCGTTTCGCACCTGCTCCAGGCGAAAGATCAGGTATTGCTCGGCTTCCTGCCGGTTACTCGTTCCAGTGCTTTCGAAAAGGCGGCCATATCCTCTGATGCGTTTGTCGATTGTCCAGATGCCGTTTTTGCCTCGCTTGACGAGGCCCGGTGTTCTCTTCGACATAGTGACTTACTCCTATGTTGGGTCGAACACCCACAGCGGGATTTATACTGCTCCACCCAGGCGTCCATTTCAAGTCGATCAAAGGCGATGCCCTGCCGACCAATAGGAATCTCAGTCAGAGTGGGGCGAACCTCCCGACTAAAGCGGTTGCGGTCCATGCCCAGATAGGTGGGCGCGTCGCGTAGACGGATCAGGCGGGGTTGTATGTGCATTGCCTATCTCCCTATGTACACCGCAGTAATTTGCTCTCTGACATGGCCCAATTCTTTGCTGATTGTCAGGCGGGCTTGTTTATCGCGAGCCTGTTGCTCTGGGGTCAGCGCTCTTTTTGACGGTCCGCCAGCATGGGGGCTAGGCCAGCCGGTCAGTTCCAAGTAGCGCTGCTGGGCATAGGCATGACGTAGGCCGTGCATTTTGGAAAGCCCAGCGTTAGCGGTATGGCGCTCGTAGATGCGCAGCTGCGCGATATAGTTGCGACTCCTCGGAATCAGAGAACCTAGGCCAGCCAGCTTTTTGGCCTCCTCTAGCAGGGCTCGCTGCTGTGCAGTGCGGATGGGCACGGTGCGTTCACGACCGCCCTTAGTCCAACTGGCCTTGAGGTGCAGGTGATCGCCCCGATCTGCCCAGCGGGGCTGGATCTTGAGCGCTTCCTCTCGTCTCAGACCAAAGGCCTCTTGCAATCGGAGGCTCATACGCACATGTTCGTCGCGCACCAGGGCGAGTTGTTCCGCGTTTAGATCCTTGGCCTTACTCTGGTCGGACACAAACTGCCGATCCGGTATGCCATAAAAGTCATTGGTGCCGCCCACGACGGCCCGCCTGTTCACCTTTTCCGCCCACCAGCGTAAACAGCTCATGCGGTTCTTGATGGTGCCCGGAGATAGGTTTTGACCCAACCACTGGTCCACCAGTGCCTGCACGTGCTTTTGCTTGAGCGATGTAGCTTTCAATTGTCGGAAGCCAAGGTCATGTAACTGGTTGGCTATTGCGCTCAACTGGCGCTCTCGACCCACACGGGTTTCAAAGCTGCCTTCATGGCTGTGTTTGCATAACATTTTCAGTTGGTAGTTCAGGTCTCGCATAGTGTTGTATCCATCGGTAAGTGTTTCTGATCACCTGGCAACAATGCTGCGCAGGCCTGCCGAAGCAGTACGATCACGGGACACCAATCCCGGTTGACCTGAATGTGTCTGGCCATAGACAACACGGTGTGTTTTCGAGAGAAAACTGGCCCGTGCAAACCAACGGCTATCCAGCCTTGGGCTGGGAGTGGAATTCCCTCCGTTTTAGAAAGAGCAGAACGCGCTGACCGTAAGTGCGTTTGCGTGGTTGAAGAAATGTTGAAGAATCCGAACTATGAGGTTCGGGTATCAACAGCGTTTGTGGAACAGGTTCCCGCAAGAAGCGGGAGAGTTTGAGGGAGCAATGCCGGAAAACGGACACTGCATTGTTGGAAGATGGCCCCGGTCACAAGTGACCGCTGCGTCATAGACGAGCCTAACTGACGCGTTCAGTAGCGTCCAAAACCACCGGACGCTACCTACCCCGTTTGCTAGCGCAAGGTGGGGTCATCCTTACCACTTTAAGCGCAGTGGCAGCGACAGAATTCGTGTTCTTGGGCCTACTATACGAACGCGTAATGCGCTCGTCACAAGAAATTCGAGCAAAAACGGATGAGGTTTATGCTGCCAGAGGGTATTTTTAAATAATCGCCCACTATCTGGAATTTACGCTCTGGTGCAAAACATAGTCTGTACGCCAACTTTTGCACTGTATCTAGACACTTTTTGGGATGGTTACAGTGTCACCACCCCAGAAAGTGCTCCGCACTGAAGTACCGCTGCGATGATGCTGGAAGAACGCGCTGCCCACGTCACTACCCGCTTTCGCTCTGTAGTGACGTGGGTAGCGAGTGTCTTACGCCGTCTTCCCCGCGGCAAATTCGCCCGCTCCGAGGCACCA
>Ga0222634_1000845_pt1 | contig 11976 bp, 12 predicted proteins | sample AntAcemetageno50_FD_179807 | JGI IMG/M metagenome (GOLD analysis project Ga0222634, IMG submission 179807) | Saline water microbial communities from Ace Lake, Antarctica - #50 | ecosystem: Environmental > Aquatic > Non-marine Saline and Alkaline > Saline | place: Antarctica: Ace Lake | collected...
CTGATTCCTGAAACGATTCACAGCACGGAGAAATATGCCAACAATAGTGCTGAGTTATCGCATCAACCAACAAGGGTGAGGGAGCGGTGCATGCGCAAGTTTAAGTCCATGAAACAATCTCAGCGGTTCTTAAATACTCATGCAGCTGTCTACAATCTGTTCAACCTGGGTCGTCATTTGGTATCAGCAGAAACCTACCGATTCCTTAGATTGTGTTCCTTTGCGTCTTGGGAAAATGCAGTGATGGTTTAAAGGCTAATTCGGCAAAATTGCGAGCTTGGGAAAGTTAATTTGGCAACACCGACTTACGCTTTGATTGGTGCATCCGCTATGTTTTCGCAGGAGGCAGAATATCAGTTTCTCACCGGAGAGTCGGCGAGCAGTGACAAAACCATTGATAGCTACGGGTGGACTTGACGGTCCGACCAGGTCGCGCCGACGCATCGGCCACCGACCCCAGCATTATGAATGCAAAAATGATTATTTACCTCAATTAGCCTCTTCTTACTTCGTCTGTTACTAATTGATTAACACAGCAGGATTACATCTGCTTCGTTGGTGCTCATTACGTCAATCAAGGTCAGTTGGGCACGGCACGGGCACGAAAAATCTCCCCCTCAATGATCAGCTCGCTTTTGCTTGAGGTGGCTTAATCAGAGATTCTGCGGGAATACCCAGTTCTTCATGTAACTTCCAGATCATCTTCAGAGTGAGCGAACGTTTGTGATTTAGTATTTCATACACACGATTACTCTTCCCAATCATCGGCTCAAGATCCTTGACTGTCAGGCCGCCGCGTTCCATCTCAAATTTGATCGCTTCGACCGGGTCCGGTAATTCCATGGGATAGTGCCTGGCTTCGTAGGCCTCAACGAGCGTAGTGAGCTCATCCAGTCTTTCACCCTCAGGGGAATCGAGTTCTGCATCCATCAGTGATTCAATGTCCCGTAGCACTGCTCGATAGTCTGCCTTGGTTCTAATCGGTTTGATATCAATGGTTCGAGTCTCTTGCCAAATAGTTTGTACATCAATTTCGTCGTAGTGCTTGTGGGTGCCAATAAAACGGACATTTGTTTTTCCTATCCTCCAGAGTCTATCAATTTGACCACTTAACCTGGCAGTACCGGGAATCTGAATCGTTTGTGCATTTTGGAATTATTCATCTTGGAATTGTCGCCGATTGACGGTCAACTTGGCAGTAGCCTACTTATCCTTTCGCCAGTTCTTTACTATTGATCCCACAGTAAAGATCACCTACTATCTTTACCAACATAACAAATGTAAAGAAATCCGCCATGCCAAAAGTCAGCGCCAAAAGACAAATTACCATCCCCATCGACCTATGCCAGCAAGCTCATATTGAGCCTGGGGATGATATTGAAACCTTTATCCATGAAGGCCAAATCACTATCGTAAAGAAACAAAAGAATGCAGCTAAAGGCATCCTAGGTCATATTAAGTCGAACAAGAAAGTAACTGATGAACAATCCTTGAATGACTCTCTGGCATCAAGAAGATAGGATTGTTTGGTGATTTCTGTTGATGCAAATGTGTTGCTGCGCTACTTGTTGCAGGACGATAAAGACCAATCTCCAAAAGCAAATAGACTTTTTAGCAGTACGAAAAAGGTCTTGATCACCGACATGGTACTCGTTGAAGCCTTGTGGACGTTAAAAGGTAAAAAATACAATCTTGGCAAGCAAGATCAGCTAATGGTGCTGTCTCAGTTATTTAAGGAACCCAATGTGATATTTGAACATCGACAAACTGTGTGGTCTGCAATGAATTGCTTTCGGACCAGCGATAAAATCAAGGTAGGCAACAAGAAAAAGGAAGCTGATTTTGCGGATGCACTTATTGTTGAGAAATCAAAATCTATTTGCAATGAGAAGGGCGAAAGCTTTGATGGTTTATTTACCTTTGACGTAGCTTCACAACAGTTTGATGGTTCGAAAGAACCTAAATAGCAAGACGAATATGGCCTGTCATTTAATCTGCTTGATTGGCAAAAATATCGGTTCACTAGAACAATTGTTAATCCATTGAAGTAAGGAGCGTTTATGCCCAGTCCAGAACATGAAGCAATGGTTAGGTACTGACAAGTTAACCGGCGATCAGCGACAATCGCAGGATGACAAAATCAAAAATGTACAAACGCCATCAGATTTCCATCTGAAATCATCCAATACGCGGTCTGGCTCTACTACCGATTCAATCTCAGTCATCGAGATATAGAAGACTTGATGGCAGAACGCGATATTGTGGTTAGCTACGAATCTATTCGGCTGTGGTGTAATAAGTTTGGTTCGAAATATGCGCGACGACTGAGAAGAAAACATCAAGGATTCGGTGATACTTTCTTTATTGATGAGGTTTTTGTGAAGATCCTGGGAAAGCAACATTACTTGTGGGGAGCGGTTGACCAGGATGGAGAAGTCGTTGATGTATTCTTGCAGAAGCGGCGGGATGGCAAGGCTGCAAAGCGTTTCTTTAGGCGGCTATTGCGTAAACACCACGGCGAACCACGTAAGATTGTCACGGACAATTTGCGAAGCTACAACGTAGTTCATAGAGAACTAATCCCTGAATCAATTCACGATACATCCCAGTATGCCAACAATCGAGCGGAGCTTTCGCATGAGCCAACACGAGTGAGGGAGCGGGGCATGCGAAAGTTTAAATCCATGAAGCAGGCACAGCGTTTTCTAGGGACTCACGCCGCAGTTTATAACTTGTTCAATCTGGGTCGGCATTTGGTATCAGCAGAAAACTATCGATATTTCCGCCTGCGTGCTTTTGCGACTTGGGAAAAGGCAGTGGCAATATAGAAATGCCTAATCGGAGTTTATCTCGAATTGGGTAGTTAACTTGTCAATACCGAATGCTTCATATGAAGTCGAATCAATCGGTAAATCTCGGCGCTTGAGTACAAATCAGAATAATTAGTACATGATGCACGTACAAGATGGATCAATCGTGTTCTACGATTGATCCGCATTATATTTGGAATCGCTCTTTTATTTTTGAGCGTATTGGATAAGAAATTCGGAGGTCATGAAATGACTGCACAAAAATATCAAAAAATTCTACTGGCCATCGATTTTTTTGAAGGAAACGATGACGTTATTCAGCAGGCTGTTGATATGGCACAGCGGTACGCTGCTGAACTATACGTAATGCATGTCGATGAACCCGTGACGCCTGTGTACAGCGCGGATGTATTGACCTGGAGCAACCAGATATTCGAGATTAACGAGCAGGTGAAGGCTCATAAGAAGAAGCGGTTGTCGGAACTTGCGGGTGAACTGGGTTTGGATGAATCGCATACCGTTTTGGCCGATGGGCGGCCCGCCCAGTGTATTCACCAGTTTTGCGATGAGAAGAATATTGATCTGATTGTGATGGGTACACACGGCCAACATGGGCTGGCTCTGTTACTCGGGTCCACTGCAAACAGTGTTCTGCATGGCTCGAACTGTGATGTACTGGCGGTAAGAATCAGGCCCAGCTGATTATTCAATGGTCATGGGATTTTAGATGAAAAAACACAGTACAGGGGCATTACGCGCCGAAGAAAAAGAAGCGCAGGATGAAAAGTATCGAACGCTCAACGATACCCACGCTGAATACGATTACGTTTTCATTGGTACTGGTAATGCGTCGCTGACCTGTGCTGCGCTTCTAGCCAAGTCAGGCGCTCGTATTTGTATGCTTGAAGCCCACGATGCCGCCGGAGGTTATGCACACACCTTTAAGGTGGGAGACTACTCATTTTGTGCACAGGTACATTATATCTGGAGTTGTCATCCAGGTGGCCGTGTCTATGAATTCGTAAAACGCCTAAACCTGCAGGACAAAATCTCTTTCACTGCTTTTGATGCCGATGGATATGATCACATGATCATGCCTGACGGCAAGAGAATAAAGATACCGTATGGTTGGGATAGATTAGAGAAGAACATTTTCGACGCTTACCCTTCCTCAACTGGCGTTTCTGAGTTTCTTGGCATTGTAAAAAATATTCGAACAGAAATGAAGCGATTGCCCCGGCGAGTAAATGGCTGGGATATCTGGCTTAAGGGACTTTTCTACCCGAAGCTGAGGCGATACAGAAACGCTACTGTTCAGGATGTCTTTGATGAATGTAATGTTTCGGTTGAAGCGAGGACCGTGTTGTGTGCGCAAGCCGGTGATTTTTTGCTGCCCCCTGAGAAATTATCAATGTTGTTCTATACCGGGCTTCTGGCTGGATACGGTACGGGCGCTTATGCGCCAACACATTCTTTTGGGCATTATATTGATCAAGTAGTCAGCTCAATCGAGTCGGCGAAGGGTGACATCTTCTTCGAGGAAGCTGTCACGGACTATGTGACGGATGGCGACAAAATTAACTCGGTGCGAACCAGTTCAGGTAAAACGTTCAAAGCCAGAAACTTCATCTGCGGTGCGGATCCCCAGGCTACCGCCGAGCTGATTGGCCTCCAACATTTCTCTCGGCGATACCGGGCTAAACTAAACTATGACTATTCTGACAGCGGTGTGATGGTTTATCTCGGGATGAAACCGTCTTTTGTGCCAGGCAAATATGGTTTGGGTAACCACAATACATGGCACTGTCTTGATTGGGATATGAATAAAATGTGGCGAGCATCCGAATTGTTTGATCTTGATCATTCCTGGTTTTTTATGTCTACACCTGATTTGCACGATAACCGCGAGGACGACAGACCGCATACAATCGAACTGGGGACATATGTGCCCTATAAACCGTTTCAGGAAGCAGCTTCACGCGATCATGCGGAATATCTACAATTGAAGCACTCCATCGCTGACGCAATGATAAAGCAGGTAGAAAAATACCATGTCCCGGATCTGCAAGATCATATTTCTATCAAGCTGGTTGGTTCGCCGATGACAAATAAAGATTTTTGCGGTGCGCCACAGGGTAATGCATATGGCGCTGAAATGACCCCTAACAGCGCATCGTCGAGACTGGGCGCCAGAACGCCTTTTCGAAATCTGTATTGGTGTAATGCAACATCTGGACTTCCCGGTTTTTATGGGACGGTGACCACGGGGATGGATCTGTATATGGATCTTACGGGTGACAATTTCTTTGATGCTGCAGATATACCTTCGGACGAAGAACTGATCAATGATTTACTGGAAGCAGCACAGGCTGGCACACTGTAGCGGTGCACATATGGATAAAGTTCCTCATCAGTATATTTTAACAAAGCGCAGCAGAGCGAAAAATACTTAGAAAAGGTAAATCGCTGTTCCGATTCGGTGATCAGGCGAGATCTCTTTATGTCGTTAAATTGGGCATTCTAAAAACCTCCTTTCATGATTTTGCAGGTGATGAACATATTATGGGGTTCTATGTGCCAGGTGAGATTGTCGGCAGCCGGTCCTGCCAGAAATCAGCTCCATCATAGCTCAGCCATAGCTCTAGATACGGTTGTAAATTGTGAAATCAGCCACGCTACACTGCATAATCAATTAACACTGCAGCAGAAAATCATCGAGGCCACTTGTCTGGAACTTCAGAGCGCCGCTGGAAATTCCCATTGAATTTGTTGCATCGAACTCTTTCAGCAGCACAACGATCAAAGCGCACATGGCGCAGTCAATTGTCGAAGAGGCACAACGTGATCTGCCAACAGCTGATCGAATGAGCAAGCCATCTGGGCACTATTCATTCACGCACAGTCAACTGATTCTGCATCGTTACTTTTTCCGTGCGTGAGGCCATCGAGGCGAAGAAATTTTCCGCACTTAATCAGCGGGTAGCGTTAATCGGTCACGCTACAATACGGTTTACTATTAATGCCGATGGCGAGTTTCAAGGGGTTGGGTTGAGTAAAAGCTCAGGATACGAAGTATTGGATGCGGCGGCATTGGCCTCTGTTCACGAGGCCAGTGGCATCGTTAAACGTCCTCAGGCAACTGGCACCCAGAGGCTGGCCACATCAGCGGTAATCAAATATCAATATGGTCTTTGACTACCTCAAATGTGGACGTCACTAATCGACCTGCGGCCTTACTGAATGTTGTGATTAATGATACACGGGCGCTAAAATGCTGAATAATTAGTGGCGGAAGTAGGCTGATGCGTAAATCGAAAGCGATGGTGAGAAACGCCTTGTTGTTAGTAGGCTGTATAGTTGTGTTCCTGATCGGCGCAGGAATCATTGCAGTGAATTTGGGGTAGTTTGATGAACAAACGATTGTGTTTTCTATCACCAGACGTTGCGCATGCTCAGCAGGTGGTTGAGGATCTAAAGACAGATGGCATTCAAGAGCGTCATATTTACGTGATTGCGAATCACCAAGTACCACTTGAGGATCTACCTGACGGAGGACCAGAAGAAGATGATTTTTTGCCTGCGTTTGAGCGTGGGATTGCATTTGGCGGTGCTACTGGTGTCTTCCTGGGCCTCGTCGCTGTTGCGTTTCCGCCGGCGGGCCTGGTTATCGGTGGAGGCGGTGTCTTGCTGCTGGGCATGATGAGTGCCAGTCTGGGGGGCTTTCTGACCGGTATGGCAGGAGCTTCATTTCCAAATTCACGCTTGCAGGCATTTGAGTCCGACATAGCGCGTGGCATGATTTTAATCATGGTTGATGTGCCGGGTGCGGATGTTGCGCGGATTAGTGCACTAATTCAACGTCAAGACCCTGCGGTTACTGTAGAGGGGATCGAGCCACCAGCGTTATTGATTCCTGAGTGAGCCCGCTCGGCTGGATAGTGGCTGGCGGGTTGCTGATGAGTGCAATCGCGTTGGTGGGCAGTATCACTTTACTGATTACACCGGCAATGCTGGAAAGGATTTTGCTTCCACTGGTGGCTTTTGCAGCTGGCGCCCTCATTGGTGGCGCGTTCTTTCATATGATCCCTGCCGCCGTCTCGATGAATCACGACTTTTTGGATATCAGCGTGATGGTAGTCGTCGGCTTCACGATGTTTTTTGCCCTGGAACAATTGATGCTGTGGCGTCACAGTCACCGGGTTCAATCCGACCGAAAGCAGCCACTAACATACCTGATATTGATCGGTGATGGTTTGCATAACTTTCTTGGCGGAATGGCCATTGCGGGTACCTTCCTGATTGATATTCGTCTGGGCATCACCAGTTGGTTAGCTGCTGCAGCACATGAGATACCGCAGGAGCTTGGTGACTTTGCAGTCCTGGTAAACGGAGGATGGTCAAAACGTCGGGCGTTGTTGTTCAATTTACTCTCGGGATTAACATTCCTGCTCGGTGGGTTGCTGACCTATAGCCTGTCCTCAAAAGTGGACGTTAGCTGGCTCATACCATTTGCGGCGGGTAATTTTCTTTACATTGGCGCGTCTGATTTGGTGCCACAGATCAATGAACCGAGTGGTATGCGAACGAACCTTGTGCATTTTCTGGCATTCGTATCTGGCCTTGGATTACTGTTGGCAACCAAGATTGGAGGAGTTGGGTAAAGGGTTGTTTAAGATGGTTCCCCTGGCTACGACACATCGCAGGCCCCGTTACCCGCCACAATTTAAAGGCGTAGCACCACCATGCATCATTCAGCTAGACTTGTTGAGCAGATCATCACATGAAGCGCTTGTTCTTTGTCATCCAACCAAGATTACGGATTAGTAGTAGTCAGGCTTGGCCCAAACATCCACCTTCCTCGTAACTACCATTTTGCAATGCAGCGGCCACCATTTTCGCATTACGCACGGATATACGTAGGTTTTTCGTCGGCAAGACTGCAGCGACCCCGCTAGCCAGGACAGGCTCGTAGACCCCGCGTGGTTTAGCGATCTTTACGAGATGCACCATTGATCAGGCACCGAGCTTCTCCTTGATAGGACGAAGCTGCGTATCGACCTCAATCGCCAGCAAGTAGCCAATATAAGTCCTGAAACAGGACGTGTGTGATAGAAGAACAATCGCCGTAGATTCCGCTACGCTCATGAAACTCTACACGCGTGTAATAGGTAGGCAGATTATTAGTTAACCATGTTGAACGATCGAGTTAGTCAGATACGGTTTTGGCGTTGGTTAAAAGGTAAGGGTCCAGTAATAACGCGAGTTCCTCCCTGGACAGCGCCGTCTCCTCGGCTGCCACATCAAGTACCGGGCGTTTTTCAAGATAACATCGTTTGGCAATAGCAGCCGCTGCCTCGTAACCTATTGTTGTGTTCAGGGCGGTAACCAGAATGGGATTAATCGCCAGGGTGCGCTCCACCTGCTGGTGATTTATAGAGAAGCTGGCGACGGTATGTCCGGTAGTCCTGCAGGCACCTGTCAACAGGGAAATACTGCTCGTTAGCTTGTCGGCAATTAAAGGCAGCATAACATTGAGTTGAAAGTTTCCGGAGAGACCGGCCAACATGATGGCACTGTCGTTACCAATGACTTCTGCCATTGCCATCAGGACAGCCTCTGGCAATACCGGGTTGGTCTTTCCTGGCATGATTGATGACCCGGGCTGAAGCTCCTTCAAATGAATTTCACCAAGACCCGCGAGAGGTCCTGAGGCCATCCACCGCAAATCGTTGTTGATCTTGGCGAGCACCAGCGCCAATGAGCGCAGACAAGCTGAGCATTCTACCGCAACGTCCTGCCCTGCCATGCGGGCAAACGTATTGTCTGCGATACTGAACTCAAGGCCCAGCAATTCGTTCAACCTCGCTACAAGAGCGGCCGGAAAGTCGGCGGGGACATTGACGCCTGTCCCCACAGCTGAGCCGCCGATAGGTAGCGCTCGCAGGCGTTGGTGCAGATTGGCGAAGCGCTCGTTACACTCATCGAGTTGACTGCACCAGGCGCCCATTTCCTGCCCGAATGTGAGTGGCATGGCGTCCATCAGGTGAGTGCGCCCAGGCTTGACAGTACTCGCGAGTTCGATTGCTCGAACTTGCATGACCTCAACCAGTTCGCGTAGTGCGGGTTGTAATTGAGATGCGAGAGCCACGACCGCGGTAACCTGGATACAACTTGGGATCACATCGTTGCTGCTCTGGCTGCAATTCACGTGGTCATTGGGGTGAACGACCTGGCCGCATCTCTCCGTGGCCAGTCGTGCCAGAACTTCGTTGATATTCATGTTGGTGCTGGTGCCTGAGCCGGTCTGGAATACAGGCACTGGAAACTGGGCGATATGCTTTCCGTCTGCGATGCTGTCGGCGGCCTGTTCTATTGCACGGGCAATTTTTGCGTCGACTACGCTGCAATGTGAATTGGCTCGAGCGGCGGCAGATTTGATCCGGGCCAGGCAGCGAATGAATATTGCCGGCATGAGGCGATCACTGATGGTAAAGTTGTTTACAGCTCGTTGCGTTTGCGGCCCATAGAGGGCATCCACTGGTACTTGGACCTCACCCATGCTGTCCCGCTCAACTCTGTGCTTCGTCATGCGATTCTCCTATTACCAGCTAGCACTAAAGTTTGTTACAGCCTGCGAATACACTGCGGACCAGTTCCAGAGGAATCACCCAATACTCGTTGAAGCAGGATTTATAGTGATCAGCATCAATTCAAGTATTTCACATTGGTCTATGCTATGAATACTTGATTTTGAAGATTGGTTGTTGATAAATTGATTTGATGGATTGAGTGGACGGTCATAGATTAAGGACCAAATAATTTGTTTTTGTAGGGTGGTGAAACAATGCGTTTTTGTCAGATGAAGGAAGTACTGGACTGGGCTGTATCTTTCCATGATCGTTTAGCTGAGGAATTTGACAGGCTTGGGGATGACGCCACCAAAGAGAGGGTTTCATTGTTACTAGAATATCTGGCGGATCATCAGCGGATGTTGATGAGTTCAATGGAGAAGTATGAAATCGATGTCGCTGATCAACTTTTGAATACGTGGTCTCAAGAGTGTCCGCCTCTAGAATTGCCGGAATCCCTGGAGGAATTGCGCATCACGCTGTCCGGGAAAGAGTCAAACGATATCATCAATGAAGCGATTAAGTTTCACGACGAGTTGATTCGCACATACAGCGAGCTTGAACGTGCTGCGGAAGTTGATCAAGTTCGGGAAATGTTCGCAAATCTGGCAAGTTTAGAAAAAAATGAAAAAATGCGTATGGTACGTGACGCTCAGTATCTCAATGATTATTGATAACGTGAAACATTAATCTGTATAGCGAGAAAATAGAAATGGCAAATGAAGGTTACCATGAATCAATAGACGATTTGACAGATGAAACCAGGGACATGCACCGCGCAATCACATCTCTGATGGAAGAACTAGAAGCCGTTGATTGGTACAACCAGCGAGTTGATGCGTGCAAAGATAGCGAACTAAGAGCAATTCTTGCACATAACCGCGATGAAGAAAAAGAGCATGCAGCTATGGTATTGGAATGGATTCGACGTAGAGACCCAGCCTTTGACAATGAGCTAAAAGACTATTTGTTCACTGATAAACAAATTGCTCATAAGTAGAGTTTTATCGCCTAAACAAATCAATGCGCTCGGATGTGGGGTGGATTGCCATCCTCATTGCTCCACACTTAAACCGAAGGCATGTTGGCCATCGACATCTTCGATCAGGAAAGTGGAAAACCGGTTTGGCATGCTGTTGTTCGTAAACGGGTTACCCGTCCTGATCGCGATCAGACCCAATCAATGATCGATAAAGCCATAGCATCCGTCTTGCAGACGTTCCCCCCGCGCTAAGCACCCGAGCCGCCGTTCTGGCACTGTTGCGGCGAGTGCGGCAGGTGGGCTATGGTTGTCCAGTTCACGAAGGCCTGGCACTTCTCGGAAGTGGGCAAGAAGACCGACGTGTTTGCACGATTCTCTAAAGTTGCCGGAGACGGTGTGCGGTGTTTTTTCGTAGTGCTACGTCAGTAACTGCTTGAACGCAGATCCGGTCTATGGCGAAGGCCTTAAACGTGATGGGGAGGGCTAAGTCAATTCGACGACGGTGGAGCCAAGTGGAGCTTGAGTTCATCACACGGACTTGCTGGCGGTTGCTTTGCGAAGTCTATTCGGAAACAAAAATCCGTCTTGCGTTCGAACTGTGGAATTGTATTGCAGTCCTCCTATTCCAGGATCGGAGAATAATTTAGAAGAATGGCTCGGTTAAACCGTAATCTACGGGTCACTACGGATGGTGTGTCTGTACGGGCTCGTATACAATGGTCGCGAACTACTAACACGTGAGGTTAGCCCTTGGAAAGCCCCATCAGAGTCCACTTTCATCTAAACAAGCGTGGCTGCATTGAGCTAACTCTTGTATGCCCCATGTGTAACAAGGGGCAAGATTTACCTGTTGGATACGCCCACACGGGGATGGGATTCACGTGTCCGTGCGGAGAAGATATTCCCCTGCATCACGAAGCGTTGCTGCCGGTAGAGCGGGAATTGGAAGAACTCGCCCATCTGATCGAACGGTCGGTGACATTGGCAGTCTAGTGGCTTTGCTAGGCTCGATCATCAATCAAACCATCGTCATTCCTAATCAAGCCGATCCTCATAATCAAAAAAGAGACAGCATGTCGAATCGAGAATTGTCCCAAGCGGAGCGTGATGCGCTGAGTGAGGCACTCGAGGATGAATACAAATCCTGGGCGACTTACAATCTGGTGATTGCTGACTTCGGCCAAATTCGTCCCTTTATCAACATCCGAGACGCGGAGGCCCGACACATTGATGCATTGAAGCGCCTTTTCGTTCGCTATAACTTGACGGCTCCCGCAAATACCTGGATCGATTGCGCACCACGGTTCGATAGTCCGCTGGCTGCTTGTCAATACTCGGTCGAGGCAGAGCGAGAGAATGCCGGGATGTATCAGCGAATCCAGTCCAATACGGAAAACCAGGATCTCTTGGAGACTTTTGACCGCCTGGCTGAAGCCTCACAGCAACGCCACCTCCCGGCGTTCGAACGGTGTGTACAGCGCTATCAGCGGGGAGGCGGTAACAGAGGGCCAGGGCGAGGTTAGATATGCATGTGCAACTAATGTCGAAATTCGCA
>Ga0222634_1000849_pt1 | contig 11935 bp, 20 predicted proteins | sample AntAcemetageno50_FD_179807 | JGI IMG/M metagenome (GOLD analysis project Ga0222634, IMG submission 179807) | Saline water microbial communities from Ace Lake, Antarctica - #50 | ecosystem: Environmental > Aquatic > Non-marine Saline and Alkaline > Saline | place: Antarctica: Ace Lake | collected...
CCGTTGTCCAGTTCAAGGATGAAACGATCTTTGCCGCCTTCGATTATTATGTGCATCTATTTGATTTTAGACTCTAAAGATACAATAATAATGGTATATTTGCTGAACTAAAAGTTTTAGATAGGGGTTAACGTTTTGTGTATGGCAAGTTGCGGATTAATAATAAATAAACTTTAATATAATGATAGATTTAACAAATTACAGAGAAACCCAAGAGCCGATAAAAACAAGAACGATATTAACTTGCTATGTTAGGCTTGATAAAAAGACTATGCTAAACGCCTTACAAAGTGATGGTATTTGCATAAATGGTGAATATTTTAAAGTACCTGAACATACTTTATTAGAATGCTTAATTAATAGGCGTTATGGAGAAACAAGGCTCGAATTAGAAAAGATAGGTTAGCATTGTTTACAATGACTAGGCTAAGAGCCTGTACTTGTATGGCTTTATAGCCTTTGTTGTAGGTTTTAAGCCTACGGATTTGAAACAGTAAAACATAAATTATGGAAAATCAAAAAATATTAGTAGTTACGGCAATAGTAACCATCGGTATAGTAGCATCACTTTTACTGATTGCTCATTATTGGTATTGGGAAATACACAAGAAAAGGTAGTAGGCTAATTACCTACAATGACTAGGCTATGAATTGAAGCCTTCAACACAAAGTTCAATTCACACACAAACCTTAACAAGGCTTTTATTTATAGCTTTTGTTAGCAACTTTTAAAATTATGGCTTGGGTAAGCACAAACGAAAGACAACCAACTTCTGTTGGTAAATACAGAATAAAAAACAATGCACCTTCTTGTAACAATGGTGAAGGGGAAAGCACTTGGTTAGGTGATGAATGGGATGTTCCTGAAATGATAAAGAGCTTCTTTAAGGTGCTTTACTGGTGGGAGGAATAATTTTTATTGTTGCTAACGTTTGGGTATGATTAGTTGCGGAACCAAATAAAAACAAAATTATGATAAAAGTAAAAGATTATTTAGAGGCAAAAAAGATTGTAGAGCAGTATGAAAAGCAATTAAATATACCCCTTGTTATATGGAGGTGTACTAAGAACCTTTATATGAAAGGGACAAAAGATAAGGTATTTACAAAAGGAAATGAGTACAAGCAAACGATGGCTAATTGTTTAATAGTAAATGATGATACTGGGACAGAACATTCATTTGGTAATTGGGAGAAATATTTCACTTCCATATAACACTAAGCTTCGTGCCGTTCTCTTCGAATGGCATTAAGCGGCTGTTGGGAACCGTCACTCGATAGAGTTATGGTTATTTCAAATCTGAATGATAGCGCCCCTGATCTTTTAAATAGAGCCTGAGCTTCTCCGTTTCTTCTTGCTTGACCTTAATAGAATTGTATGCCGTGGAAGGGTTTACCGTTGTCGCTTTTACTTTGTCTTCCTTGCTCATTTGTTTGGTATTCTGTGTAAAGGTTTCCTTTATTGCAAAGGTGATCAATTAGGAGCTTCTTATAGCCGCCTGTACTCGATAAAATGTTCTGCTTTGTAATGGCAAATTGACCTTCGAACACCGTGTTACCTTGATTCGATTCGGGGTTCTGCGCCCCACCACTTCCAAGGCTCACCGCGATTTCAGGCAGCATTGTGTAGGCAACCGCCCAACGAAGATAAGGCGCAACGAAATTATCGAGAAGGGTTTGATACCTCCCGTCTCCTTCGTCTGGCACTGTACCGTTCACTAGGTTCTGAAGCCGATTCATAAGAGCATAGCCAAGGACATAGGCCAAGCGCAAATCCTGAGCTACTTCGATGTTCGGGTTGATAACATCGACATCCATTCCTCCACGTATAGGAGTGTACTTAGAAACGCTTTCAGGTGTGATAAGTGCTGTCTTCATTACTTGTTCTTTAGTGATCCCCTGTTTGGTTGGTCAATTGGAGCCGTTCCCGCGTCGGGCCATCCTGGAGCGTTCAATTTCTTCTCGGGTAGTCCCTGCGTTCTCGCTTGTGGCTGGCTCACTTTCTTGTCGTTGTCCATTGCCGCACTCGTTGACTTCTTTTTGAATGACCCATCTGCGTTTCGCTTTCGGAAATAGATTACTCTAAACCATCGATGACCACAATACACGCCGCCTTTCCAAAGCCAAAGCGAATATTTCGATTTACCCTCGGGTGCGAATTGGCCGTTCACCGATGAGTCCTCCCAGCTATCAATGTCTTCCTTTCTGTAAACCATTCCCTGTTTGCTTTTCCCAACTAGGAACACGCATAGGTCACGGCTGTTTGGTTTAGTTTCTTGAGGCCCGTAACGGTAGCGAACCTTGAACAGACCGCTATCCCCTTCACTGGCATCTTGTGGCTTTCCGTCAGGCGGTGAGGTGTCGTTCATCATAATTGAAAGAACGTCGTCCTCAGCCTCTGGGTTGTCAACGGCTGTTGAACTTACCTCTTGCCAATCGTCACCCATCATTTCGCCTTTCTCTTCAAGCGATTTCATCCACTTCTTTGAGTAGTCTTCTGGTTCGTCCTCCTCTTGGCTGCTTAACTTAACGGGTGGCACAAAGTTTGGGTCGCCTTGTACAATTCCCTCCGCAACCTCTGCGGGAATTTGAAGCATAGAAATGAGCAATTGCTTACCCTGTTCTTGTGTAAGTTCTTTAGTTTGGATTTTTGAAATAATCTCAAGCGCTGAACTGATTTGAATACCCGTGTAACTTGCATCTACTTCTCCTGCATCATCTGAGCTTCCAAATATTGAGAGGTCAGAAAACTTCGGTGTTTGAGGAATTCCAATTTCTAAGAGCAACGGTTCAAGCCCCTGAATAAAGGCTTGTCTAATTGGCTCTAAAGTCATTTCGCGCATTATCCCGTAGCTCTCGCGTATTTCATTGGCGTTGCTTCCAAGACCTCCTGAGGTACCTCTAATACCAAATAGAAGCGGGCTGCTAATGTTATGAGAAAGCAGAATCTTTTTCTCTGATGTTGAGCCTATGAACTCGTATTGCTTATGCGGGTCTGGAACGTCGTAAGATGCAATTGTTGCGGCGTTCTCAGATCCTTCGTTGAACATGATAAAAGCCTTTCCTGCATTGCTTGAGCCTGTTTTTGTATCTACAAAGTCGCGGGTAACCTGCTTACGCATTTCAGGCGTTCCCACACCATTATTAAAGTTTACGATTCCCGCCGGCGCGAAGCCTCGAAGTATATGGTTAAGATGGTAGTTGCTAGTTTCCACCTCACACTCTGCATATTGTAGGCAACCTTGATACCCGACAGGCGCAAAGTATTCATCATTGTCAATCTCAAGCTGCCAAAAGTATATTTCGATTTCATCTTCTTCAGTTCCAAATCCAAAAGCGGGCACTTGCTTTGGCTTGTACTCTTTTGCGCGGGTGTTATTCCAATCCTTCGATACGAAGAAGTCGGTTATCTCACCGTCCTCGTTCTTCTTACACGGCGCTACCTCTTTGGCTGGCAGAAAGAACACCTTTCGAACGCCCTTCTCCATGTCACGAACTCCGTTTTCATCTAAGTGATATTCAACCTGAGCGACCCACTTGTTATAGACCTCGAATTGCAGCATTAAACGACGCATTTCTACGGGTGGGATGACGTTTGCTAGTTGAATATCCTTTTTGGGGTCTTCGAATTTTAGCCCGTCGCCGTATGCAAGCTTTATAATCCCGTTGATCGCGGCGTTGTTGGTGGTACTATTCAGGTAAAGATCGCGTAGGTAGTCGTAAAAGCTGTTGTTATGCCCCCACATCATGTAATCCTTGCCCTTTCCCGCCTTAACGTCCTGAATTCTGGGGCTAACGTAGTCTGATAATTGGTAAACGTTGCTGTCTCCGACTTGATTTATTTCTTGGCTTCTCTTCATGTTACGTTATATGGCTGTTGAGTCTTGGTACTTACAAATACTTGTCCCCTGTACACCTCTTTGAGAATATTTGAAAGGAGTATTTGTGCAATGAGAAAGGCGTTTATTGTCTGGATAGGTAAATTAAAGGGATCTGCGTCGGTCGATGCCAACATTTGAACCCTGAGTTCCGTTACATCAACAATCGGAAAGGCTCGAAAGTTCATCTTTGCCCCATTAGCAAGACCAACGGCAAGAGGAAAGGCAACGTTGCCCTCAATGTGTCCATCGGTGTAGGTGAGTGTTCTAATTAGGCCGTATACCTTTTCGCTGCTAGTCCAAGCCACGAGGAAATAAGACCCAATACTTTCATGGGGCCGCGCTCGGAACCTAATTGCTTGAGCTGTATCGAGTGGAAGGATTAGCATAGTTTCAAATTTAACCAAAAAAAGGGAAGTCGTTAGACCTCCCTCTTGTTTAAACATCCAAAAACCAAATTAGATGAGATTATCAGCCTATACGCTTACAATCGTTGGGGGTGTTGTTAGACCTCCAAACGGAGATGCTAACGTGTACCCTTTCAATAGTGGCGCGTACTTGTTTTCGTTTGCCGTTAACGTTAGATTGTACCCTTGGAAGTCTCCAAGATCACCCCCCGACGCGTTGTTACCCGTGCTATCAATTCCTCTTTCGATTCCTGCTAGGCGTACTTTGCCGTTTCGGTACTGAATGAGAACAGCAGGACGACCCCTTGACATATTGTAGATGTCTTCTAGGTCTGCATCCTGAAGCGTTTGAAGAGCCAATGTCAACACCTGTGCGGCGTAGATAGTTCCATTATCTCGACTTGCCTCTAATGTTTCTTCGAAATTGTTTCCCGTGTTGTCCAGTTCATACTTGTACAATGTAACGGCGGTGTCATCGCTTGCTAACTGTATGTCTTCGACAAGCGTTGCGTCAAATGTTACTTTGAACTCTGGATCTCGATTCAGGAAGTAGACAGCGAGAATCCCCGCTGCCCCATCCTTACATGGTATCTTCCTTCCTCTTGTTACTTCACAACTCATTTATCTTTATTTTTTGAGGGTTAGGAAATATTATAATTCTGCTCCGTACATTACGATTTCTTCAGGCCAGCCGTATTGAACACCAGCGTAGAGCTTCATAATGACACGAAGTTGATCATCACCGTTTACATCTCTCATGTCGATGGTTCTAACGTCAGCCCAGTCACCCAATAGACCTGTACCGAATGCGAGGTTGTCGCGCTCGAAGGCTATCATTTGATCAGCATTCATTCCGCGACATACATACATCGGTGTACCTAAGTAGTCGAGTTCTTTCTTACCAACAAAGCCAGCGTTCATGTAACCAGCACCACCTTCGCCGTTTGTTCCGTATCCCGCTTGTGCAGTCATGTAAAACTTCGCGGCTCTTTTTGAAACGCAGTAGTGGAAAGTGTCTCCGAATTCGTCAACCGCTTCTGGGATTTGTGCGTCCATCAAACCGATTTGGCCAAAGATGTTATCCGCTGTCAGCGTTGTTCCCGCAATATTTTGAGCCGCTGGCACAAGACCGTCAGCAACAAGCTTTGTGAAGAACCCATCATACTCACCCGCATTGGCAGTAACACCATTCCAGATAGTATTCTCATTGTGTTCAGCCGCTTTTCCTGCGATCTCTAACATGAGGGCAGCGATGTACTCTTGAGGCACGTTATCAAACGCACCATCACCCATCTGCTCCGCCTCCCACGCTGCTTCAAAATCAGAAAAACAAAGTTCAAGATTCACCTTGAGTTTCTTTCCCGTCAATTGACGAAAGTCAAGATCAACTGTTCCTGTTGGAGTGAATGTGCAAGAGTCGTTTTGAAAGATGCCTGAGCTATCCAGCCTTCGCATATTGATTCCTTCAACTTTCAATCCTTGGTACACCTTGACGAGTCCTTGAACAAGGGTGTCGGAGGCAAGTACAGCTTTAATTGCGTAGCTCGGATCTAGCTTGCCTGTGTAATTCGATGTTACGTTATTCGTAGTAGCCATTTTTTTTGCTTATGGTGAGTTAGTTTTTCTCGAAAGTGAAGTCAAAGTCTGCAAGTGTTTTTGATAAGGCAGCCTTCGTTTGTGATTGGTGAACTCGTCTTCGACCGTCAGGTTCTGGTGTTGCTGCTTGAGCCGTTGACTTGTCAAAGATCGCTTTGCGCTTCTCTGAAAGTCGTTGCTTCAAAAGTTTGTTCTCAGATTCCACTTTGTCAGCGTCAGTGGCTGGCTTCGGTGTAACGGCTGAAAGTTTCACGGATACATTTTGAAGAGCCTCCATGATTGGAGCCATAACCGCTGAAAGTTGTTCTTCAGTAACGTAGGTAGGCTTGTCCTTTTCGGCTGCCATTTCCTCTTCTATTTTCTCTTTGTCTTTTGCTTCAACCTCTACTTCTTCAGGTAGAACGATTTCAGTAATCTTGCCCTCAGCGTCGATGGTCAACACCGTTGCATCTTCAAGTTCGTAAGTGCCTTCAGGAATTGCGATTGTGTCACCTTCTTCAGTCTCAGTTGAAACAACCTGACCGACCTCCCATGAGTCAGCAGTGATTTTGATGCCAGTGTCTTTAACCACGGCCTCAACCATTAGGTTTTCTTTCTCTTCCGGAGTCTCAGCAAAGATTGCTTTGACTTTATTGGTAATTAGTTCAACGATGTTTGACATAGTTTCTTTATGAGTTTGCTATTCTCATAACGGTAAACTATATAAAAGTGTGAAAAGTGTCTAACTTCTGAAGGCGCGAACGGATAACCAAACGGCAACGCAAAAGAGAAACAGCATACCAAAGGATTGCAAAGCGAGTTCCCACCACCTTTGAGGCATTGGCTTGTATTGAACTGGCTGAATCTTCTCAACGGCGACTTCGAAGGGAACATAGATTGTATCACCTAAGCACTCACCTAGTATTCTTACCGTGTCGTGCTCGGTAATAATTCTCACTTTGAGCCTGTCTTTCTGAAGGTAGATTGTGTCTGCCTTAGCAAACGATGTGTCAACCCGAATTGTATTGACAATAGCCTCAACGGTATCTCGTATAGTGTCGGCTTGTAATAGTTCGGGGTATTTCATTGCAAGCTTGTTGAGCTTCTTTGACGCGCGATTAGATCGACGCATTTCTTGAGTAGTAGAGCAAGAGGAGAACAGCGCAACTAAAACCAAAAACGCCGCCCCCCCCTTGATGCTCCCCTTAAATTTGTTTGACAAAAATAACATCGATTAAACTATTTCGATTGTAAAGATATTCGGCATGGTCTTCAATATCTTCTCCATTGTTTTTTTACTTGAGGTCACGTCCATTGTTCCATCGCCGTTAATATCAATGTGTGCTTTCCCTGGAAGGATGCAGCCTAATGTGTCTTTGGTGTAATTGCCTTTGTGAATCAGTATCTCAGATCGACCCGGTACATCTTGAATCCAAAACGTTTCACCAAACTTAGGGGAGTTATGCCTTACCGCTTTGTAGGTGCCTTTTGGAATGCAAGACACTCGCCTCTGGTTATCGAGCCAAGGCAACTCCATTGTCTTGAAGGTAAACACGCTTATGTCCTTATTGGTAATGACCGCACTTCCAAGGGTGCAATCAACTAAGTAATCTCTTGTAAGTGTAATCTTCATTATCCCTTGTCTTTAATCTCCTGAATGTCCTTTAATAACTCAGCAATCTTTTTGTCCGTTTGACTTTGTTTTGACTCAATTCGGATTCTCATCAACTCGTTAGAGTCCCTAAGCATTTCGTTCGCTGCTCTAAGCATATCATTTTGGCCTATCAACTCTTTATGCTGGTCTTCTAGTATCTGATAGTTCTTCTCCAAGCTCTTTACCTCGTTGTCCAATAGGACGATTGCGTTTACCGCGTGAAGCGCCTGAAACCAATTTCGGAATTGGCCGCCAAAAATAAGAGCGCACCCCGTGCCGCATATTCCGCCAAGCCAAAATAGGGTTCCCTCCGTGAGCATTGTTATTACCCAATCCCCCAACGTAGTAATCGTTTCTGTTTGCATTTTTTTGGTTCGTCATTTCAATTGCTATAAGTCAATCATCTTTCTACCGCCTCCAATTGGTTTTCTTTTAGGTTTGATTCTTGCCGTCTTCTTTCGGTGAGCGTCCACCACCTTCTGTTGACTGAAGTCTCGTATCTCTTGCATCGACTCGTAATGTTGCTGCTCAAGTTGCTTCATTCGATCTTTGTTGAAGGCTTTCTGACGCGTGAGAACTAACACCGTCCTAAGGCTATCTTCACGCGCTAAGAGCTTCTGTTCCCTGAGTGATATTTCAGAATAGCCACGAACGTTCTGAATGTAACTCTCGATTGTGTCTAGTCGAATTGATATGCGTCCATCGACCGCTATCATATCGCTCAACGTTACAATAATGAAGTCTTGTCTTCTAAGTGTTCTCATGTGCATGGTTGAGTCCATTGTCTGGTTTAGATGAAGGGACTCATAGATCGAATCTAAGTCGGGGCGCAAATCATCATAGGTTACCACGTTCAGCGCCGCGAGCATTTGCCGCCACTCATTCATCTCTGCTTCGTCCGCTTCGCCTTGAATCTCCCGAATTGTCTCAACGGTGTACCTGATCCCGCCGACTACTGACACACCTATGAAGGTAATGATTGTGAACGCTGTGATCAGTATCTTGTGAAAGCTCGTGAGGTTTTCAGACCACTCTTTTAGTTGTTGTTTCATATCTCGATTGTGAATATTATATGGTTCCCTATTTTTCTTCTATCCATATCCGTGAATCTACTCCGCGAATATCGCAAGGCAACGACCCGCCCCAATTCCATGATCCGCCCTGAACTTGACCGATCTGTATTTCGATATAATCATCTTTCAGGAAGTCGAATGGCTCGGGAGAAATTTCTAATACCCAATAATCCCATGAAGTCCCCGAGTTCCTTATGTATGAGCCACTTCGGAAACCCGTTATCGGTGTACCGTTCTTTAAGATCACCGCTGCGATTTGAGCACGAGCACCTGTTGACCGAACAGCTATTGCTGCGCCGACAGAAAAGCGACCGTCTTTATTTAATGTGATTCTCGTCGGATTCGCACCACTCCACACAATACTTGTTCCCGCCATCAACTCAGTCTGCCAAGGGATTAATAATTGTGTAGACGTGAAAACGGCTGTAGACGTGGATGACCGTTTTGCTATATCTGGAGACGTTGAGGGTATTGGTGTTTTTCTGTTTCGCCAAAGTGTCCCGTCAAATACTTCGACCTCAATAACGGGGGCTCCCGTACTGAGTTCGGTTGCGGTTGCTGTTGTGAACTCATGTATCCTCTTTGCCTCAATCATATTGGTAAACTTGAATCACCGTTTGGATAAGCCCAAGCCCCGTCGGTTGTTGCGGCCCAAGCTGCGTTATCTAATCCCGTTACTATTGAATCACCGTTATTGTACTTGGTTGTACGTAATGATTGAGCTAACCAGTACTGCTCACCAATTTGAACCCATGTATAGCTGTTTCCGTCAGCGTCTTGAACTAAGGTTGTTGATGGTTCCGTGTCGGAAACGCAGCGGATAGAGAATCCCGCTGTATGCCCGAAAAAACCACCTAATACTTGTAAGTTATTAGAGTTATAATATGCCCCTAAACTGTAACCACCCACAGTTTGAGCTTGAAATTCACATCTTTGCTTTGCTGTTGAATAAGTGCCATCAGTAAATCTAATTCCTGACGGGAATAAATTAAAATCGAACTCATTTGTTGCGCCTGTGTTTGGCGCATCCCAATAAGGGTCTCCATCTAATACGGAACGAATTGACTTCAATTTTCCCCCTGCAACACTTTCTCCTCCTAAAAACGTTTGGAGTGTTTGAAGTTGTGTCAGGGTGGGAACCTGAAACCCACTAGGCGCAACACCCCTTGCATCAGTCGCGGCATACCAGTTGTAAAGCAAGCCGTAGCCAAGTGAAGGGGTTACGGGAGAATCTGAACCGAATCGAAATGAATCAATAATAATATTGCTCATTATAGCGATACAATTAAATGTATTTTCAAACGCTTACCCGCATCACCCGAGCCCACTTGATCAATATCAAAAGATAATTCATCACCCTCTTCAAATGTGCTTTTTGTAAAATCCCTTATTCTTTTGGATTCTGATTCAGTCGCTAGGATCGTTGGTTTTTCATCAAAAATTGAAATACCTTCAAAATTAACATCGCAAATAATATTCGCTCCCGTTGGCGCTTCATTTGTATCTACCTCGATAAATACAGCATCGAGTTGACATTGAAAGTCTAACCGAAAAGATTCAATGTTTATCCCCGTAGAAATGTCAGTTGACGCACCACTTAGGGCGACCACGTACGACTGAGTATTAACCGAATATGTTTTATTAGTCTTTGTTTCCATTACTTTATTTTATCTGTGTTATTGATATATTCTGTTTGCATCAATCATGGCTCTTAATCTTCTTCTTCTTCAACTGGAGCCGTCCCCTTACCCATCCGTTCAGCCCAGCGATCATCTTCGTCACAGCACTCAACAGAGTAACGGTCTTCATCTTTGCAGAGACACCCGTCAGTTCCAAGGTCAACATATTTGTCTTCTAGTGGCATTACGCTTTAGTCTTATTTGCCTCGTAAAGTTTCTTCATTGCATCGATAGCGGCTGACGCTCGCTTATCGAAGTTGTGCGGTATCTCTTCAGATTGCTCTGTTTTCTCAGGTGTCTTATCTAAGAGCATTGCCTCAACGGAAAACCCTTCGACCTTGCCTGTCTTTACCCACGCATCCCAAACCTCTTCGCTTTGTACTTTCATTGCGATCATCCAAGTTCCTTTCGGCACGTCCATACCCAGCGCTTTTGACTTGTCGTTTTCAGGATCAGTGACTATCCAAGACTCGACCATGCCAACACCGTCAACGGCGAACTCATGCTCGATGGTTGAGTTGTTTTGCCGCCCTTGTTTCAAGAACGCATAGGCTAGCTTCTCAATCGTGTCTTCTTTGAAATAACAGTAGTATTCCGTACCGTCGTCTTTCTTCCTAAAGATAGGAAGGTCGGGAACCAAGGCGGGGCCAATCAATAGCCGCTTCTCTGAGTCAGCCTCCGCAAACCTCATGGGTTTTTCTTCGGCAAACTTCATAAACTTTGACTTGATTGCAGGGGATTTGACAATGGACATGGCCGTAATTCCTGAGCCGAACTCATCCATTTCATCAAAACCCATTTCAATCATCTCGAGTACTTCATTTTGTTCGGCCATAAAGCTTGTATTCTTTTTCAAAATATTGTGGAAATTTTCTTCTGCAATCTTCGAACATCCATGCGGGTATTGTGTCGCCTCTCATGTTAAGCCAGAAGAGTATCTTCATTCTCGGAGGGAGGTTCGCCCGTTCTGCCATCGGTATGTCTTGTAACACGAAGTCAGGACGGGTAATGTTGTTCTTGTTCTTACGAGATTTGATTATATTCATGGCTTAATTAGCGGTGCATTTTAAATATTCTTTACCTCCAAGTGCTTTCTGCTCACTCATATTATCTAAGTATTCATCAACACCAACCTCTCTAAACTCGTCTAATGCAACTAGAGGCATTTGGGTTGGCGTTAAGTCAATCAATAGCTTAACAATAAAGTGTCTTTTATCTATTCTTTGTGTTGCCAAAAGGTGTGTTTCAAAAATATTGACATCAATCATTCTATGCTTTACCTTTTCAAGGAGTTGTTCTAAATCCTTTTCAAAACGTTGTACCTCTTTTTTGTTTAACGACAAGAATGTATCTTTTACTTCTTGATCTTTAAATGACAAATAACCGTAGGTTTCCATAGTTTAAAGTTTTAGTTGAGTATTTTTTTTATAAAGTTAACCGAATTGTCCGTTCGCCTGAATCTGATTATCTAAGTTTTGTTGATTGGTTACGTTTTCCGATACGACAAATGCCCGAATTGGTTGTTCTCCTAACCCTTGAGCGAGTGAGCTTCCTATCTGATCACCTTGTCCTGTTGGGTTGATTAGCCCGATTGCATTACCCACCCTTGGGGCTTGTGGAGCCGCACCGCCGCCGCCTGAAGATGCCGCCCCGGGTATCTTGGTCGAAAG
>Ga0222634_1000853_pt1 | contig 11891 bp, 13 predicted proteins | sample AntAcemetageno50_FD_179807 | JGI IMG/M metagenome (GOLD analysis project Ga0222634, IMG submission 179807) | Saline water microbial communities from Ace Lake, Antarctica - #50 | ecosystem: Environmental > Aquatic > Non-marine Saline and Alkaline > Saline | place: Antarctica: Ace Lake | collected...
CTTCAAACTAAATAGCTTCTCATCTATAATCCATCAGAACAAGGATTGAAACTAATAAGCCCCTAACGCGTACAGCTTCAACTGGGGGTCTTCTCATCTATAATCCATCAGAACAAGGATTGAAACAAAAGCTATATCCAACACCATCAAAACATGAAATTCTTCTCATCTATAATCCATCAGAACAAGGATTGAAACTGATTCAAATATCTCTTTTACGATGGTGGATCCTGTCTTCTCATCTATAATCCATCAGAACAAGGATTGAAACAGGATGAAACTTTTGGTACGGTTAGGGGTTACATTGCTTCTCATCTATAATCCATCAGAACAAGGATTGAAACTCTATGGCTGAGCTGGCTTGGACTTCATTTGATAAACTTCTCATCTATAATCCATCAGAACAAGGATTGAAACCTACATTTAATCAATCAATCAAAAATAAACAGAAACTTCTCATCTATAATCCATCAGAACAAGGATTGAAACGAAGATAATCCATATCTAAGCACTGCTTATATAGATCTTCTCATCTATAATCCATCAGAACAAGGATTGAAACCCTTTATCTCTGCATTATGTAGCCAACACAAACAACTTCTCATCTATAATCCATCAGAACAAGGATTGAAACTAACCTGCTTCACGACACATAGCGGTATACGCTTCCTGCTTCTCATCTATAATCCATCAGAACAAGGATTGAAACTCAAGCGCTCCAATCTTATTAAGAAACCAGACATGGCTTCTCATCTATAATCCATCAGAACAAGGATTGAAACACAAGGCGAATTATCTGCCCCTCATAATTATATTTCTTCTCATCTATAATCCATCAGAACAAGGATTGAAACTAACCTGCTTCACGACACATAGCGGTATACGCTTCCTGCTTCTCATCTATAATCCATCAGAACAAGGATTGAAACATTGAAATTATAACCAAGATTTCACAAACACAAAGGCATTAATCACCCCGAAAAGTAGATGTTCAGAGCTTCAAATTTATCTTCGCGTGTTCCGGTAATATCCTGCTTAATCAATCCTTTTTCCAGTAGTACAACCCGTTCACAAACCTCCGTTACATGATCCAGGTCGTGACTCGAGATCATAAAAGTCGTACTCTTATCCTTTTTCTCCTTTTCAACTATTTTCTTGAGCCGAATCTGTGAACTGGGATCCAGACTTTCAAAAGGTTCATCCAATAACACCAGCTGTGGATTGCCAAAAAATGATGCTGAAATACCTACTCTCTTTTTATTTCCTTTCGACAGATCACGGATATACTTCTTTTGCCCCAAAATTTCATCATTAAAAAAACTCTCAAATCTCTCATTGTGAAGTTTTAAGTCTGCATCAGACATTTTGTGAACTTTCCTGAGCACTTCAAAATATTCATCCGGCGTCAGATAGCCCAAGAGCATATGATCATCCAGATATGCCCCGGTTACTTTTTTCCAACTTTCCGATTTTGCAACATTCTCCCCCTCAATAAATACCTCCCCTGATGATGCCCTGATGAGATCCAGTATCAGACGTAAAAGGGTTGTTTTACCTGCACCATTATTACCAACCAGGCCAAAACATTGAGATTGGGGTATGGTCATATCCGGAATATCCAGAACCACAGTTCCATCGTACGCTTTTTTAAGTGAGTCTATCGTGATCATATTTCTTGTCTGAATGAGGATGATATTTCATATCGATTTTTATATAGTCGGTTGATCAGAAACCGGGTAATTTGATTGAAAAAAATGATTCCAATTAGTCCAATAATCGTTAAAGAAGCTAATCCCGCCTCATATCCCATCGTCAATGCAAAAGGCAAGTAGATGATATAGGGAATTACAATCATAGGTAAAAACATCAAAAATTGTGCTGCACCTAATCCCTCATAGTTGAACATGGCACTTTTATTAATGTCCATAGGTTTTGGCTTCCAAAAAGAGATCATAGTAAGCAATGGGATACCGACCCCAATATTAAAAATAAATGCTGCCGTGTGTATAAAAAGGATCTGCCAACCGAAATAGACATAGGGTAGTGAGATTAGATAACAGATCAGCGAGATTGCAATAAATAGAATTGATTTACCTTTAATGATTGACTCGATTCCATTTTTTTGAATCAGGAAGTAATCAAAATTTGCTGAATTCCAGCTCAAAAAAAACTGTCCGTAGTTAAATAGAAAACTGCCGGTTATGAAAAGTCCGACAAAAAGTGAAAAATGAAGATCGAAAGAGGATTCTGCCAAATCAAATGTAGGATAAAAAAGCAGTGCATAGAATAGGAAAAGGAGACTGAGATAGAGATACGATCGACTTTTTTTGTGCCTGATAATTAACTTCCATTCCATATCAGCAAAGACGCCGGCAGTTCCGAATCTGGAGAGAAAATCAATTTGGCTGTTTTCCACAAAATTACTGCCTTTCTCTTCAATATCCTCTTCATAGGCTCGCTTTCTATAGTATTGATACGCACCATAATAGGACATTACAAAAAGGATAAGTGTCATACCAATCGGCAACGGAGAGGTGATGGCCAAATCAAAAAATGGCTTTACCACTTCCCCTATATTGTACCATCCGTAATATTGAGCACCAAAGCTGAAGAGATAGACCGCAAGCATAATCGTGTACCCTATGACCTGATCTCCAATTCCTCTTTTGAATACTAATGTTACCCAGTGAACCGTCCAGCTGAACAACACAATAGTTCCAAGCCAGCTGATCGCACTCAATGAACCATAGCTACCGGCAACTTCAATAATTGCGAAAGGAACCAATAGAAGTATAACCATGATATTCAGAAGAGAAATAAACGATCGTTGCAACAGAAAATGAACAATTTTCCACCTGGGTATGGGCAGATGAAGGTAGTGCTGTAATTCTGCAACAGGTAGTTTTTGGAGAAAAAATCGGTATAAAAACTCAGTTGCAAAGTAGAAAAGTATATAACTGTTCAGAAATCCGATAGGGTCGTCAACCTCAAAAAACGACCGTATGATAAAAGGCAGACTAACAGATATGAGAATCACATAACTAAGAATAAAGAGAATAACGATCAACAGAAATAAACCTGCAATTAAGTCTCTGCCCAAAGATACCGATCTGATCTTACTTTTAAACTGAAGGTGTATGAATTGAAGAAAAGTCATGATTTAATTATTAAAACCGAATCTCTTTATATTATTTGCTAATCTCTCAAAAATGAACTGTTCAAATAAGCTTTATTTTGAAATAATAATCAAGTTTTAAGATAATCTGTTGAACAATTTGCGAACTTATCATAAAAAGTCAGCAGTTCGTATGTTAACAGCTCAACAAGTCATTCGAATCGGCTGTCTATCTAAGGCATACTGCCCAAAATCGATAAAATTTTTGTATATATCAGTGAGTAACGTTCATAATCGCCATGCTGAGAAAAAGCGAATTCATATTTAAATATCCACCAAACCTGCAAGAGTTGGATCTGGCAACTATGGTGAGTATGTATCGGGACCGGGGTGAACCTCGACAGGCAGCACCGGGTAAATATCTCGCCTGCTCTGTGAGCCATAAATTGTTGAAGCACGCCAAATGGTGGTTTGGGCTCTACTACAGCCAGACTTCCTGGGACAATCTGCTTACCAAATCATCCGAAGGGTATCCACTCACAGAAGCTGAGTTGAACTTACTCGGATTGGTTTTTTCCTATTCGAAAGAACCCCTCCACAGGGAGTTTGTAGAAAAAAATATAGGGGTCTTACCAAAATTGGCCTACCTGATTGTAAATGATACCCGGCAATTTGGCTTCATTCTGGAAGATGAACATGGATATCTGCAGATCACAGATTTAGGAGAGCGGGCACTTCAGGGTATTTGCAGAAGAATTTATGGTAAACGCTACCAGCCGGAGATGCTCGAAATTTATAATTACGACCCGGAATTTGTTAAAAGAATTACTGTTGATGTAGACAGCGATCAACCTTCTCTCTTCTGATTCATTTAACCTTAATTATTGAGGAATGCAGTTTGATAAAACTGTATATTTCATTTCATCAATTATAACTATTGAATTCCATTTTACTCATTTATGGAGAAATATCTTCAGGACGCTATTATACCTGTTTTGGTACAACTCGGCCTTAACGAGGATCAAATACCTGAAATTAAAATCGAAAGTCCAAGAGATCCCTCACACGGTGATGCCGCCACCAATATTGCCATGTTGTTGGCAAAACCACTGCGCAATAATCCCCGGAAAATTGCAGAAGAACTGGTGTCTAACCTGAAACTCGATCAGAAAAGAATTAAAAGTGTTGAGATAGCAGGACCCGGTTTTATCAACTTTCGCTATGCAGATGCCTACATCTATGATCAGTTGCATCATGTTTTGGTTGAAGGATCTGAATTTGGAAAAAGCGACAGTAATAGTGGAATAAACTGCCTCATTGAATTTGTAAGTGCGAATCCAACCGGGCCTTTAACCGTTGGTCATGGACGAAATGCCGTTCTGGGAGATACGGTAGCCCGGCTTCTCGAATGGACCGGTGCTTCTGTGCAAAGAGAGTACTATTTCAATAATGCCGGTCGGCAAATGCGAATGCTGGGTTTAAGTGTCATGTCACGATATCATGAAAAACTGAATAGTGATTTTGAGTTCCCTGAAGATGGTTATGAGGGTGAATATATCAGAGATATTGCAAATTCTCTCATAGAAGATCATGCAGATTCACTTCTGAATGAATCTGATGAAACACTCTTCAAAGAAAAGGCTGAGGAAGTCATTTTTGAAGATATTCAACAGACTCTGAAGAGAATGAACATAGCGATGGATTCGTTTTTCAATGAAAAAACACTCTATGAAGATGGATCCATTGACAAAGTAATCAGCACACTTCGCGAAAAAGATTTAGCTTATGATAAGGATGGAGCTGTTTGGTTCAAAACCACTCAATTCGGTAAAGATCAAGATACGGTTTTAGTTAAGAGCAGTGGTGAGCCAACATACAGACTCCCTGATATCGCCTATCATACCAAAAAATTGGATAGAGGTTTTAATCTCTGTCTGGATGTATTTGGTGCGGATCATATCGATACCTATCCGGATGTTCTCAGCGGAATTGAAGTAATGGGTTATGATAAAGAGAAGGTAGAAGTTCTGGTCTATCAGTTTGTGACACTTGTAAAGGATGGCAAACCCTATAAGATGAGTACCCGAAAAGCAAATTTTGTGACTCTCGATGAGTTGATGGACGAAGTAGGGGAAGATGTAACCCGCTTTTTCTTTTTGATGAGATCCCCAAATACTCATCTGGAGTTTGATGTGAATCAAGCCAAAGAAGCCGGAGAAAAAAATCCGGTCTTTTATCTTCAATACGCACATGCCCGTATTCAATCAATCCTTCGTAAAATTGATGAGATATCGCCAATTTCAGACCTTCCGGATCTTTCGATCCTCTCCCATGATTCTGAAATCACACTCATCAAAAAGCTCCTTACATTCCCTGATTCGGTTGCTTTAGCGGCTCAACATAGAGAACCTCATAAACTCATTACCTATCTGAATGAATTGGCATCCGGATTTACTACTTTTTATCACGATTGCAGGATTGTCGGTGAGAAAGAAGAACTGATGAAGGCACGAGCACTTCTTGCTAAAGCAACAGCTCGTGTATTGGCTAATGGATTGGCAATTTTAGGCATTCAGGCGCCGGATCGCATGTAGTTCATGCCGTCCGTGCTTTAACGCCATGACACTTCCCGAATAGCCTCTCCATCTGATTCAAAACGAATTGCTCCGTTCAGGCTGGTGTACATCTGATTGTTACTGTATTGATGTAACCTGTTTACAGCATTCTGCCCCGGGTGACCAAATACATTTCGAAACGCCAGTGAAGCAACGGTGATATCGGGATTTACTTCTCTTAGAAACAGTTCCGTTGAGCTGGTATTGCTGGCGTGATGACCTACTTTATAAAGATCTGATTTCAGAAAATCACCATATCTTTCAACCATACGACGCTCTTGTTCCACTTCAGCGTCACCGCTAAAGAGAAAGGATGTATTTCCATATACCAATTTAAATGAGAGGGAGTGATTGTTTGGATTGTGATCTCTCGGAGCATTCGGTTCAGGACCAATAACGAAAATTCGCAGGGAAGGGTCAATGTCTATTAGATCCCCGGCTGAGGGGTGATAGACAGGTATATTGTTCATTTCTGCTAGATTCATACCCGTATGATAGAGAACAGATTCATAGGCGTATTCACTTTGATAAATGTTTCCGATGTTGATTCCCTCAATGAGTGACGGCATGCCACCGATATGATCTGCATGAGGGTGAGAGAGAATTACTGCATCGATCTTATCCAACCTTAAAAATTCAAAATAGGGTAACAATATCCGATCCCCGCTGTTGCTCATGGGCGACCAGCGTCCGGTGTCAATAAGTAGGTTATATCCGTTTGGTGTTGAAATATGTATTGCATCGGCCTGACCCACGTCTAAAACAGTAATTACAAGGTTTTTAACACTCGGTTCGCGTGTCCATTTTTCAATGAAATATAGATTCACGCAACAGAGCAATAGAATCAGAAACTTCCATCTGATAGCGTAAATTCTGGAAGCCGCAATCCAAAAAAGTGCCGATATCCAAATCAGGAAAATAGAGGTACTCTTGTCACTGATTGATATGAAACTAAACGATTGGCTTCCTAAATATTCAGCTACCCATTGAACCCAATTCAGTGAGAATTGCAGTGGGATTACTCCGGCATGAAGAATCTCAGGTACCATTGGGCTCACAAGTATAAAAAGGAGTCCGGCAGGCACAGTAAAGGATAGCAATGGAACCACGAGTGCGTTGGCGATCGGTCCGATGATAGAGAACTCACCAAAATAGTAGATTAAAATTGGGAAAAGCCCCAGTTGAACAACCACAGATACCAATACAATCGAAATTAAGCCGCCTGAAAAACCATGTCGATACCTTTTGGGAATCAACTCTTGGGCCTCTTTCATGATCAAAAGAATAATATATACAGCTGAAAAAGAGAGCTGAAATCCTACCTCAAATAGTTGTCTTGGGTTTATGAAGAGTACGATGATGGCTGCAACGGCTGTAAGGTTTAATGAATTCCTTACTTTATGAAAGAGTTTTCCGTATGAGATAAACCAAGCCATTAATGAGGCTCTGCATACAGATGGTGAAAATCCTGTGAGGCCTGCATACCCCAAAAGCAGCAGGGTTAGCAGAAAGAGTCCAAAATACCTTCCTTTTGCAGAACCCCACATAAATGGAATCAACAGCCAAAATGGAGCCACGATGAAACCAACGTGCAGGCCTGATACGGCCATGATATGTGAAAGACCGGAACGGGAAAACTGTAATCTGGTTTCAGGGGTAAGATCATCTTTAAATCCAAGAAGAAGAGCTTTTGCCATATGGGAGTGTTCCTCTTTAAACAGCAGATCTGCACTTGCCTGAACATTTGTTCGAATAGATTCCCACCCTATTCGCCCTGTATATGATATTGTTAAGATCTCAATTAGTTCACCATGTGCAGCAATCCCTCTGTTATGAAGCCACTGGCCATAATCAAATTCGTGGGGATTTCTTCGATCCGGAAATGAGTAGATTCTAACCAATGCATGAATTTCATTTCCGGTGGAAACATCTATTTTTGCTTCTTCAGAGCCATATAATCGGATTTTAAATGGATTGTGCCATATTCCATCCTTTTCAAAAGAAATCTCTTTTACTTGGACTTCATAGACCGGACGACCTGTGCTGCTTTTTCCTGATGAGATCAGTTCACCTTTCAATTCAATCTCATCCCACTCAAAAAGATTTATAACTTCTGCATTCTCAATATTCTTTTGAATGGATTCTTCCCGGATCTGGTAGTAGAGTGATGAGGCTAAAATCAGAAAAACTAAGTAGAATACAATCGAGAGTCTTGAAGATAGTAAAAAGTATTTATGACTGTTGATCCATTCTGAAAGTAATAGGAGAGTAAAAAGTGATAGGAATAAAAGTGAAAGAACCTGAAGTGATTGTGAAAAATGGCTTGCGAGCAGGATCCCAACGATCTGCATTAAGGCTAATCGAATGGCGGGGTATGAAGCGAATGGAAATTTGTATGAACGCACATTTTGCATACTTGAAAGAGCATGCAATGAGAAGTTCCTTACAGGAATTTTAAATTAATTTTTCAGTCCCAGTTTTTTACAAATCTCTGCGAGAGTTTTTTTCTCTTCCTCAGATAATACACTGAACTCCTCTTTTATTCTGTCCAGATGTTTGGGGAAAAATTGGCGTATAAACGTATCCCCCTCTTTGGTGAGGTGGATCAGAACGGCTCTACGGTCGGATGGATCCTTTTTTCGAATCACATAATCCTGCTTTTCCAGATTGTCAATAACCATCGTGATATTACCACCGCTTTTGAGAAGTTTTTCGCCGATGCTTCGCTGATTGAGTGGCCCCAGATGGTGAAGAACTTCCAGCGTTCCGAATTGACTTACGGTCAAATTAACATCTGACAGATGCCTGTTCAGACGCATATTGATTGATTCTGATGCCCTCATCAATTTAATGAATGCATTTAAAGTGCTTACTTCTGAGCTAGATCCAGTATAACTTGTCCCCATTTGTAATAAATTCTAACGATTAGCAGATTATATGGCGATAATATCAGTATATGTATATTTGCTATATTTTAACATTTAATTGTTTACTAAACCCCTATTAATCGGGCAAATTTTCTCTTGCCTACTTTCAAATCAAAGTGAGAGCCCTTTATAAATTCAACTTCGGCATTGGGATCGCTTATTTTCTCATCATTCAGAGAGACGCCGCCCTGTTTCATCATTCGTTTTGTTTCGCCGTTACTTTGGGTTAATCCGGCATCAGAAATAATGTCCATAAGACGAACAGAAGAACCTGCAGCGTACTCCAGTTCGGGGGCATCATCAGGAATATCTTTATTAATCACAGTCTGTTCAAAGTGCTCTCTTGCTGCAATAGCACCCTTTTCCCCATGGTACATTTTGGTTATAGTAAATGCGAGTTCATGTTTACTGTTTCTGGGATCGGTTTTTATCTGATTTTTTAAAACCTCTAATTTCTCAATAGTTACATCCGTTACCAGTTCAAAATAAGAGTAGATAAGATCATCCGGGATGGATAGTGATTTCCCGTAGATTTCATTAGCCGGTTCATCAATCCCAATATAATTATCATAAGATTTACTCATTTTCATACTGCCATCTGTGCCAACCAAAAGAGGCATCATTAAACAGATCTGGGGCTCCTGGTCATCTGAGCGTTGTAAATCTCTGCCAACTAATAGATTAAATTTTTGATCTGTTCCACCCAATTCAATGTCGGATCTCAGATGAACAGAATCCTGACCCTGAGCAAGCGGATAGAGAAATTCGTGCAGCGATATCGGTTCACTGTTTTCAAACCGTTTTGAAAAATCATCCCTTTCGATCATTCTGGCAACGGTCAATTTTGAAGATAGCTTCACTATATCCATAAAAGAAAGGGTTCCCAACCAATCGTTATTATTTACAATAACTGTCTTAGCTTCGTCCAGTATTTTTTTGGCCTGATTGATATAGGTTTCCGCATTTTCACTTACTTCATCCGGTGTTAACGGCGGACGCGTTTTGTTTTGTCCGGTTGGATCACCGATCATTGCGGTAAATCCTCCTATGATCAAAATCGCCTCATGCCCTAAATCCTGAAACTGTCTCAATTTCCTTAAGATTACGGAGTGACCCAAATGGAGATCGGGTCGGGTCGGGTCAACTCCAAGTTTAACTCGTAGAGGTTTATTCTCTTTTTTTGATCTTTTCAGTTTTTGGATCAACTCCTCTTCAGGAACAATCTCAACGGTACCTCTTTTGATGATAGCAAGTTGTTCGTCTACGGGTAGAAAGCTCATAAATTTAATTTTTCAAATAGTGACAGTTCTTTGAGTGTGTTGTTTTCACGGATCGATTTTTCAATCGTATCCATAAAATCAACGGTATCGGGATAGATCGTTGCAATCATATTAAACGTAATGGGTGCAACTTGAATAATGGTATCGTAAGTATAGGATTCCGATCGGGTTTCTTCATTAGGTAAATTGAATCCGGCTAAAAGCAGTAAAAATGCGCTTGCGAGGATCGCTGCATTCAAACCGCCGAAAAGCATCCCTATCAGTCTATTTACAAAATTTATTTTCACCAGTTTAAGTGCTTTCTCCAACCAATATCCTGCCAGTTGAATCAGACTCAGGGAGAGTATAAAAATGACTACACCGGCAACGATCGTTGCGTGGTCCGGATTGTCAATAAATGAGGCCAAAAGACCGGATGCCGGACTCATATACCTGAATGTTGCAAAAACAGCAATAATGATTGCTGCGATACCAAACACCTGTTTTACAAATCCACTCCAATAGCCCCTAAAGCAAAAGTAGAGTAAAATAATGATGATAAAAAGGTCAACCAGATTCATGGTTAAAGCTTAGATAGTTCTTCCTTCACTACTTTACTGATAGTAGATCCTTCAGCCTTTCCTTTTAATTTACCCATCAACGAGCCCATTACTTTACCAATATCGGCAATTGAGGTAGCCCCTACCTTCTCAATTTGGCTCTTCACTTCTACAAGCACTTCCTCTTCGCTCATCATTTTGGGCAGATAATTTTCGATGATGGAGAGCTCCATTTCCTCTTTTTCTACAAGATCAGGTCTATTGCCCTGGGTAAACTGGTCGATCGATTCCTTGCGTTGTTTAGCCGCTTTAAACAGCACATCGATCACTTGCTCGTCGCTCAACAGAGACTCGCCCCCTTTTCTTTCACTGATCTCTTTCTCTAGTATTTTAGCTTTCAGCGATCGCAGAACCATCGTCGTATCGCTGTCTTTAGCCTTCATCGCCTCTTTCAGGTCAGACATTATTTTTTCTTTCAAACTCATAATTGACTCTTAATAGTATATTAAGGATTAGAAATTGATGGATAGTCGAAATTACACATTTTTTTTGTGCTATTTAACCCCGATATGTGAATAGAAAGGACTCTTTGGAAGTTTTAGTAGGCGGCATATCAGCAAAAAAAAAGGTTCCATCCGTTAAGAATGAAACCTTTTCAAAAAATTTCTCTGTCTGATTAAGCTTTATTCTTCTGAATAAAGTCTGAAACACTATCCTGATCGATCATAGTCTCTTTGTAGGAGTACTGTCCTCTTGCATTCTTACTGGAGATGATCACTTTTGCCATTTTGCGGTGGGCACTTTTTAAAGATTTTGCCTCATCACCAAATACTTGCTTCTTAGCCATATCAGTACCTTATTTAATTTCTTTGTGAACGGTATGCTTTCTCAATACCGGATTGTATTTTTTAATCTCCAGCCTTTCAGTGGTCGTTCTACGATTTTTTGTTGTAACATATCGAGAACTTCCGGGCTTTTCGGTGCATTCAAGAATGACCTGTATACGGTTTCCTTTTGCCATAGATTATACCTCTTTTAAAAGTGTTCCTTTCTTTCTGGCATCCTTTAACACAGCCGGCAGACCTTTCTTGTTGATCGTCCGTATTGTCTTAACAGAAACTTTCAGAGTTACCCATCGATCTTCTTCCGGAATATAAAATCTTCTTTTCTGCAGATTCAGTTGGAACTTATGCTTGGTTTTATTGTTCGCTTTTGACGAACGATACCCATTCATTGCTCCTCTGCCAGTAATATCGTCTTTGCGTGCCATAATACTAATGTTGACTGATTTTTAGATAGACACCAAAAATATGATGTTTCATTTTTAAAAACAATATTTTTTTAACAATTTAATCACCAAATTACAAGAATGAATGTCTCAAAAACAAATTACAGTCGACTTAATCAGATTATGT
>Ga0222634_1000854_pt1 | contig 11882 bp, 9 predicted proteins | sample AntAcemetageno50_FD_179807 | JGI IMG/M metagenome (GOLD analysis project Ga0222634, IMG submission 179807) | Saline water microbial communities from Ace Lake, Antarctica - #50 | ecosystem: Environmental > Aquatic > Non-marine Saline and Alkaline > Saline | place: Antarctica: Ace Lake | collected...
CCCCCTGGCTTATCGCAGACTACAACGTCCTTCATCGCCTCTAACTGCCTAGGCATCCACCATATGCGCTTATTCACTTGATCATATAACTTGATCACACTCACTTACCTTTGTTTGACTCATTACCTCTTTCCTGTAAACAGGAGTAAGAGAACTGATGTTACAACGCTCATTATCAGCACTAAACCAGCTACTAATTATGATTGTTATCAGGAAATCAAGCCGTGAGGTGAACCACTCAAGTTATCGTCTAGAGATGTCGCTGCGACCAGCAGCTAATCTCAAATCACCGGATAATACGCTTGAAATATTTTCGTATGTATAATTTGCAAATTGAGCTATTTACTCTGTGAACAACCATTTATGAATAGTCACTTTGTCGGCGTTTGAATTTCGACCAAGAGACACATAAACGATATCAGAACAAACAATCCAATCTACGGATGTCTTTACAAACGTTTCTAAATTGAAATTTAGAAACACTTACTTTATCACTTTCCACTTTGTTAAAGAGCTATGTCTTGGGACTACCAAAACACTTTTCTACTGGTCCAGAGACCAGAAATCAGAAGGCTTGTTCACCTGTTCTAATAGAACTTCTATTAAAAGAATAGGGAAATCTTCTGATTTCTGCGCACTGAAACACAGGAAACAAACAATAGGTTGTGAGTACTTGCCGACTTGATACTTAAGTTAAGGAGGTGATCCAGCCGCAGGTTCCCCTACGGCTACCTTGTTACGACTTCATCCCAGTCATGAACCACAAAGTGGTGACCGTCCTCCCGAAGGTTAAACTAGCCACTTCTTTTGCAGCCCACTCCCATGATGTGACGGGCGGTGTGTACAAGGCCCGGGAACGTATTCACCGCGACATGCTGATTCGCGATTACTAGCGATTCCGACTTCACGGAGTCGAGTTGCAGACTCCGATCCGGACTACGAACAGTTTTCTGGGATTAGCTCCACCTCGCGGTATTGCGGCCCTCTGTACTGTCCATTGTAGCACGTGTGTAGCCCAGGCCGTAAGGGCCATGATGACTTGACGTCATCCTCTCCTTCCTCCGGTTTGTCACCGGCAGTCTCCTTAGAGTTCCCACCATTACGTGCTGGCAAATAAGGATAAGGGTTGCGCTCGTTACGGGACTTAACCCAACATCTCACGACACGAGCTGACGACAGCCATGCAACACCTGTCTCTGAGTTCCCGAAGGCACTAAGGTATCTCTACCGAATTCTCAGGATGTCAAGGCCTGGTAAGGTTTTTCGCGTTGCATCGAATTAAACCACATGCTCCACCGCTTGTGCGGGCCCCCGTCAATTCATTTGAGTTTTAATCTTGCGACCGTACTCCCCAGGCGGTCTACTTATCGCGTTAGCTTCGCCACTAAAGGGTCAAGCCCCCCAACGGCTAGTAGACATCGTTTACGGCGTGGACTACCAGGGTATCTAATCCTGTTTGCTCCCCACGCTTTCGCACCTCAGTGTCAGTATCAATCCAGGAGGCCGCCTTCGCCACCGGTATTCCTCAGAATATCTACGCATTTCACCGCTACACTCTGAATTCTACCTCCCTCTATCGTACTCTAGTTCGTCAGTTTGGAATGCAATTCCTAGGTTGAGCCTAGGGCTTTCACATCCCACTTAACAAACCACCTACGCGCGCTTTACGCCCAGTAATTCCGATTAACGTTTGCACCCTCCGTATTACCGCGGCTGCTGGCACGGAGTTAGCCGGTGCTTCTTCTGTAAGTAATGTCATATTACCGAGGTATTAACTCGGCTTTTTCTTCCTTACTGAAAGTGCTTTACAACCCTAAGGCCTTCTTCACACACGCGGCATGGCTGTGTCAGGCTTCCGCCCATTGCACAATATTCCCTACTGCTGCCTCCCGTAGGAGTCTGGACCGTGTCTCAGTTCCAGTGTGGCTGATCGTCCTCTCAGACCAGCTATGGATCGTCGCCTTGGTGAGCCTTTACCTCACCAACAAGCTAATCCAACGCAGGCTCCTCCAATAGTGAGAGGTCTCCGAAGAGTTCCCCCCCTTTCCCCCGTAGGGCGTATGCGGTATTAATCCGGGTTTCCCCGGGCTATCCCCCGCTACTGGGTAGATTCCTACGCGTTACTCACCCGTCCGCCGCTCGTCAGCATCAAAGTCACCCCGAAGGGATCCTAGCGACCTGTTACCGCTCGACTTGCATGTATTAAGCCTGCCGCCAACGTTCAATCTGAGCCATGATCAAACTCTTCAATTTAAGAGTATTTCTCTAATCTCCCTCGATACACCCTTTTGAGGCTCCCTCAGGATATTAGTAGTGGTATAAGCCACCAATCTTTTCATGGTAATAGTTTTGATCTTCCGAAGAATTTCGCTGCCATTACTATGCTCAGTCAAACAAGAATCGAACATCCGAAGATGTCCTATCATCCATTGCGTCCGTCCGAAGACATCTGCGATGGAATTACTGTTACTTAGTAAGTATTGCGTCAACAACTCTCTGCCTTTCGGCTGTCCAGGTTTGCCTTGCGGCAAGCCATGTACCAGAGCAGTCTTTCGCTTCTCAAATTAGTGCAGTAACTCGTTGCTGAATATTTTTCGCATTCAATCAACAATCACCCACACCTATTGTTTGTTTCCAACCATGTTAAAGAACAATTTCGGTATCAACTTATCCACAGTGTTATCCACATGGATGCAAAACCTTCTGCGCGAAAAATGCCACGTTGACGTTTATTCAACGGGGAAAATTTCATGTCGATTGTCCGAACGGCTTAACTACCCTTGGGTAAAAAGCCCTGAATTACGGCCTGTAATCCAGTCCCGATCTCCCTGATCGAGGAGGCGCATTATACGCCTTAGAGACCCCATTACAACCACCTTGGTGGATATTTGGTAAATAATTTTGAACTACCTATTTACCTGTTCTGAAGCCTTGTTTCTCTCCCTGTCCGAGGACGAGGAGCGGCGCATTGTAGCAGCGTTTTTTAGAATGTCTATTAAAACCGGGAGGTAATTAAACGGGTCGTTTAAACGCTCCGCGGAATAGTGACAGTTTGTCCTTAAAAACGCGGGAAACGAGCAAAATAGCGACTACTACGCCATAAGCGATGGCCTCTGAATAACTGGACCTGGCAAGCCACGTCACATGAACCACAGCAAGGATGGCTACCCCGTATACGAGTCTATGCAGCACCGCCCATCGATTTCTCAGGTGCCGCATGGCGACGTTATTTGAAGTTAATGCCAGTGGCACTAAAAACAGGTATGCGGTGAATCCAACCGTGATGTAGGGCCGCTTCAGAATATCAGCGCCCAGGTTGCTGAAATCAAGCTCCAGCAGGAGGAAAAGATAGGACAACAAGTGTAGCGAGGCGTAGGTGAAGGTAAACAGACCAAGCATCCTCCTGACCTTCTGCAGCTGGTTCCATCCGGTCAGCCTTCTTAAGGGCGTTATCAGTAAGGTTAACAGAAGAAATCGTATCGTCCACTCACCCTGCAGCAGCACCAGCTCCTTCGCCGGGTCCGCCCCTAAAACATGGGGTCCACCCGTTTGCAGCTGATAGACCTGATAGATCGAGTATCCCAGAGGCGCAAGACACAGCAAAAACGCCAGGAATTTCAATACAGAGAACTTAAACACGACCCAAACCTGTTATCGAGGACCTGATGACTAGTAATACTTTCGTAAATCCATGTCTTTATAGAGATGCGCCACCTGCGGTGCATAGCCATTGAACTTCAGGGTCTCAACATAGTTCTGGCTAAAGATAGACGCCGGCAATCGCCGCTCGCGCGCCTGGCTCCAGCGCGGATGATCAACTTCCGGGTTTACGTTGGCATAGAAGCCGTACTCCCGGCTATTGGACATTTCCCAGGTCGTCTTCGGTCGATGTTCCGTGAACTCTATCTTCACGATGGATTTAATGCTCTTAAAGCCGTACTTCCAGGGAACGACCAACCTTATCGGCGCGCCATTCTGGTTAGGCATTGCTTTGCCGTAAACGCCGACCGCCAGGAATGCCAGGTCGTTCATCGCCTCATCGATGCGCAGTCCTTCTACGTATGGATAGTCAATGGTGGTAAAGCGGGACCTCTGTGCCGGCATCTGCTTGGGGTCATACAGTGTTTCAAACCGTACGTACTTTGCGTTTGAGTTCGGCTTAAACCGCTTTAAGAGATCTGCCAGCGAAAAACCGACCCAGGGTACGACCATTGACCAGGCTTCTACACATCGAAGCCGGTAAACCCGTTCTTCAAGCGCATAGGGGTTTACAATATCTTCCAGATTAAACCTGCCGGTCAGTTCAGCCTCACCGGCCACTTCCACTTTCCATGGATCAGTGACGAAGTCCTGTGAGTTTTCTGCGGGATCTGTTTTAGCTGTCCCAAACTCATAGAAATTGTTGTAAGTGGAGACATACTCAAACGGCGTTGCTGATTCCCGCGTTGAATACTGGCCCGGCGTCAGCGTATTTAGTTTTTCTTCCAGCCATGCCGGCCCCGATAGTGGCGCATTGGTGGAGTAGAGCTCACGCTCACCAGATGCTGCAGCATGGGTCAGCGGCGCGCCCAGTGCAACGGCACCAAGGCCCATTGCCTTTAGAATCTGCCTTCGCTTATAAAAGACGGTTTCGCTGGTGATTTCTGATGATCGAACGTCACCTGGACCACGGTGTTTGATCAACATAACTGACTCCGGTTTGTCTCTGTTATACACACGTAACAGACGAGCCAAACAGGCCAGCGTTACACTTCAGAGGCTTTCTTCTCGGGAGAATCGTCCTTGCCACTGGTAAACCTCAGCAGAGCCTGGATTGGCCCAGACACCCCATAGGCAAGACCAACGCAGAACAACATACCTGGTGGATAGGTCGCGACCACAATGAAAAGCAACACCGCCCCCAACATGTAGGGAAATGGCACTCTGCCTTTGATGTTCTTTGGGCTGTAGTACTGGAAGTTGCTCACCATCAAGAGCGCGACGACTGTCGTAAAGATGCCTACCAGGACTGAGATCTCGACAATCTCCATCGGGGGAAAGTTATCAACCCAGGTCCAGACCATGGTTGCCATCGTGCCGGCAGCCGCGGGGCTCGCCAGCCCGTAAAACACCTTGGTGTCAGGGGTCGTATTAAAACGCGCCAAACGCAGGGCAGCGCAACACATATAAAGGAAGGCGATAATCCAGCCGATCTTGCCAAGATCCTGCAGGGCCCAGCTAAACAGCAGGATCGCCGGCGCAACGCCAAAGGCGACAAGATCAGACATGCTGTCGTACTGCACACCAAACTGACTGGTGGTATTGGTCAACCTTGCGATTCGACCGTCAAGGGCATCGAGGAACCCGGCAATCACTATTGCGATACACGCAGTTTCGAACGCACCGGTCGTCGCCGCGATAATGGCATAAAAACCGGAGAAAAGTGCGCCGGTAGTGATGAGGTTAGGCAGCAGGTAGACCCCTTTCTTGAGCCCCTTACGTTCTGGTAGCTGCGTTACCGTGCCTTGCTCCGGGGTTACCGGTTCATGGTCTGTCATTGTCTCGCCTCGTGGGCTTCATGATCAACCAGTATAACTTAGTTGGAGGTTTCAGCCATTTGTTGGGGGATGTTTCTACCTGGAGTGAAGTGGCCCCGACGAGAGATCCATTCGACGCCAGTTGCTCTGCGACACCCTTCTCGTGAATATCTTCCTGGTTCAGACTAGAGACCCATTCGGCCAAGGTCGCTTCGCGACACCTTTTCATGAAGATCTTACTGGTTCAGACTAGAGACCCATTCGGCCAAGGTCGCTTCGCGACACCTTTTCATGAAGATCTTACTGGTTCAGACTAGAGACCCATTCGACCAGGGTCGCTTCGCGACACCTTTTCATGAAGATCTTCCTGGTTCAGACTAGAGACCCATTCGGCTTCGCTCAGGGTGCTAACAACTAGGTTGTTAGCACCTTATCGCCTCGAGAGAGTCCCGACACACCGGTTCTCACTACTTCCATTACACTGGATTCGGGTATTGCCCGCAGATAGGCATCGAGCTTTTCCGTCGTCCCGGTCAACTGGACGGTGTAGGTATTCTGCGTCACATCAATAATCTGACCCCGAAAGATATCCGAGGTACGCTTTACTTCCGCTCGCTGAGCACCGGTCGCCTTAAGCTTGATTAACATCAGTTCACGCTCGATGTGCTCACCTTCAGTCAGGTCGACCAGCTTCACGACTTCAATCAACTTGTTGAGCTGCTTCGTGATTTGCTCAACCTGTTCGTCACCCGCAAGGGTAGACAGTGTCAGCCGGGACAGCGTCGAATCTTCGGTAGGGGCAACGGTAAGCGTTTCGATGTTGTAGTTTCGCTGCGCGAACAGGCCAACCACTCGTGATAGAGCACCAGCCTCGTTTTCCATCAGCACAGAAATAATTCTTCTCATCAGGTTCGTACCCCCTTCCTGAGCCACATATCGCGCATCGATCCGTTCGGGGCAATCAGCATTGGGTAAACGTGTTCTGACGGGTCAACGATCACGTCGACAAACACAAGCTTGTTCTTGATCGCCATCGCCTCGGCCATCACCGGCCCCAGCTCATCCCGCGATTCGATCTTGAATCCCACGTGCCCATATGACTCAACCAGTTTGACAAAATCTGGCAGCGAATCCATATAGCTATGCGAGTGGCGGCCTTCGTACTGCATATCCTGCCACTGCTTCACCATACCCAGTGACCCGTTGTTAACGTTGACGATTTTGACAGGCAATCCGTACTGCGAACAGGTCGACAGCTCCTGGATATTCATCTGGATACTGCCTTCGCCCGTAATACAAACGACCTGCGCATCCGGGAAGGCAACCTGAACGCCCATGGCAGCTGGCAGCCCAAAACCCATTGTTCCGAGTCCGCCCGAGTTGATCCACTTTCGCGGTTCGTCAAACGGGTAGTATTGTGCTGCAAACATCTGGTGCTGGCCGACGTCGGACGTCACGTACGCCTTTCCGTCAGTTGCCTTATAGACAGCCTGCACCGCTTCCTGCGGCTTGATAATGTCTTTACTTTCATCCCTGGCAACCGCCAGGCAATCCTGCTTCCGCCATCCTTCGATCTGTTCCCACCAGTCCTTCAACCCTTGTTGCTGTTTCTCAGACCGTTTGGCAACTTCGGGTTCCAGCAACGTGATCATCTCATCCAGGACCGTATCGACCGGTCCAACAATAGGCACATCAACTTTGACGGTTTTGGAGATCGATGCGGGGTCGATATCGAGATGGATTATTTCTGCGTAAGGGCAAAACTTGGAAACCGTATTCGTTACCCTGTCATCAAAACGGGCGCCAATGGCGAAAACCAGGTCGCTATGATGCATGGTGTTGTTTGCTTCAAACGTACCATGCATGCCGAGCATGCCTATAAACTGTTTGTCTGTGCCAGGAAACGCACCAAGCCCCATCAATGTGTTGGTAATAGGGAAACCCAGCAGTCTTGTTAATTCGATGAGCTGGCCGGAAGCGTCTCCCTGAATAACGCCCCCTCCTGCATAAATGATGGGGCGCTCGCACTTCGCGAGCAGCTTGATCGCTTTCTTGATCTGGCCAGTATGCCCTCGGGTTGCAGGCGAGTATGACCGCATCGTTACCGTTTCCGGATAGCTGTAATCGAACAGGTCCGTCGGGTCAGTCAAATCTTTAGGTATATCGACGACTACAGGCCCGGGGCGACCGGAAGTAGCAATATAAAACGCCTTTTTGATTATTTCGGGTATTTCCGACGCTGCGCGGACCAGAAAGCTGTGTTTCACGATGGGTCGCGAGATGCCCACCATGTCTGTCTCCTGGAATGAATCGGTACCTATCAGGTGACTCTGTACCTGGCCGGAAATCACCACCATGGGAATTGAATCCATATAGGCCGTTGCTATCCCGGTGATGGCATTGGTGGCACCAGGACCGCTCGTCACAAGGACTACCCCAGGGCGCCCTGTCGCGCGCGCATAACCGTCCGCCATATGGGTTGCAGCCTGCTCATGACGCACCAGTACATGCTGGATTCTATTCTGCCTGAACATGGCATCATAGATATGTAGTACAGCCCCGCCAGGATACCCAAAAACGTGATCCACGCCCTCGTCCTGGAGAGCCCGGATCAACATGTCCCCGCCAGATAACTTTTCCACGATATACCCCTGATTTTTCTGTCAATTTCGCCCCAAAAGGCGCCGGCATTCTCTTTTATCCTGCATGCCTAGTCAAACCAGTCTGAACCGAACCTGAAAAATGACTCTTTTCATTGGTGGGAAAGTGGGCAATCTTACAGTAAAATTCTGGAAATATTGTTTTTCTGTGATGGTTTACATGAAGAAGTTAGAATCTACTGCAGGTTTACTAGGCCTGCTCGTTCTATTCTTTGCAACACCCACTTACGCCGAGGCCGAGTACTACACCTGGATCGACGAAAATGGTGTCGTGAATTATGCACAACGTAACCCGCAGGGATTTGATGCCCGTTTCGTTACCAGCAGCCAGAGATTCGGATACCAGAGCGATGAACTGTCAGGTCGAGAGGTAGCAGCCCAGGCCAGCACACCACAGAATGTGACTCAACAGGCTGCAGCACCAGCCGCGGCCGATGATCGTGACATTGATGTTGAAATAGCCAACGAAAAAGCCCGCATAGACAAGGAAGTTGCCGCTGCCAAGAAGGCCAACTGCAATATTGGCAAGCTAAACCTCGCACAGCTCCAGAACTACAATCGGATTAAGGTTCAGGGTGATGATGGTCAGGTCAAGGTACTCTCGGATGAAGAAAAACAAGCCAGAGTCGATCGGGCGCAGAAAACCATCAATGAAAATTGCAACTAGGCGAATCCATCGGGAGTTATAGAGAGTCCATCCAGATAAACCCACCCATGCGCCCGGTTACGCCATCTCTTCTGTAAGAAAAAAATCTCGACGAATCACAATGGGTGCACAGACCACCACCATAGACGTCAACATCCAGACGCTGCAGCTGTTCTTTTGCGATCGCATAAAGATCCATTGAGAACTGACGTTCATTGTTATCGGTAAATCGGTTCTCAGTAAATCCGGTACCTGACGAAAACCTGGCCCTGACGTCTTCTCCCACGGTGTAGTGGCAAGGGCCTATTGCGGGACCCATCCAGGCCAGCAGCGAGCCCTCACCCAGCGCAGCGACCGTAGAAGCCAAGACACCATCAGCAAGTCCTCTCCAACCCGCGTGGGCAATCCCTGCAACATCTCCACCGCGCGAAGCAAACAGAACTGGCAGACAGTCAGCCACCATGATGGCCAGTACTTTCCCGGGCTTTCTGGTAAAACTGGCATCGCCAAGACGCCCCGCTAACGCCATATCGGCATTAATGCAGATGTCTGAATGCGTTTGTTCCAGCCAGAACGGTTCAGCAGGGACATCAATCGATGCTCTGTTTCGCGCTACCGCGGCCGCGTCATCGCCGACATGAGAGCCTAAATTAAGACTGGCGTAGGGTCCGTTGCTGTATCCGTCATAGCGTTCAGAAAAGAACGCCTTAATATTCTCGGGCACCGGCCAATCCGGGACGATGCCACTCATATTGAAAGCCGCTCATATTGAGAGCTATTCATTATGACCAGTCACCCATAGAGCAGGGCCAGCAATTCCTGGAAGTCCTCAGGCGGCTCGGCCGTCCAGGTCATCTTTCTGCCAGTTGCTGGATGCAGTAATGCAAGTTTTTTGGCATGCAGGGCCTGCCGCTTGAAATCCCGGAGCGCGTCTGACACCCATTCATCACCTGACCTTGGTCGCCTGTAATGTCCCCCATAGGTCGGGTCACCAATCAGCGGATTACCAAGGGATTGAAGATGGACCCTGATCTGGTGTGTTCGACCGGTATCCAGTTGGCATTCGACCAGGGCATGCTCGTCAAACTGCTCCAGAACCCGATAATTTGTTCGAGCTTCTTTGCCTTCTTTACGTATCGCCATTTTTTTTCGGTGAATGGGGTGCCGGCCAATCGCACGATCCACGCGACCCTGTCTCGGCGCCACCACGCCATAAACCAGGGCATCGTATATACGCGACACGGTTCTTGCCTGAATTTCCTTCACCAGATGGTTCTGCGTTTCCAGGGTCTTGGCGACCACCATCAAACCACTGGTCTCCTTATCGAGTCTGTGAACAATGCCAGCCCGGGGAATCGAGGCGAGCCCGGGTTCATGATGAAGCAATGCATTTAACATGGTGCCGTTGGGATTTCCCGCACCTGGATGAACCACCAGCCCTGGCGCCTTGTTGACGACCAGCAGATGCTCATCCTCAAACACCACATCCAGCGGCATATCTTCCGCCCGGTCATCATTGTCTTCCTCAACGACTGACACCCGCACCTTCTCTCCACCCACCAGCCGATCCTTTGATTTAGCCGGTTTACCATTAACCGTCAGGTCACCCGCTTTAATCCATTGCTGAAGGCGAGCTCTTGAGTACTGAGGCAGTAATTCCGACACAGACTGATCCAGTCGTCGGAGAGTGTGGGTCTTTGGAACCACTAACTCGTGATGTATTTGAAGGGGCACAGGCGCTACTAGTTGGGCTTTGCGCAGAGGCTATGGTTTAATTAGCCGATTTTCAAGCACTTAGATCTCAACCATGCGCTATATTACTGTACTCCTACTGTCACTCGCTCTGATATCCGGTTGTTCCAAGGATGAGGTTGAAGACGATCTGGAAGCGACCGAGCTGGCTTACTACACCTCGGCACAAGAAAGCCTCAGGGCGGGTAATTACTCAGGCGCCATCCAGAAACTACAGCTACTGGAATCCCGATTTCCCTTTGGCCGTTATGCAGAACAGGCTCAGCTTGAGATTATCTTTGCCTATTATAAAAGCGTGCAGCCTGAGGCCGCACGTTCTGCAGCAGACAGATTTATTCGGCTGCATCCTACACATCCCAATGTTGACTATGCGTATTACCTTAAAGGCATGGTGTCCTTTGAGCAGGACAAAAACTTTCTGTCCAATATCATTCCCATGGACCCATCTACGCGTGACCCGGGTGCCGCCAGGGAATCCTTCCAGGATTTCTCCCAGCTGATCAATCGATACCCGAACAGCGAGTATGCGCCCGATGCCCAAAAAAGAATGAAGTACCTGCGTAACCTGCTGGCCGCCGCCGAAATACATGTTGCCCGCTATTACATCAGGCGCGGCGCCTATGTCGCGGCTGTGAACCGCGGCCGTTATGTATTTGAAAATTTCCAGGAAGCTGCGGCAGTGCCAGATGCGCTGGCGATAATGGTAGAGGCTTACCAGTTACTGGAGATGAACGATTTGGCCGAGAAAGCCCTGTTGGTCCTCAACAGCAACTACCCGGAACATGAATCCCTGGACAAACAGGGTAAATTCAGAAAAAGCAAAAGCGTTCAAGGTGGTGGTCGTGGCTGGCTGAACGTATTGACTTTTGGGCTCCTGGGCTAGCACCGGACCGTGAAAAAGTTCGACCAAACCTTCCTGGAAGAACAGCAAAAAACTCAACGCGCCACGATATTTAGGGTTTATAACTATTACCGGGTACTGATCTCGTTTCTGTTTCTGTTCCTTTTTCTTGACCCGAACCTTAATGATTTTGTTGGGAATGTGGACCCGGGGCTTTTCCAGACAACCATCATCAGCTATATCATTATTAACGCTGCGATTGGCATCGCCACGCTGTTCGTCAGCATTAACTTCCTTTCAAAACCTGTCACCGCCATCATTGTCATTGTCGGTGACATCCTCGCCTTAACACTACTGATGTCTGCCAGTGGCGGGGTCAGTTCCGGGCTCGGTAACTTCCTGTTCTTTACCCTTGCCTTTGCCGGGGGCATGGTTCATGGCAGGGTATCGACAGTGCTACCGGCGAT
>Ga0222634_1000855_pt1 | contig 11874 bp, 19 predicted proteins | sample AntAcemetageno50_FD_179807 | JGI IMG/M metagenome (GOLD analysis project Ga0222634, IMG submission 179807) | Saline water microbial communities from Ace Lake, Antarctica - #50 | ecosystem: Environmental > Aquatic > Non-marine Saline and Alkaline > Saline | place: Antarctica: Ace Lake | collected...
GATTAGATAGATCAATTAAACAAGTTGATGTACTTACTAAAGGTGAATACGATGAATATGGACAGAACTTTGAGTTCGGTGATGAATTAGGTGGGTTGTTTGGATTCAGAGCAGTAGAGGTTAAACCCGAGAGAACTATGAATTTTAAAGTTGCTAATTTTCAAAGAGGTATAAGAGATTCTAGATCTTTATTTACTAGAGCTGTATTAAAAGGTGGTCCTATTGAACCGAGAGAAATTGTTGATGCTTATATAAATGCTAACCGTGCAATGTTTGATGTTAAGAAAACATTGAAAGGTGATATGGATGCCGCAAGATTATTAGGAATATCTGAAGAAGCTTTTTATGATTCATTGGATAGAGTTTCGGCTAGAGAAATAAGTGCTATCGATGAAAACATGTTTACACCATATAATATTTCTATTGAAGTTGCTAATGCAATTGCCGAAAATGCAGCACAGATTGGTGCATCGGATCCTTTTGACCAGGCTTCTTCGGCAATCGACTCTATACAAGAACAAATGTCCAGCATAAATCTAAGTCTTCCAGAGTTCCCTGTGTTCGAGAACCCTTTGATGCCTATTATGCAGGACACGCCTATCACACCAACGTCATTAAATCTACCACAAGTTGACGGAAGCGCCTTGCAAAATCAAGTCTCTGGTGGTAACTTTAGTAGCTTGTCAAACCAACAAAAATTTAATATACTATTTCCTAATGGCTAAAAATATTGCACTCACAAAAATAGAATCACATGAAAAATTGTGTAGAATTATGCAGAAACAGACTCATGACAAAATTCAATCAATAGAAAAACAGATTCGTAGAATTGAAACTATCTTACTAACATCGGTCGGAGCTTTGATCACCGGTATGGCCGGCATGATCTACATGTTAATTACAAAATAGGAGATCCATGAAACTGAGCAAGAATTTCAGCAAAGCTGAGCTTTGCAAGTCCCAAACAGCGACCAGGATGGGCCTTAACAACAACCCTACGGACGATCAGACCGAAAATCTACGATTGCTCTGTGAGAGGGTTCTACAGCCCGTTAGAGACCATTTTAACCAGGTAGTGACTATTTCATCGGGGTTCAGGGACCCTATCTTATCAAATGCTATAGGTAGCTCAACTGACAGCCAACATTGCCGTGGTGAGGCCGCAGATTTTGAAATATTCGGTGTTCCAAACAACGAGCTTGCAGACTGGATCAAAGGGAACCTAATGTTTGACCAATTAATTTTAGAATATTTTGAACCGGGCCAACCAAATTCAGGGTGGGTTCATGTGTCCTACACAAAAGAAATTAATGCCAATAGAAAAGAATATTTAATGGCAACAAAGAAAGATGGTAAGACACAGTACAAACAAATACTAGGTTTATCTACAGATCGATACGCAAAATAATTAGATCCAATCTTTAAGTTTCTCACCCATAATCTGACTGGCTATATTTACTTTTTTCTTTAAAGCTTTTACAATTCTAGCATCAACAGTATCTTCACAATAAATATCGATGTAAGTCATAGGATATTTCTGACCGATACGATCTATTCTTGCTTCTGATTGTTGTCTCTTCTCAAGATCATAACCATTAGAATAATACACCATAGTACTGGCTGCAGTTAAGGTGATACCATAACCCCCGGTCTGTGTTGTACCAATAAAGAATCTTACAGGGGAATCAGGGTCCTGGAATTTTTTTATATTCTCTTGTCGGTCTTTCATAGGAGTTAATCCGTAATAATCCACAAAACTATTTGCGCCATATTTTTTAGATATCTCTCGGATTATCCTACTGACATCTCTTTGCCAGTGGGCCCATATAACGACCTTGCCTTCGATTTCTTCTAATACATTCATTAGTTCGGGTAATCGGTTTGAAGCTACATCTTTAATAGTGCCATCATCAGCCGTAAAGTGACCACAAGTAATTTGTTGCAATCTCATCAGCTGAGTCATAACAGTAGCAGTAGTCATCATTTTACCATCCATCTGTGCAAGAGCTAAATGCTTCATTTGCTTATAGAGTTTTGTCTGTTCCTCACTCAAGGTGACTAAACGTTTAATAAAAGTTTTAGGGGGTAGATCTAAACAATCATCTTTTAAAACTCTGTAAGAAAAAAATTTTAACTTCTCCGATAGTTCTGGAAGATGTTGATAACCGGTAACTATTTGTACAGATTTACCACCAAAGTTAGCTGTATTCATAACAGCGTATCTAGTTCTAAAAGTATAATAAGAAGTATGACCCAATAATTCTTTTTTAAGAAATTCACATTGTTTATATAAATCAAGTGGTGATTTAGTAACTGGAGATCCAGTTAATATTCTTTTATATACAGCATGTTCAGCAAGCGAACAAATATGTTTAGTTCTTTTAGCATCTGGATTTTTAATAGTTGTAGACTCATCAATAGCCATCATCGTTCTATGACAACGTAAAAATTTAGCTGCAAACTCTACACCTTTTGAAGTCGAAAAGGCTTCCACATTCATAAGTAAAATATGTAAATCTTCCCCTGTTTTAAATAAAGAATCTAATTGTATTTGTTGTTTTTTATTAGGTAAAGGATTCCACAACACAGAAGTTTTTTCAATATGATCAGGTAAGTGTGTGGGGATTTCTCCTTCATGCCAATTTTTATATACACCTTTAGGTGCCACAATTAATACACCATTAATTTTTCCTGCATCATATAACATAGCAATATTATCAATCAGGACTTTTGATTTACCAGTACCCATTTCCATAAAATATGCAAAATAAGGTTTTTCCCAAGAAAGCTCTAATGCTTTAATTTGATGCTCGTAAGGCTTAGTTTTAAATTTATAGTTTTTTATTTTCATTATATTCTTCTTTCTAGTTGACATCTTATATAGAACATCCTATATACATTGTCAATGACAGAAAGCAAAAAAACAGTATACGTAATTCAAGAATTACCAGGTACAAAAATAGGTGCTCCTAAGATTAATATTATGAGTGCGAGTAAGTATGGTGAGTTTAAATTTTTACTTCCAGAATTTTCGCAAATAATATTTTCACCAGGACCCTTAATTTTTAAACTGAGAAGTCTTTTAAGAAATTACACTCCGGAAGATTATTTATTACTTACGGGTGATCCGGCAATTATTGGTGTGGCGTGTTCGATTGTTTCTGAAATAACAAACGGAAAATACAATCTATTAAAATGGGACAAACAAGATAGAATGTATTATTCAATTGCAATTAACCTACACGAGAAAGGAAAAGTAAACGATGAGTAATATAAATTTTGAGCAGGATAAAAGAGAAGATCTAGACTCAGTAAATGAAGCAGGCAGCCTAGCAGAGCAGGTAGTAAAACTACAAAAGTTGGAGGAAGAACTTTTAGAAAAAGAAGATGAGTTAAAAGAATTAAAAAGAAAAGTAGATTTAATTTCTTCAGAGGTCATACCAACTATGATGCAAGAAATGAATATATCTACACTAAAATTATCAGACGGTACTTCGGTTGAAGTTAAACCCGTCTATGGAGCGTCTATCCCAGTTGACAAGCGGGAAGATGCTTACACATGGCTTCGTGAGAACGGACTAGGTGATCTTATCAAGAATGAGATAACCGTTGCTTTTGGTCGTTCCGAAGATAACAAGGCACAGCAATATGCTGTCCTTGCGCAAGGTCAGGGTTATGAACCAGTCCAAAAACTAAAGGTTGAACCTATGACACTTAAAGCACTAGTCAGAGAGCGTGTCGAAAATGGACTCGACATGCCTTCTGATTTATTTAACATGTTCACAAGCAACAGAACAAAAATAACAAGGAACAAATAACAATGAACAATGTAGCAAAAAAAGAAGATGCCGGCCTTCCAGCACAAGTGATGTTTGAAGAAGACGCAGGAAAAGGTTTAGGTGATGTAGGTCAAGAAGACTTAGCATTACCTTTTCTTAAAGTACTCGTACAATTATCTCCTCAAGTAAATAAGAGAGATGGTAAGTATGTAGAAGGAGCAGAACCTGGAATGATTTTCAATTCAGTAACTGGAGAATTATATGATGGCGTAAAAGGAATAGATGTTATTCCTGCTTTGTATAAACTCGAGTATGTTGAGTGGAAAGATAGAGGAGAAGGACCTGGAGCACCAGTAATGGTACACCACTCTTCATCTGATATCATGTCACAAACAAAACCAGATGCTAGTTATAGAGATAGATTACCTAACGGTAATTACATTGAAAAAACTGCGTCTCATTTTGTAATGATCACTGGGGATACTCCATCAACAGCGTTGATTTCTATGACTCGTACTCAATTAAAAATTAGTAGGAAGTGGAACTCAATGATCAGTGGTATCAAACTGAAAGGTAAAAACGGTTTATATACTCCGTCATCTTACAGCCACATTTACAAACTAAAAACTGTACCAATGTCTAATGATAAAGGAACTTGGTTCGGTTGGGAAGTTAGTAAAATAGGTCCAGTCACTAATGGTAGCGATTATAACCAAGCTAAAGAATTTTCAGCAAACATCGATAAGGGTGCTGTAAAGGTTAAGCATGGTGAAGATAAACCAAAAGAAGACTCAAGTATTATATAATCCCTTCGGGGGTGTGTGTACACAATTGTGGGCCGGGAGGGAGACTGAACGGTCCACTTAGAAAGAAAAATTATGAGTGAGAAGTATATAAAATATTTTGAAGGGTACAGTAGGGCTTATGGTGTAGCAGATATGTCTACATTAAAAGTTGACCAGGAAAGCGGGAAACAAAAACCAGATTACAGATGGAATGACGAGGAACTTACAGAACAAGTTTATCTAAATCATTTATCAGGAACTCAATCGATAGGGGTTCAACCTTGTAATGAAAATTCACAAGCAAGGTTTGGTGTAATAGATGTAGATCCAAAAAACTACACTAACTTTGATAAGAAATTTTTTATAGACATAGTCCAAGATTATAATCTACCTTTGATACCTATATTATCTAAAAGTGGTGGACTTCATTTATATTTATTTATGTCGGAGTTTGTTCCGGCAGTGTTAATAAGATCCTTTTTAAGTAATCTACTACCCTTATTTAAATTAAAACCAGATTGTGAAATATTCCCTAAACAAACAACACTAACAAAAGATAATGAAACTGGACAATTAAATAAAGGTAATTTTATTAATCTACCCTATTTTAAAAAATCTGAGAGAGTAGCAATAAATATAGATGGTACATCTTTTACATTTGATCAATTCATAGCCGTTGTAGATAGTAATATTACTACACCAGAAAATTTAAAAACAATAACAGAGAGTATAGAACAGAAAGATTTAGAAGGTGTTGATGCAGATTTTGATGATGGTCCTCCTTGTCTTGCTCATCTTAGCAAGATAATGAAGAATCCAGGGTTCGATGGTAAGGATAGATTTATGTATAATTATCATGTGTTTGTGAAGTTAAAGTTCGGAGATAACTGGCAACAAAAAGTCATGAATGCTCCAGTTAAATATTTTGAACCCACACATGCTAACGCATGGGATGTATCCACTTTAAACGCTAAAGTTAGATCATGGGCTAAATCTGAAAAAGGTTATACTTGTACTCAGAGTCCTCTCAATGATCATTGTAAAAAAGGTTTATGTGTTAAAAAGAAATTTGGTATTCTTGCAGGATCCAAAGGATCCTATCCTGTATTATCTAATCTAAGAAAAATAGATTTAGATCCAGAACCAGAATACGAGTTTGATATAACTAAACCAGATGGTCAATCTACTGCAACAGTACACTGTAGATCAATTGAACATGTTACTGACCAACGTAAACGTAGAAACTCAATAGCCAGAGCTGCGGGTTTTCCACCACCAATAATAAAATCTCAAGAAGATCAAATAGTTTTAGAAGCTCTTTTTACTACACAGACCGTAATTAATCCTCCCGTAGGTACTTCACCTAAAGAAAAATTACATGATGTAATTCATGCAAAAATAAATGGACCTAAAGCTATGAACGATGCTGCATTCAAATCTGGTACTGTGTTGATTGAAGATGGTTATGCTTATTTTAGATTTGAGAAATTTTATGACAAGCTTAAAGCTAAGAATTGGAAATATTCTGAAGATAAAACGGGAGTAATGATGAAAACAAATTATAAAAAATGTGATATAGATTTTTTAGAACAAAAAAGATTCCCTACAAAAGAAAAAGGAAAATATAACACACCTACAAAGAATGTTGTAAAAATTAGTATTGATGATTTTGAAGACATACAGATTAACCATACAATAATCGAACATAACACGGAGATAATGTAATGAACTGTTGGCACTGTCAAGTTGAGTTAATATGGGGAGGCGATCACGATACGGAAGATAATGAGGAGTATGATATGGTGAGCAATCTATCTTGTCCTAATTGTCATTGTCATGTTGAAGTGTATCACCCTTCACAAGCACTAATAGATGAATATAAAGATTATGAAAAGAAATCAAATTAATGAGTACTAGAAAAATATACGGGCCTCCGGGAACAGGGAAAACAACTAGATTAATTAACTATGTAAAAACTTTAGTTAAGTTTGGTACACCAATAGATAAGATAGGTTACTTTGCTTTTACAACAAAGGCAGCAGAAGAGTCTATTGACAGAATGTTAAAAGCTTTTCCAAAATACTCTCAAAAAGATTTAAAATATTTTAGAACTCTACATTCATTTGCATTTACTCAACTTGGTTTAAAGAAAAGTAATGTAATGCAAGATGAACATTATGAAGATATCGGGAAAAAACTAGGGATAGAAGTTACTGTTTATTCAAGTGGAGAAGAGAACACAGGTTTTGTAAACTCCGATAGTGAATACTTTAATATAATTAATGCAGCTAGAATCAAAGGTTTAACCATCGAAGAAGAATATAATACTGATATGTATTCAGAGGACATTGATAAGCATTTATTAGGTATTTTAAAAGATGAAGTAGACAACTATAAAGAAGCCTACGGCCTGGTAGATTACACAGATATGATTGAAAGATTTAATGTGGCTAAATTGTGTCCGAAATATGACGTAGTATTCATTGATGAAGCACAGGATTTATCGCCAATACAGTGGAAAATGTATGATATATTAAAGAAAAACTCTAAACATATTATCTTAGCCGGTGATGATGATCAAGCAATTTATGGATGGGCCGGTGCAGATGTTACAAGGTTTCAAAGTGAGCCTGCAAAAGACATAGTTCTGCCACAATCATACAGGGTACCGGGAGCGGTGCAGGCAATAGCTAATAATATTTTAAATAGAATACCAGATCATAGAAGAGTTAAAAAAAACTGGAAACCGAGAGAAGATGTCTTACTTCCTATAGTACAATATGTATCTGCAATAGAAGATATACCATTACATTTTGGTGATTGGTTGATACTTGGCAGAACTAATTATAGAATTAAAAATCTAGTACCACAGTTAAGAGAAATGGGTATTTATTTTGAATTAAAAAATAGAAAAAGTTACAAAACTAGACTTTATAAATCAATACAAAATTATACACGTTGGACCAATGGTGATTTACTTTCTTTATCAGAATGTAAAGATGTTTTAGAATTTTTAGAAATTGATACAGAATTAAAAGAAGAACGTATGTATGATTTAAAAGAGTTTGGTTTTAGTTTTACAGATTATTGGTACGAAGTATTTAAAGCTGACCCAGAAGAATGTTTATACATTAGAGAAATGATGCGTAATGAAGAGAAATTAAAAGATGACCCAAGAGTTAGACTATCTACAATCCATGCAGCTAAAGGTGGTGAAGCAAACAATGTTTTAATTATTTTAGATAATACTAAAAAGATAAGAGAAGCGATAGACAAGAGTCTAGACAAGTACGATGAAGAACAAAGAGTTTGGTATGTCGGGGTTACTCGTACAAAACAAAACTTATATATAATGACAGCTAAAAAGGAGGCAAACGGTTATGACATCTAAAGCATATGATAAACAAATTGGTGGATCACACTATCGAAAATATAAAATACAGCCAAGCAAGTTTGTAGTTGAGAACGAATTGCTATATCCAGAAGGATGTGCTATAAAGTATATAATAAGACATAGAGATAAAGGAAAGAAACAGGACTTAGAGAAAGCAGTACATTTTATAGAAATGATAATTGAAAGGGACTATGGAACCAAATAATCATATACCGGCCTACATGGGTCTGTTTACAATATTATTAATTCTTTGTTATTTAACATTATGAAAATACCTATATTCAAGGCCCAGACAGAATGGGTTATACCTACAGAGCTACCAGACTTAACCAAGGTTGATGAAATTGCAATTGACTTAGAGACAAGAGATCCAGACTTAATTAAAAAAGGTTCGGGAGCAATCATTGGTAACGGAGAAGTTATCGGGATCGCTGTAGCTACATCAAACTATAAAGGTTACTTTCCTATAGCTCACCACGGTGGTGGCAACATGGATCGAAAGATGGTTTTAAAATGGTTTCAAGATCTTTTAAACTCACCCTCTACTAAAATATTTCACAATGCAATGTACGATGTATGTTGGATCAGGGCACTGGGACTAAAGATTCAAGGTAGAATCGTTGATACAATGATAGCCGCAGCTGTGACTGATGAAAATAGATTTAGATATGATCTTAATAGTTTATCATGGAAGTATAATGGTTATGGTAAAAGTGAAGCTGGACTAAGTGAAGCCGCAGCTGAATGGGGTATAGATCCAAAATCTGAGATGTATAAACTACCATCATTAAATGTTGGTGCTTATGCTGAACGTGATGCAGAAGCCACGTTTGGTTTATGGCAGGAGATGAAAAAAGAAATTACATCACAAGACACACAATCTATTTTTGATTTAGAGACAGATTTATTTCCATGTCTAGTTGACATGAGATTTAAAGGTGTAAGAGTTGATGTAGAAGGTGCGCAAAAACTTAAAAAGACTCTAATAAAAGAGGAACAGGATATACTAACTGCAATAGAAAAGGAAACGAATATTAGACCACAGATTTGGGCCGCAAGAAGTATAGCACAAGTCTTTGAGAATTTAAAGATACCTTTTGATAGAACAGAAAAGACTGATGCTCCTAGCTTTACTAAGAATTTTCTACAAGAACATGAACATCCTGTAGTAAATTTAATTGCAAAAGCTAGAGAAGTTAATAAAGCACACACAACTTTTATTGATTCTATTTTACGTTACGAACATAAAGGTAGAATTCATGCAGAGATAAATCAATTAAGAAATGCTGGTGGTGGAACTGTGACTGGAAGATTCTCTTATCAAAATCCTAACCTACAACAGATTCCAGCAAGGAATAAAGATCTTGGACCAAAGATTAGATCATTATTTCTTCCAGAAGAAAATCACACATGGGGTTGTTTCGATTACTCACAACAAGAACCAAGATTGGTTGTTCACTATGCAGCTTTATATAAACTACCTTCAGTGTACGATGTTGTCGATGCTTACAACGATGATCCTAATTCAGATTTCCATCAAACCGTTGCCGACATGGCTGAGATTAAGAGAACACAAGCTAAGACGATTAACTTAGGTTTATTTTATGGTATGGGAAAAACTAAACTGCAAGCAGAGTTAGGTGTATCTAAAGAAAAAGCTAATGAACTGTTTAATACTTATCACGCAAAAGTACCGTTCGTTAAACAGTTGATGGAGAAGGCTTCTAACAGAGCCCAGGACCGGGGACAGATTAGAACTTTACTTGGCAGGTTATGTAGATTCCATCTATGGGAACCTAATCAATTCGGTATGCATAAAGCAATGACACATGAAGATGCACTCCAGGAACATGGACCGGGGATTAAAAGAGCTTATACATATAAAGCTTTAAATAAACTTATCCAGGGATCCGCAGCGGACATGACTAAAAAAGCTATGCTAGACCTACATAATGAAGGTATAATACCCCATATTCAGATACATGATGAACTTGACATATCAATAGAAAATGAAACTCAAGCTAAAAAAATCATTGAGATTATGGAGAATGCTGTTAAACTAGAAGTACCAAACAAGGTCGATTATGAGTTTGGAAAAAACTGGGGAGATATCAATGGTTGAAAAATATTTAGATAAATTTATGGTATGGCAGTTACACAACAGAACAGAGATTGTTATCGCTGTTATTGCATTTGTGATTGGAGCTATACTTTTTTAGTAAAGGACTTTATGCCATATGAACTACAAATTTACCGCTCTTATTATTTTCTTAATGACCTTAATGGTTATATTTGCTGAGCCTGCATACCCTGAACAAAATAAAATAAAAAATCCCAACATAAAATTTATATTAACAATACGTTTATGTTCTTTTACAGAGGATCAATGCTTACCAAACGTACAAGTTAAAGATGAGTATGATTCTTGGAAAGAATGTACAATTGCTGCACTAGAAATATCTAAACAAGTAATAATTACACAAGAAGAAGAGTTTGTTAATAAGAACAAAGTAGCAACTCAATTTACTTGCAAAGAATTAGAGCAAGTTTAATGATAGATAGGTTCTGGTATAATTTTTTTGCGAAGATGGATGATATTTGTGATTGGATCGCGAATCGTTTTAAAAGGAAAAAAAATGACAAGAAAAACTAACACAGTTTTAATTGGATTACTAGGTACAATTTTAATGGGCCTTAGTACATGGGTGATTATAACACTGGTAGAACTCCAGGTTTTAGTGATGATGATCCAGCAGGAATTAATGGACCTTGACAAAGTTATCGGAAGAATATATTCTCATATGGATAGATTATCACAAAGATGAAAAAAAATTGTAAACAATGTAAGAAAGAATTTGAAACTACAGATGAATTTAATCTGTTTTGTGGGGACGAATGTAAACAAGAAGCACTTGCTGATCTTGACAAAGACAGCGATGAGTGTTTATCTTGTCAGTAATGACAAAAAAATTTAGAATAGAAGCAGAAATTGTAAAAGGTGAGTGTCCAACATGTAATGAGATTACAACTTTAGTGGGTGTAACTTCTCAATTTTTTAGATGTATGGAGTGCGGAGCTGATCTAGAACAACATGTTAATGGTAAAATAAGTTATATACCCATCATGGCATCCAGAAAAGATGGTGGCAAACCTTATATAAAGGATTGGAAATAATGCCTTTTAAATCTGAAAAACAAAGAAAATATTTATTTAAAAACAAACCTAACGTTGCGAAGAAATTTGCAAAAGATTCTAAAAAGAAAACTCATAAAATGCCTGATGGTACTATTATGAAAGGTGCTAAACACCGTGGCTAAAAAATCAAAACACGCCGAGTTTGCACCCCGTGATCAACATCGAAAAAGGCCCGGTAGACATAAGAAATCGTTAAATAAGGCAGAAAAAAGGCAGAAAAATCAAAATAAATATAAAGGTCAGGGTTGACATCTTCACATAATATCCTATATTAATAATGAAAGGATAATTATGAAAATAGAAAAACTACTAATATATAATACCGCGTTAAGGGATAGTTTACATAAAAGAATGGCAGCAATGTTAAATGCAGAGACACCCGACAATGGTGCAACTCTAGTACCATACTTTGAAATGGTAAACTCATACTTAGATCAAGCAACAACAATCGAGAAAAGAATACAATTCTTAGAAAGGATAAAAAACGATGAAAAAAATAACAATAACTAGTAAAAATATAAATGCAAAACAATGGTCTAATTTAATTTTAGAATTAAACCTGATAAAAAAACAATGGAAACCTTTTGCAGAGTTAGAAATTGAGGCACCGGGGATCAAGAAAATAATAGCCTGGGGGACGCAAAATTATGACTCCAAAACAGAAGACTAATGACTAAAACATTAATAATATTAATACTATTATTTAATGGTGAGTTACTAC
>Ga0222634_1000858_pt1 | contig 11838 bp, 12 predicted proteins | sample AntAcemetageno50_FD_179807 | JGI IMG/M metagenome (GOLD analysis project Ga0222634, IMG submission 179807) | Saline water microbial communities from Ace Lake, Antarctica - #50 | ecosystem: Environmental > Aquatic > Non-marine Saline and Alkaline > Saline | place: Antarctica: Ace Lake | collected...
ATTTTTTCACAAAGCAGATCGTCGACAACTGAAATGACCGAATGAATGCCGAGGTGTGCAACGCGGATGGGGCTGTCGATAGAGTGTCCGGTACCCATGACAGGGATATGAAAGGAGTGCTGATTTTGAATCATAGAATCATGTACTTTTTTGCAAAGATATTTTTAATGGAGTTGAAAAATACAAATTTTATACAGATTATCATATATAATACTATTATGTCTTTTAATTAATAATCACCGTATGGTATCTACAGATACAAAATGGGCAAAACCGTTGCTCTATTCCGTTTCAGGTTTTTTATTATTTGAGATTCTCACCGGGTTGAGTATCTATTTTTTGCCATTCAGTTTGGCCAATCAGGTGATGATTTTGTTGCATACCGGTGGAGGCCTGATTTTTATGTTTCCTTACTTTTGGTATCAGTACAAACATTGGAAGGAATACAAACACCGCCCACTGAATGAATTTGTGATTACCGGATATGTAGGGATGGCCTCAGTTACAATTGCAATTATATCAGGGCTAGTGCTTATTTGGGAGGCTATCTTTTCATATACGATTACACCATTCTGGAAGAACGTCCATATCATTTCCATGTTTGTACTGATTGCGTCGGTTATTCCCCATGTAGTGCTAATCATGGATAAGGATCGAAAGGCAATCAAAAAAAAGGGGGGTGAATTACCTGTTTTAAACGAACACAAACATTTTAGTTTTAACAGTTTTTATCTGTTAGGTTTACAATTTGCATTGGTTGGACTTTTTATGTTTGCTTATTCATCACCCGATCTGTTCAGAAATATACCGGATGATTATGTATATCATTACGATTCAGAAAGGCCTTTTTCTCCAAGCCTGGCCATAACTGCCCACGGAGAACTCATCGATGCAGAGCTACTGGGTGGTTCACAATCATGCGGTACATCAGGGTGTCATTCAGAAATCTATGCGGAATGGGAAGTTAGTGCCCATCGCTATGCGGCGGCGGATCCTTTTTTCAGGGTAATTCAACAAAATATGGGGGAACAGAAAGGTCCGATTGCAGCACGATATTGTGCAGGATGTCACGATCCGATAGGCTTGTTTGCAGGTTCTGCCAACCTTTATTCAGATTATCTGACCAACAAAATCGGTTTGAATGAAGGGGTTTCTTGTATTTCATGTCACGCAATCACGCAAGCAGACGTGCAAGGAAACGCCGATTATGTGATTGAATCACCTGAACGATATATGTTTGAGCTTCAGAACGGCCCATTGGCTAAATGGACCAGTGATTTTTTGATACGAGCCTATCCGCAACAGCATGTGGAGAGTTTTAATCGTCCGCTTCAAAAAACCTCAGAATATTGTGCAGGATGTCACAAGCAATACATCGATGAAGATATTAACAATGTAGGGTGGGTACAGTTGCAGAACCAATATGATCAATGGCGTAAAAGTAATTGGTACACCGAAAAAGATCCAATCAGCACATTGGAGTGCCGAGAGTGTCACATGCCGCTTGTAGCCTCGATGGACCCATCAAGTGGAGATGCTTTCGACTACAATCGCACTCCGGATGACGGTATGCACAGAAGCCACAGATTTCTCGGGGGGAATCAATATGTTCCCAAGTTATTGGATCTGCCCGGAGCTGAAACTCATGTGAGAATGATTGAGGAATGGCTGCAGGGGAAAATTGAGATACCTGAAATTGAAGATAAGTGGGTAAGTAGCCCGGCAATTCCTATTACAATTATTAGCCCTGACAGTGTGCGGATGGGTGACGATTTGCGATTGGATGTACTGATCACAAACCGGAAAGCAGGCCATGATTTCCCAACCGGCCCCCTCGATATGATACAGACCTGGATTGAGATTGTGGCTGAAGATCAGAACGGAAACGTGCTCTTTAGCTCAGGCAAACTTGATGAGAATCATTTTATTGAGCCGGGTTCGTTTATGTTTAAGGCAGAACCGGTTGACCAGTACGGAAACCTTATTGACAGACATAATTTATGGGAAATGGTAGGAGTACGATATAGCCGTGCACTCTATCCCGGCAGATCTGATTATGCCAGGTTTACACTCAACACCGAGGGTATTAATACTGCATATCGTTCATTCAACGAGGAGATTCCGGCAAGTTATTACCTAAAAGAACTGTCAGATGGCGTTGAAGAAATTTCGATCACAGCAAAGTTACAGTATCGAAAAATCAATCAGTTTTTAATGAATGAAGTATTTGCCTATGAGGTCGGTGGTGCAACATCACCAATTACTACTGTATCAGAAGATGTAAGGACGGTAAAAATATTTAAGGAGAGAGAGCTGTGAATTTTAAACTGACCCGAAGAAATAAAAAAGTGGCAATCTGGTCTGCAGCTTCCATCATCATCATGCTGTTTATGGCTTCGATTCTCTGGTATGAGAGGGAAGTAGAGACCTATCTGCCGGGGCAGGAGATAGAAGGTCTTACTTCACGGCTTGACCGAGATCTACCCCCTGATCTTCCGGCAATACGATTTGAAAATGTGGCAGAAAAAGTGGGCATTGAGTTCAAGCATTTTTTTGGAAAGCGTGGCTCAAGGATCACTGAAGATATGGGATCAGGTGTGGCTTGGATTGATTACAATAACAATGGGTACCAAGATCTTTTCATCGTGAACAATTCCGGTCCGATGGATATGTCTGAGCAAGAATTTCAAAATTCACCGGCTCACTCAAAGTTATACAGAAACAACGGAGACGGTACTTTTACGGATGTCACGGATGAGGCCGGGCTTAAGATCAGAATGCATGGTATGGCCACTGCTTGGGCTGATTTTGATAACAGTGGGTATATTGATTGTCTGATTACCGGATACGGTGGAAACAAGCTCTTTAAAAATAATGGTGACGGTACGTTTATAGAAGTCACGGAAGAAGCCGGGCTTGGAGGAGTTGACGGTTTTTGGGCGGGAGCATCCTGGGGAGATTTCAACGGAAATGGGTATGTGGATCTATACATTACGGGATATATAGACTATTTTGAAATTCCGGATGTAGCCGAAATCAGAGACCTGCAAGAACCGCCATCTATTAATCCATCTGTATTCGATCCGATTGGAAACCTGCTCTATATGAATAATGGAGACGGTACATTTACAGAAATTTCACGACAGGCAGGAGTAGATAATTCAGAGGGGAAAGGGCTGTCAGCAGCCTGGTTTGACTTTACAGGGAATCATCTGCCGGATCTCTATGTAGCAAATGACGTGACCGATAATATGCTATTCCGAAATCTTGGTAATGGGAAGTTTATGAATATTAGCTATCAAGCTAAAGTGGCAGATTACCGAGGGTCAATGGGTATTGCTATTGGAGACTGGGATGTTGACGGTGATTCGGATCTTTTCATTACTCACTGGATTGCCCAGGAAAATGCATTCTATAACAATCTTAGGGATGAAAGTGATAACGATATGCTCTTTTTCAGGGATGATGCAGACCGGTATGGTCTGGGCCAGTCATCACTCGATTATGTAGGTTGGGCGACATCCTTCTTTGATATTGATAACGATGGCCGGTTAGATCTATACGTAGTGAATGGCCATACTAATCAGAAGATCGAAAATCCACAGGAATTGGTTCCAATGCGGGACTTGATCTACTGGAATCGTAACAATGAAGAGGGGTTTTATGAAATTTCAGAGTTAGCAGGAGATTATTTTCAGGAAAAGCATGTTGGACGCGGCGGTGCATACGCTGATTTTAATAACGACGGGAAGCTGGATCTATTCATAGTAAATCATAACGGACCCGGTGTATTGCTTGAAAACCGGACTGAATCGACCCATAATTGGTTTCAGGTTGAGCTGAAAGGGACTACAAGCAACCGGTCTGCTATTGGAGCAAAAGTTAAGATCACCACAGATGAGGGATCGCAGATGAAGCAGGTTGGAATGCAGCCGTCCTATCTGTCACAGAACATGCTTGTTCAGCATTTTGGAATCAATAAATCGGAAAAGATTCAAACGTTGGTGGTAACCTGGCCGGGCGGTACTGCAGAAACCTACTATGATCTGAGGGTAAACCAACGCATTATTATAACTGAGGGTAATGGAGAGTGGCAAGAATGGGTACCCTGATCAAAAAACATCATATTCTGATATCCTTATTCATTGTGAGCCTCTATCTGCTGGTTGGGGGATACAAATTCTACTCAAATAACAAGGAACAGGTTCAAACCATCACGGCAGCTGAGGAATTAAACAGACAGAAAACCGCCCATTTCTGGGATTTATTTAATGAAGCAACCGATTATCGTGTTCAAGGCGATTATGAATCGGCCATTGAGAAATATTCAGCGGCTCTGTCGCTTAACAGTAAACATGAAGATGCACTCTACTATCTCGGAAATATGCACCTTTTTCAAAGGAATTTTGAAAAAACCGAGACCTATTTTATGGAGCTGGAAAAGATTAACCCAAATTCTCCACGTATACAGCTTCAGTTAGGTAGACTATACTCCTGTATGGACAGTGAAAATAGTTTATATGATCTTGATGAAGCACATAAACGATTTATGAATGCATGGAACATAAATCGTGAAGAAACGGGAGCCCCATTAATGCTGGTGAAAATTTACTTGCTGCAGGGAGATTTTGAGAATGCCGGTGAGCTGATTAAAGCGATAACCCGTTCAAATAAAATGAGTTATCAAGCGCTGTTTCTCCAGGGTTATATTCATTGGATAACAGGAAACAGTGAACAGTCACAGGTGACTGCAGTTGACGCAATGAATCTCTATAATAACCTCGAAAATGCGGATGTACAAGGGGAGGGTGTAACCAAGGCCGGCGCAAGGGCAATGCTATCGGAAGACCGGTATTGTGATCCCTTTGAGAGAAAAATCGGTGATCTTTTGCTATCTGGGAGGGCTCATGAGCCAGAGATTCTTTATGAAAAATTTGAGATGAATTTGCAAACATGGAGGGATAACGCCGGGTGAATCAGAAATTCGGCGGTTTGGGGTAAACGCTACGATAGTATCGTGGATCATGTCTTGACAGAGATCTACCTAAAGGAAACATAAAATTGTGAACGGATCAGACAGGCTCATTTCTCTCACATTTCTTACAATGAAGCTCATATCCCAGTTTTGACAGGCGCCCTTCATCTGTAACAACCCAAGGGCGCAGCTGCCATGGCGGATTATGACGCACGTGTTGTGTATGGCCGCCTCCCGGATAAACAAGGCAAGTGAACGCGTTTTTTTGTTTGGATCTGCAAACTTCATACTGTATCTCGTTTAATTCATTCATTACGATTTCTGATCAATTGAAATAAAAACTCTTCCACCAAACGTTACTTCCAACCAAATCAATTTCAGCGGAATAGGTCACGCGGATCTTTTCTTTTCTGATTCAATCCAGGATTCGGCTAGGTACTTTTGCTTCTGTTTAACATCCGCCCATTTATCTGCTTCGGGAAGCGGATCAAACGTTTCATTTATTACTCTGTCTTCCCACTCTTCTGAAAGTCGTTTATTCAGTTCAATGTAATCTTCCCATTTATCAGGTACTTCATCATCGGGATAGATCGCTTCAACTGGGCACTCTGAAACACAAGCATCACAGTCGATACATTCGAGGGGATCAATCGTTAAGAAATTGGGTCCTTCACGAAAAGCGTCAACAGGACAAACCGCAGCACAGTTTGTGTATTTACACTTTATGCAAGGTTCAGTTACTACATATGCCATGATTTAATTCCATTGATTCAAAGGTTTAATCAAAAATAATCAAACTCCAGAACAATTTGCAACAATTAAAACGGTAAATACCGATTTAATTGATTTTTACTAAATCTGTTTGTATCCTGTAATAGATTTAGTAAATACAAATAATGATTGAATATGACGAATGGAATCAGGGTTTGTCATTTCTTAACGTTTGCAGCTCAATCATTTATTGGCAGGGCAAATATATTCAACTAAGTAAAGAGTAATGAATACGATAAAAAAAGTACACCAACTTAGTGAGCAAGCAACCATAGGTCAGATTACATCAGTAAGTAAGACAGCTGCAGGCCTACTGCACTCTATCGGTTTAAAGCCAAAAAAATACATCGATAAAACCTTAACTCAGGTTTGCGCAGAAATGAAATGGAGTGAGGAGGAGGTCCTGAGTTGGATAAAACAGAAAAACATTATTTTTAATGATAAATTCAAAAATGAATCTGAATTGGCGAGTCAAATTGGCAAAATGGGGTTTACTGAAAGAACTCAACTTTGCTATACAACTTATCATGACACCATATTTGAGCTTCTTGATGATGTAAACAGATCCTTGCCACGTGTTTATCAAGTACACGGTATTCAGGATCACTCGTTAAAATTACTGGAGAGAGAAATTAATTTACTTAGTGATCGAATAAAGCTGCATTTAAAATTTCAGAAAAATAGATTTTTTAGGCAACTTCAAAAATTTGAAAGCGAAAAAAAAGAAGTAACAGATGGTGTAGTTCAGGGCTTAATTAAATCGATCCAAATCATCCGTCAAGATCAAATGGAGTTGAGTGAGAGAATGGAAAAAATTGGCAAGTTTGCCAATCAATATGAACTTTCCGAACATACTTGCAGTACTCATCGCATCATGATTAAAAATTTGGAAGCGCTGGTTGGTATAATAAAAGAAATGAATATAGAGATTGAAAATAGTTTGAGTCAGCCATTATTGAAAAAATTGAACTAAGGATCCTACTAATGAGTGACGTAAAAAAAGAATTGTTAGAGTTAATTAAACGAAATGGAACACTTACTGTGGATGAGGCTGTAGAGAAGACTGATCTTGCCAAAACTACTCTCAGAGAACATTTCCTTCAGATGGAACGAGACGGAATCATACAACGTGGCTTTGAACGATCAGGACCGGGCCGGCCAAGTCTGAAATACAAACTGACCGGCGACGGGCACGATCATTTTCCATCCCATGAATCGAAAATAATGGGAGAGCTTATGAAATTCCTGAAAAAAAATGGGGAAGATGCATTGATGAAAGATTTCTTTGAACAGTTTTGGGAAAAGAGGTTTCAAAAAGCCAAACGGCTGATGGAGGAGGCTGAACAGGAAGTGGAAGGATCATCCATTGGAGCATTAATGGAGATGTTAGAAGAAGAGGGGTTTATGCCGGAGTACTATCTGAATAAGGGGGAGGGCCTGGAAATCATTAAAGAGTGTAATTGCCCGTTTCGGGAAGTAGTGAAGGAAACAACGCTTCCCTGTCAATTAGAGGGACAGTTTTATCAAAGATTGTTTGAAAGGGATGTAGAGCGGATATCCTATATCGTAGATGGCGATCACGCCTGTACATATGAAATATCTGCATAATGAATTATACTTTTAAATATTTTCCATAAAAATCACTATTAAGATATAATACTCTTATATATTTATATTATCTTCATATAGATTCCATTACTTAATAATAAAAATGACACGAATCATTCATTCAATAGGTCATCAAGAAATCACAATAGAAATTTCAATTTAAAAACCTAAGATATTTCAACTATGAAAGAATTAAAAATTAAAGACAGTGACCTGATATCTTCACGAATCGGCGATATCGTTGCTGACAATTATCATTCAGCCGGTGTGTTTAAAGAATTTGGGATCGACTTTTGTTGTGGCGGTGGAGTGTCACTGAAAAAAGCCTGTGAAAAGAGAAATATTGATATTGCTCGGGTTGTGGCAAAATTGAATCTGTTACATAAATCAGATGTGGAATCGGATCAGAATTATAATGCGTGGGAACCCGGGTATTTAATAGACCATATTGAAAAAACTCACCACAATTTCGTGAAAACTAAAACAGTTGAGATCGCAGCTTATGCTGAAAAAGTAGCTCGTGTTTATGGAGAGCGAAACCCGGAAAATATAGAGATCTATCAGAAGTTTGTGGCCCTCTCAGGAGAACTGTTAAGCCATTTGGAGTCAGAAGAAAAGCGTGTGTTTCCACTGATTCGCACTATTTTTGAGGCTCGTATGCGCGGGGAGAAGATATCGGAAGAAATCACTGATTCCTTAAGAAAGGAGCTCGATCTGATGGAGAAAGAGCATGAAGATGCCGGAGATATCATGAAAGAGATTCGTGAATTGAGCCATCAATTTACTCCACCTGCAGATGCCTGCAAAACCTATCAGATACTCTATTTGAACCTTGCGGGATTTGAGGAAGACCTTCACAAGCATGTACATCTTGAGAATAATATTCTGTTTAAGAAAGCAGAGCAATGGGTCTGATCTGCTGATATCTAATTTGCTTACTTGCAGGTTGTAGTTGGAGGTGTTTGCTTTTGTAAACTACTTTCATGCCCTCATTCTCACTTCTCAATAGGAATATAAAGACAGGATAAGAAGTGAAGAATGAGAGGTGTGGCTGCTTTCATCATGAATCATGAATTATAAATCAACATCAAATTGTACACCTGGTCCGTATTCTTTCATTTGATATTTGTGACTTTTTGGATTGGCGGAATACTCTATTTTGCAGTAAAACGGGTAAGAGGTTAAAAAAACAGATATGCCCAAAGTTACACGATGGTTTATTAAATCCGGGATATTTTACTTCGTAACCGGAGTGTTGCTTGCGTTGGTTGCAGAGATCCCGGGAGTTCATGCCGGACCGATTATGTTGCCGGTCTACTGGCATATGTTGGTCATGGGATGGATTACTCAGATGATAATGGGAGTTTCAATCTGGATGTTTCCCAGAAAATACAGGGACAAGAAAAAACGTGAATCCGTTCTTTGCTGGCTGTCATTCTGGTTGCTTAATTCCGGACTGGTGCTTCGATTTCTATCGGAACCATTTCTTCCAATCGTTCAATATAACTCTGCAGTTGTCGCTACAGTGCTTCTCTCCGCATTTATACAAGTTTTAAGCATCATTTTTTATGTGGCTGAAATATGGCCTCGGCTGCAGACCCCAGAAAAACGGAAACGTAAGAGGACCCTTGCATGATTCCACTTCCTTCCATCTGGATGATCCGATTATCTCTTTTATACCTGCTGATATCAGTAATTTTAGGTGCGATACTACTGACAAATAAAGCTCTTGTTCTCTATCCTTCGATTTGGGTTATTCTACCCATTCATTACGAACTGGTTATATGGGGATGGCTTGTACAATTTGTGATGGGAACTGCATATTGGATGTTCCCTAAATATCTAAAACAAGTAAAAAGAGGTTCCGTAACATTGGCATGGTTGATGATAGTCACATTTAATATTGGATTATACATTTTGATACTGTCATTAATATTGAGGATAAATGGAATAATTAGAATATCAGGAAGAAGTTTATTGATGTTAAGTGTTATAATTTTTGGATTATTGATGTGGAGACGGATCGTTAGTTATCGGGAATTGAAAACCAGATAAAGAGGGCATAATAACTCCGAATTGTTAGCCCGTATAAATGTAAATATTTAAAATATATGTGTTGGATCTATTTGATACCTTAAATAAACATTATTTTGCCCGTATTTGGCAGCTTTCATTACTTAGTTTCATCACTGCCGGAATAACCGGGTTTCTATTTCGCTATGGATTGCTTTATCCCTTGCCTGAAAGTATCAATTTAGCCAATATCCGCCATGCCCATTCCCATCTGATGTTGTTTAACTGGATTTGTCCACCGATCATGGCCCGGATGGCGTGGGTAGTTACAGATAAAATGGACAAATCACACATACGTCCTTTCATAATCATTATTTTTACCATGATTTTTCTGGGTTTTCTCTCGTACCCTTTTTTCCTTCTCTACGGGTATCATTCAGTAGACATGGGTTCGGTTTCCTTACCAATAGCAGCGATCTTGTCCGGCCTGGTAATGATCACATGGTATGGGTTTGCATGGTTATACTTTAAACATCGGCAAAAATCCAATCGGTCTATATCACTTACACTTTTTGATGCGGCTTTAGTTGCCTTGATTGTCAGTTCATTGGGTGCATGGGGGGTTTCTGTTTTTCAGTTTACAGAGTACGATAATCCTTTAGTTTCCTCAGCAATGACCCACTTCTTTTTGGGTGTGTTTACAGAGGGCTGGGTGGTACTGGGAATTTTCGGTATGATATGGGATAAATTAGATGAACCTCAATTTGCATACCATAGTGGATGGCTATGGGTACCCCTGCTTTTTGGCTCCATTCTAATTTTCCCATTTAGTCTGAACCATACAATTATTACCCTGGAAATGCACTTCACTGCAAATATTGGCCTGATTTTCATTGTTATTTCACTAATTCTTCACCTTTTTCTAATACTACAGCAAAAGAAATTGGCAGGATTTATATGGAAAATGATAGCCGCGTTCGTCGCTGTAAAGATTTTATTCCTGATCATGGCCGTTTTACCATTAGATATTTGGCCGGGAGAGCATGGACCGAGAATTCTATATCTGCATCTATTACTACTCGGACTGACCTCTACAGTATTTGTTCAGACTTTTCATTTTAATAGAGATAATGTTGCGAAGATATTTTATGTCATAGCAGTACTGCTTGTACTTATTTCGCTTTTATTTATCAGTGGTTTATGGCCTTTAAAATGGATGGTGCCGGACGTATATTGGTGGGTGATGATTGCTGCAACACTGCCGCTTATACCGGCATTATGGTTATTCATATCTGCCTTTCAGAAAAATAAGTATTCAAATATAGATTTTATGTGAAACTTAAAGAACGTATCTTATTTTAAGACAAAAGACTCTGTAATAAGCTAATAGAAAAATATGTTATTATCAAAATCATGCGTTTACGGACTGAGAGCAACCCTTTATTTAGCTTCGAGAGAAAAGGGTGAATTCATTTCGATTAAACAGGTTAGCGAAAAACTCGATATCTCGTTTCATTTTCTAACTAAAATTCTTCAACAATTGACAGCCGAGGGACTACTTGAATCATACAAAGGACCAAATGGCGGGGTTCGTCTGACCAGATCGCCGGAAAAAATAAACTTAATCGATGTTGTACTCGCCATTGACGGCCCTAAACTCCTGACGGAGTGCGCACTTGGACTACCGGGCTGCGGGTTAAAAAACCCATGTCCTCTGCATGATAAATGGGCTGACACCCGTGACAGTATTCGTGATATGCTTGCAAATACATCCCTGACTTCACTTGTTGAAAAGGGAATAAGGGAAAACCTCAGACTTACCGATGACGGGAATTTTGAGGAACTTTTAATTGATTGATAGTTATAGGAGTACAGTGTATGAAATTGAGAGATAAGGGGCTTCAAAAACTGATCCATAAATATAATGTACCAGGGCCCAGATACACTTCGTACCCAACGGCAGTTCATTTTAAAGAGATCACGGATCGTTCGGAACTTGATTCTGCACTAAGCAAGAGAGCATCTATGCCGAAAGTGATGTCACTCTATTTTCATATTCCATTCTGTTTTTCACTCTGTTGGTATTGCGGCTGCACAAAGATCATTACTCGTGATCAGGACCGTGGCGACAGTTATCTCGACTTTCTTGAGAAAGAAGCAGCTCTTGTTAAGAGCTCGCTGCATAGTCAATCAACAGCAAAACAGATTCATTTTGGAGGCGGTACCCCAACATTTCTGACACCCGCACAGCTTCGGAGGCTAGGAGAGATCATCCGTAATAATTTTAATGTTCATGAAAAAGTTGAATTTAGTGTGGAGATTGATCCGCGCAGATGTACTGAAGATCATATCAAGGCCCTTCATGAAATCGGTGTAAACCGTGCATCACTTGGAGTGCAGGACACCAATGAGGACGTACAACAAGCCATTCACCGGATTCAGCCATTTGAGCAGACCCTGAATGTAACAAG
>Ga0222634_1000859_pt1 | contig 11836 bp, 3 predicted proteins | sample AntAcemetageno50_FD_179807 | JGI IMG/M metagenome (GOLD analysis project Ga0222634, IMG submission 179807) | Saline water microbial communities from Ace Lake, Antarctica - #50 | ecosystem: Environmental > Aquatic > Non-marine Saline and Alkaline > Saline | place: Antarctica: Ace Lake | collected...
GTTGGATGTAACCCATGCGGGAACCGGTAAAAAAGTAAAACTTTCAACACCTCATACGTTGATGGGAGATGAGCGCATGATTTTGGAAGAGGCTTATCCCGGTGATATTGTCTCACTTTTTAACCCGGGATTTTTTAGAATCGGATCTACACTGCATTCTACTAAGCCTGTCACATTTAATGTGATTCCGCTTTTTACTCCCGAACACTTTATGAAGGTCTCTACCAAAGATCCCTTTAAGAGAAAACAGCTTCGGCAAGGTTTACAACAACTCTCTGAAGAGGGAGTTGTGCATGTGTTTGAGGTCCCCAATGGTGTCGGAAATGAACTTCTGCTTGGTACGGTTGGTGCGCTTCAGTTTGAGGTGGTCACACACCGGATGCTTGAGGAGTATAGCGTTGAGTTGTATCAACAACCGGTTACATATCACGCTGCCCGTTGGTTGCCTAATGAAAGCAAAGAAATCACAAAAAAATTAGAGCATAGCTATTCTACTCACATTACTAAAGACATGGAAGGAAACCCTATTGTTCTTTTTGAAAGTGCTTATGCACTGTCACAGGCTGAAGAGAAAGTAGGTGCTGAGAATCTATTTAAATATAAACAGGATTAATTCTCTTTTGGTTGTCTGACGGTTCATATTTAAAACACAAGTGATCCCTACACGAAACTCGATTTATGATTTTGAAATTTGGATAAATCTATGTTTTTTGAAACAGTTTTTTTCAAATGGAGTTACTAGAGGTGAATGAATTTCGAATGTAACCAAATCGCTCTAAAAAGTACTATCAATCAACATCATGAATCGATTCAACAATCTTTCTATCTTTTCAGCTCTGATTTTTTTTCTGACTCCGTTTCTTTCAATTAGCTATAGTGCAGAGCTGATTCCTCAGCGATCTCATTTACAGGAAAATAACATTGCTTTGCAACTCATTGAACTCTCTGAGACTGATTCTTTGGCCTGGGACCGGCCCCGATTTGATGAACGAAAACAAGAACGTGAGTATCTGGTTCAAACCGGAATCATTGGCCAGGGAATCACGGATCCGAATGTGATTGAAGCGATGCTTCAGGTGCCTCGGCATAGATTTATACCTGAAGAGTACCAACGACAAGCTTATCAAAATACACCACTACCTATTGGTTACAATCAAACCATATCACAGCCCTATATTGTCGCACTTATGGCTGAAATGCTTGAAATCAAACCCGGTGATAAAGTTCTGGAAATTGGAACCGGAAGCGGGTATCATGCCGCAGTTTTATCAGAACTTACTCCCTATATCTATACTATTGAAATCGTTGAACCCCTTGGAGTTCGGGCTGCTGAATTATATGATAAACTTGGATATACAACCATTGTGACCAGAATTGGTGATGGGTATAGCGGTTGGGAAGAGCATGCACCTTTTGACAAAATTATTGTAACTGCAGCTGCTGATAAGATTCCTCAACCGCTTATTGATCAGTTGGGTCCGGGTGGAATCATAGCGATTCCGGTGGGTGGACAGAATCAATCTCAAGTGTTGACCCGTTTAATTAAAGATGAGAATGGAAATCTTCGAACCGAGCGAGTTCTCCCGGTAAGATTTGTACCGTTAACCCGGAGTAATAATGATTAAGTAACAGATTCACTCTGTTACTTAATCATGGTTAATTTTCTGGTATACATTCCATCTGCCGTAACCAATCTGGCGATATAAATACCGCTGCTCAGCCCTCTTGCATCCCAAACAAACCTGTAGTTACCCGCCTGTAGATTATCATTAACCAGAACAGCTACTCTTCTGCCGATCATATCATATACTTCCAAGCGTACCATACCGGGAATTGGCAGATCAAACTCAAGTGTAGTAGTCGGATTAAATGGGTTCGGATAATTTTGATGGAAATTAAATTCTCTTTCGAGTCCAAAACTATCTCCCTCAGGACTGATTAAAAGTGTAAAATTGGCATGCGAATTTTTATTACTGGTTGTAACTTTGCCTGCGCTATTTGTTCTCACTACATTGACTCCTCTCATATGTGCCATCGATACTCTGATGGAATCCCCTTCTGACACTTTAAACTTTTCACCGGTCAATTCATTTTTCAATTCCACTTCCCACTCTTCAGGTACATTTAGAAAGCTTGTCATCTTTAACCAAATACTGCCCGTAATAGCCGATCCTTCATTATAACCATTCAATTCTAATGGAATTTCGATGATACGGCCAAATCGCCTTGGAAGATTGTTTACTGCTAATCGCTCTACTTCCTCAACACGTGAGTAAAACTCCAAATATTCGGTAACATCAGGTGGTGGCAATAAGCGCCTGGAATCACGACGATCCAGCCCTAATCGCCCATCTTCTGTAAAAGAGAAATGCAACGTTGAATTCAGATGATCTCGATAGTAAGCTTGAATACTTATCGAGGGTTCTTCCTTAACAGCTTTTTCTTTACCCACAAATCCGATGCCTGGATTCAGGGTTTTTGCATCACTATTTATGACCAAATTTGCAGTCGCATCTTCCGCCTTCACCCAAAATCCCTGAAAAGGAGCAATCACCCCGTCCGTAATATCTCCGGCCGAACCGTTCCATGTTGCATATTGATTCGTATTTGCGTCCCATATATAGATCGAAGGCTCGATGGCTGTCTTTGTCCAGGATGCATGATTCCAATCGATACTAGCACCAAATGGATTCCCAACCATATTCCATCCCTGATCTCCGGCTGCCGTGTAAGTTACACCCATATCCACTTCACCGGTCGTCCCTTCATTTTCCTGACCGGTCACAATCAATGTTTGAGGTAAACTATTATTGTATCGATTATCGCCCACCACATCTCCGAAAATATAAACCTGATAACCTCGGCCCGGAACAACGGCATCTGTTATATTCCCCGGTGCCCGCCAACGCTGATTGTCAGTTCCTTCGTACGTTTCATCATACCAAAGCACGTTCGGCTGCAGCGGTTCAGTATCAGTCAGAGATGCACCGGTAAAACCCTGAGTAATAACTTCACTTAAAAAATTATTAAAATTTACATTCAGTGGAGTGGAAAGCATGCGGTAACCGGCATTCCCGCTGATCAGCAATTCATATCTAAGTTCTCCGGATGTAATATTTTTCGTATTCGCAATCAGCGATACACCATCACTCAGGATTAATGATCCGGCATCCAAAAACAGTGTGCCATTAACCCGCCTGGAGATTGAAGAACGAACTCCGTTTGAATTGTTAATTCGCAAGTCATTCAACTCTTGAGGGAGTCCGTTTCCTGTAACTTGTGATGTAGCACCATTGTATGTATAGTTAGCATTATCCTGAAATGTGCGTGTTGTTGTCCGTATATTACCTGTTGTTCCAGATGATGTGATTCCCGCTGGAGAGCCAATCGTCAATCCCCCTCCGGTCTCCAGTAAAAACGTACCCGTTCCTGCAACATGGTTGGTTCCGGGAAGTGCCAGTACACCGGTACTCACTATTGTAAGTGTTCCGGGTGAAGTTAGTGTAAACGTAGTAAAATTAAGGGTGATTGTGTGGCTTGCTCCGATAATGATTTCATCTTCAGATTTTGGTGCACGTCCGGCAGCCGCACCTATATGAGATACCGTGGACCAATTTGAAGCGACATTCCAATTCCCGGTTTGGCGGCTATAATACGTACCCGTAACGACTATTGCACTGAAATTCTGACCGGTCACATTGGCCGTACTTGAGAAATTGTTTGATACAGTTCTGGAAGTTGGATCAAACGAATAACCGGCAAGTGTGGGTGTCACTGTAATGGTTTTGTTTCCATTCCCAATCCCTGAAAACTGGTAGAACCCGGAACTGTTCGTTGTCACCGTTTGTGAGTGATCTCCGGTTGCAGCCACACTGACACCCTCTACTCCATTATTCTGAGCATTTAATATGGTTCCGCTAATCGTTGTGCTTCCGGTGGGTGCACCAACAAAATCTTGACCGGTAACATCATCATTTACATTATTGACAGTAATTGATGTAGGTGTGTAAGTGAATGTTCCTGCAGTAGGGGTGATGGTTACATCGGCTCCCAAAGTAATATCGGTGAAACTGTACACACCTGAAGCGTTGGTCAATACAGTCTGGCTATGTCCGCCCGTTGCTATAACTTCTGCATCCGGTATAGGATTTGATCCATCTGTGATCGTTCCACTTATGGAAAAAGTACCGGCGGTGCCCGTAAAATTTTGATTGACAATATTGTCAGTAATGGGACCCGAAATCGTAATGTCAACCGGATCAAATGTGTAGCCGGTAAGGTCTGGAGTGATGATCACATTTTCAGTCCCCCATTCGATACCTAAAATACTATATTCACCACTGGCGTTGGTTGTCGTTACATCAGAATAACCACCGGAGGCCGTTACCTGTACACCTGAAATTGGATTACTTGCACCGTCAAGAATAATTCCCGATATCGAATAAGTGGATGCTGACAAGATATTAAAGCTGTTGGATACATCACTGCTCATATCCGTTGCTTCCGCCACCAATGTGTAACTGTTTCCGATATTATCAATTGAGAGATTATTAAAAGTGGCGATACCATCTACTGCAGTGACTGTTTTTGTACCACTCAATATTGCACTTGAACTGGGATCATTTTGAATCGCGATCGTTACTTGTGTGCTATTGTCACTTGCTGCAAGATTTGCATTTCTATCCAGTATTCGAACCGTAATAGCGGGTGATATGATCTCTTATTGTACTGTGGTTGTCGGCTGTTGCACAAATTCGAGTTCAACACCACCTTCCACTGCAGCCGGTTGAGTACCCCAGACCAATTTACCCTTGTAATAGACGTTTATATTCTGGAAATTGGCATAACTTGTTACCGACGAATTAAAAGAGTAGTCATCTGTCTGTGTGTAATTTGCAAACGCAGAATCATTGATTCGACCCTCAATAACTCCTGTATTTGCACCGGCCGGAAAATAGTTAGGTGTAGCACCATCTCCACCCTGGCCAAGTGGAATCACTGCATCAGATGAAATAAATACTCCCATATAAACCTCACTCTCAATTACACCGGGCGTGCCGCTAATGTTTCCGATTCCAATGGGTACATTTTCCGGAGTATATATATCCGTTCCGGGTGGCTCTGACGTAAACCAGTATCGAACTTCCAAATCAGATAAAGTCAGATCCACACCACTTTCATTCGTAACGCGAAAACCAAATTTTATCGCATTGGTGGTAGTTGCTGTTTCAATGGCTCTATATTCAAGCCGTACCGTTCCAAAATCGGGATCGGGTTGAATCACCTCAAATGGGTTTGTAGTCACAGGTGATAGTGACGTAGCGCTGAATGTTATTTCATAGCCGGTAGCAACGGTATTTATTTTGAGATTATTAAATAGTGCTTCTCCGCTTGAATTGCTGGATACAATTGTAGTACTTCCCGCACCAAAACTATTTTTGTTCAGTGCAGCGGTTACATCCACCCCTGATTTTGGATTTCCATAGACATCCTGTACCAAAACCACGGGATTTGGAGAAACGGCGACACCGGCTGTGGAGGTTCCCGGTTGAGTCGTGATGCTCATTGAATTTGCGGCAGCTGCAGTAATGTTAAAATTATTTGAATTGATATTGGCAACATCTATAGCATCCGCATCAAAAATAATTTGATATGCCGTACTCGCTGTTGTGATTACCAAATCACTAAATGCGGCCACACCGTTTGCGTTAGATGCTACAGTGAAAGTACCCGAATTAAAACTATTCTTATTGAGGGATACCGAAATATTAATTCCCGATATCGGATTATTGTATGCATCGACAATGGTAACTGTGGGGGGGCCTGAGACTGTATTTCCGGCTACTGTGTTATTAGGTTGAATAGTAACACTCATGGATGCCGGATCAGAGGCTAACACATTAAAATTATTTGAAAATACATTGGCGACACCACTCTGATCCGCATTAAATGTGATCTGATAGTCCGATCCTGCCGCCTGAATCACTAAATCGTTAAAAACAGCCACACCGGAACCATTTGTTGGAACAGTTAATGTCCCGGAAGCGAAACTGTTCTCACTCAATGACACCGTCACATTTACACCCACAAGCGGATTATTAGAGCCATCCAAAAGCGTAATCGATGGAGAGGGGGAAATTACTGCACCTGCTTCAGTTTGAGTGGGCTGCTGAGTAATGGACATGGATCCACCCGATGAAACGACATTGAACAAATTAGAAATCGCATTACTGACCCCACCTGCGTCTGCGTTAAAGGTCAGTTGATAACCGGTATTTGGTGTGTTTATCTGAAGATCATTGAATGCGGCCACACCCGAACTATTGGTTGCTTTTATGAGCGTACCGGCATCAAACGTATAACTATTACCGGTCTCAGAGACAGTGACATTCACTCCCGAAATCGGATTACTGAATGCATCCGTCACTGTTACTGTTGGGGGGCCAGATATAACACCTCCTGCCACAGATTCACCCGGTTGAGTAGTAATGGTCATACTAGAGGCAGCTGCCGCATTCACATTAAATACAGATGAATTAACATTATCGATACCGACAGCATCCGCATTAAAGGTGATGATGTAGTTCGTTGCAGCCTGGTTGATAATCAAATCAGAAAAGGAGGCTACACCAGATGAGTTCGTTGCAACCGTTGTGGTTCCTGATGCAAAGCTGTTTTTGTCCAGCGACACGGTTACATTCACTCCTGATTTTGGATTGCCAAATGCATCCACAACCGTAACCGCAGGTGCTGGTGAAATGGCTGATCCGGCTGTAACTGTAGCCGGTGGCTGTTGAGAGATTGTCATATCAGCCGCAACGGCAGCATTGACTGTAAAACCGTTGGACGACCTGTTGACCACAAGTGAAGCATTCGCATCGAATGTTAATTGATAACCGCTGTCTGCAGTGTTTATAAGTAGATTATCAAAAACAGCCAGACCACTGGAATTGGATGATACGACTGTTGTACTGCCTCCGGAGAAACTATTCTTGTTTAGTGTAGCCGTCACTTGTACACCCTCAACCGGATTACCTGAAGCGTCTTCCAGTTTAACGGTGGGTGCTGGTGACATAGCAACACCGGCCGTAGAAGTGGCCGGCTGTTGAGTTATGATCATATTTTCAGCTTCGGCACCACCAGCCGGTGGTGTACCCCAGATCAGACTTCCCTGGTGATACACTGTAATCTTGGTATAATCTGCAAAAGCCGTATATGCCGGATCCCAAGAATAGTGTAGTGATTGATCGTAATCGGCAAATCCATCATCATTAATTCGGTTTTGAATTTCACCGGTATCTGTTCCATTTGGAAAATTATTTGGGCCCGTACCGCCTTTATATGCAGGTAGCTCTGCATTTGCAGTAAAACCTAACTGCAAATATCTCTGACCACCTATAGATCCAAAAGTACCCGACACATTTGCTGTCCCAAGTAGCGTTGATACCATAGTGTAAACATCCGTTCCCGGAGCATCTGATACGAACCAGTACCGAATGGTGATATCCGAAAAGTTCAGTGTCACGTCCCCATTATTAAACAAAGTCATATTGGGTTTTATATCCCCAAACTGATTGGTTTGATTGTTTTTATACTGCAATTTCATGCTTACGCCGGGTGTCGGTTCCGGATTGAAATTAGCCGTAATCTCTTTATCACCATCCATCAAGATCGAATCGGTAGCATTTGATGAACTCAGATCTCCGGTCCAACTGGTAAACACCCACCCGGCATCCGGGATCGCTTCCAGATTCAATGTAGTGCCATATGCCACTGTAACCGGTGTGCTATATGCAGAACTGTTAACCTCGGCTGAACCGTCACCGGAGAAGAAGATGGTCAGGGTATATGTATTAATCGTACCTGTAAAATCCTGTGCTGTTACATTCGCATTAACAGGACCGGTTACAGAGATATTGGTTGGTGAAAATGTATACTCAGAAAGTGTCGGAGTAATCGTAATATTCTGTGAACCGTCAACAACTCCGGTTAATGTGTAAACACCTGAAGAATTTGTGCTAACTGTTTGTGAATGCCCGCCGGTTGCTCCAATACTTACATTTTGAAGTGGATTAGTACCATCTGTAATCGTACCTGTAATCGTAAAAGTCTGCGGGTCAAACACAATACTTGCCGTGCCTAAAGCTCCACCTGTATTATCGGTGCCTAGATAACCAGTCACTTCAACTGTACCCACCGTAGTTGATGTAAGAGTCGCGGTTGCCTGTCCACTCGCATTGGTTGTCCAGGGTCCTGAACTCAATGTCCCGGTACCTGAAGTTATTGCAAAAAATACATCCTCACCAGACCCTAATACTGTATTTTCAGAATCTCGAACGGTAATGGTCAATGTTGATGAATCTACACCATCCGCTTCAACACCTGTAGTAGGATTTGCAACAATCGTAGAATTCGTCGCGTCCGGCGGCAGCACGTCAGAAGCAGTTGTTAGATTTATTGTATTTGAATTGGCACTGGTCCCTCCTGAACCAACAGCTCTAACCCGATAGTAATAGGTCGTATTAGGATTTAATCCGGTCACTGAAGTAGATGTTCCGGTTCCAACACTTAAATTTTCATAACCGGAGACAAAACTGGAAAAGTCTGAACTTGTAGAGACATCCAGTCGATAATCTGAGATCCCGGATGAAGCAGAAGCACTCCAGTTTGCTGTGAAGCTCAAAGCCCCGACATTACTGGCAGCCTGAGCGACCGGAGCAACCGGCAGAAAGCTAACGGATGCCGTACCGAGCGCAGATCCGGAATTATTAGTTCCCAAATATCCGGTTACTACTACACTATTACTGGTTGTTGAGGTTAATGTAGCTGTTGCCTGTCCGCTTGAATTCGTTGTCCAAGGTCCTGAGCTTCTTGTCCCGGTTCCTGATGTGATTCCAAAAAAGACACTCAAACCGGATCCCATCACTACATTATTTCCATCCCGAACTGTGATGGTGATCGTTGAAGAGGCTGAACCATTTGCAAGTACACCCGTCGTCGGATTCGCCGCAATCGTTGAATTGGTTGCACTTGGAGGCGACCACGTGATATTGACACGGCCAACACCACCACTGCCTGCAGTTCCTGATGCCCCGGTACCCTTACCACCACCGCCACCGCCGGGTGCAACTCCATTACCACCGGACGTTGTATCAAAACCTCCGGCACCTCCATTTCCCTGACCGCTACCTCCGGTACCTGAACCGGCTGTAGCAGATCCGTTACCACCAACACCTCCATTTGCATTAGCGAACGCGCTACCGCCACCGCCACCGCCTCTACGACTGCCCGGATTACCACCTGTAGCACCCTGGCCACCATTCCCCCCCGTAAATGAGGTCGGCCCTGTTAGAAAAGATCCCGACGTAATCGTAGTTCCACCCCCAATTCCTACCGTTGCACCATTTCCACCGGCTGTACCACCAATTGCACGAAAATCAAACCCGTTTCCACTGATCCTGGTAAATCCACCTGCAGTACTCTGGATTCCCCTTGCACCAACTCTAATCGTGTAGGTCTGCCCGGGTACTACACTGATAGTACCTCCCAAGAAACCACCACCACCACCACCGGCACCTGCATTATTACCACTATTAGCCCCACCGCCACCACCGGCACCCCATAGCTGGACATTAATTTTTGTTACACCGTTCGGAACGGTAAATGTATGCGATCCGGCTGTATTGTAAGACTGTGACTGAGCTAAAATCGGCATAATAAACCAGCCAGATAAGAACATTGTCAACGCGACATACCGCAATACCATCATCCAAATACCGGATAAATCAATAGCTCTTCCAAACCCGGATCTCGGATTGAATTTATTGCCATTTGAACGATATGTATTATTAGTAAACACCCTTACTTATATCAATACGTAAAAATTTGTTTCATAGATAGAATACCGCAACATTAAATATACTAAAATCTTGGCTATCGCACCGTTGGATTGCATTATTTGATTCAAACACTACTATCAACTGGTGAAAGATGTAAACCATAAAAATTCTTCAATTATACATGACACTGAATTGTCTTAAAAAGTGACATTCATGCACCATACAAAGTTAACTAAATATTAAAATCGGTACATTAGAGTATTCTCACATTGGATAACGTAATTTATGAATTAACAGTACGTTTGATAATTGAGAAAAGTGAAATTTACTCTTTTTATGTTTAATATTATCAATAAGATAAGTCTGTAAAAATATTACGGGACATTATTGATTAGCTCAAATCCGGTATAATTCATAAAAATTGTGCTATTCAATTCTCACTTTTTGAGTTACGTCATGAGAACAAAAAGGGGGAAAACACTCCTATGCACACTTTTTTTAAAGTCCTTTTTTGGCTATTGCCAAAATTCACATCATCATGAATCAAAGAGTGAAATCAAGTAGAGTATTTTATGTGGGTGAGCACTCTTGTTAAAAAACTGTGCTTTTTTCAATAATACGTAGCTATATCCGATCCGTTTTTTTGAGAAATAACCAGGCGATAATCAAAATAACTTGATAGGCTATCAAGGCAAATAAGACCATCCAAAAGCCCTGAGTCATGTCATCGAAATAGTGCATGGGAGCATTTATCAAAAGAAGAAGAGGAAACCCTATTACCAATGCAAAACCACTTCCGTAAACCAGGTTATAACTTACCGGTGATTTCATCCCTGAGTCCACAATTCTCAAAAGTACAAGAGCAGATTGAAGAGTCCCGGTCATATTTCCAAATATGGCTATATATCTTTCAAAGACAAATTCATTAAAAGCATCTTTGGTCATAACAAAAATAAGTATCCATGTGGCCAATGCTACGGCTATAGAAATTAAGAGGAGGGGAATCCAATAGTGAGCAACCACAACCAGACTAATAGCCGCAACGGATGCCACAATCATAAAATCCATAAACAGATTGGAACAGCGGGTCATGGTATGGTCATCGATCAGCCGACTACTGCCCGTTTCATCCAGAACCCTTCGAACCAGTAACGCAATCATTGCCGCAAAAATAAAATGGAACGACCAAAGAGTCGATATCTCATTTTCTGCACCGACATAAACGAGCCCCATTTCCATCATTTTCACAATGCCATAAGTCAGCATAAACGTAGATCCAATTAACCCCAGATGAAAAGTGAGGGATTCAATATTCTCAGGTGAGGTCGTAATTTTCTCTTCACTGTTCGCTTCAGGTGTAGATAGAATCCCTTTTCTAACATCTTCCGGCAATTCCGATCCCTTATCGATAAAAGCCGCTTTTCCACTTTTGATACCATTTCGAACCAATGCGATACCTGCTGTATAAGCAACTAAAAATCCAACTGCTGAAAAGGTTAATCCAACAACCCCGCCATTCAAAAATCCAAATTGTTCCCAATTAGAGCCTATCGAGTAGGCGATACCGGGGTTCATTCCAAATGCAAGGGGAGGTAAAAAGCCGATCCCTACAAAAAGATCCGGCAGAAAGGTGTAAAAAAGAAAAAATGCTATGATTAAGCCTACAATCGCTTGAACCAAATAGACTGAAAGAAAAATCAAACCAAATTTAATTGATGAAATCCCGATCATTTTTTTGGGAGCTCGTAGCCCTAATGCTATGAATAATAGAGCTAATAAATGATACACATACGTTCCGAGCCTGTCTGTTGTTAAATCAATCCACCCAAGTAAATTGGCACCTAAAAGTAGCCCGATAGTTCCGGCGATCAGATTAGCAGGGATCAGGTATTTCTGTAAAACCGGAACCTTACTGCGCAACCATGTACCCGCAATAAGCAGCACTCCCATCCAGGCAAAATCGAGAAAAAATTCCCCGGCAGTAATATCCAGTGTCC
>Ga0222634_1000861_pt1 | contig 11824 bp, 12 predicted proteins | sample AntAcemetageno50_FD_179807 | JGI IMG/M metagenome (GOLD analysis project Ga0222634, IMG submission 179807) | Saline water microbial communities from Ace Lake, Antarctica - #50 | ecosystem: Environmental > Aquatic > Non-marine Saline and Alkaline > Saline | place: Antarctica: Ace Lake | collected...
CGAATCCCAGGGAAAGTCGGGAAGGATCAGCACACAAAGCGCCTAGTTTTGGGGAGGCAACACAGAGACAACCTCGTGGTCATGGTGTATCACGCCCACTTTGGCGGCACCGCCTGGGGAACCAACCTCTTTGAAGAACTCCACGTTGGCGGTGTAATACTCTGCCCACTGTTCCGGAACGTCATCTTCGTAATAGATTGCTTCGACCGGGCACACCGGCTCGCACGCCCCACAATCCACACATTCATCTGGGTGAATATAGAGCATGCGGTCGCCCTCATAAATGCAATCCACCGGGCACTCATCGATACACCCTCGGTCTTTAACATCCACGCACGGAAGCGCAATCACATAGGTCACAGCGGGGTCGTCCTCTTCGTCTCGGCGACTTCTATCGTACCGCGTCGAAATCTCCCAAGCTGGGGCCAAGAATTGACCAACACAATAACCACGACCAGTGCCAAAAGAAATGACACCCCCGCAGCATCCGCAATCACCAGCACAGAGCCTTCGTTATCGCTACCTGCCAGCAGGCCAACAGCGAACAAGAGACCAAGGCTTGCTAGCAGGGCCGGGTATCGGCGTTCCGCAACAATTCTCATCCCCACAAGGAACAACCCCACACACAGCGCCGCGACGATCAGTCCCCAAGGAAACAGTGCAGAATGGTATACGGTGGCGGCAAACCCGAGAATCACGCCACCCATGAGAGAGGAGCCAACCGCAACAGCGGTTTTCAGGCTCACTTGCCCACTCACGCGTCAAGTCGCAGCATCCACCCGTGCGTGTCGGGTCTGCGTCCATACTGGATGTCAATGAGCTCCGCACGGAGCGACATCGTAAGCTCTCCTGCAGCCGCCTCTTCAGAGCCAACCGTAAAATCGGGCCCTTTTAGCTGGCCGATAGGAACAACAGTGGCCGCTGTGCCGCAGGCGAAGGCTTCCACGATTTCTCCGGATTCCCAGCCTTCGCGCCACTCCTCTATCGAGATAGGCCTTCTTTCCACGCGATGACCTCGTTCCTCCGCCAAAGTGAGAACAGAGTTCCGGGTAATGCCGGCCAAAATGGTTTCGCTGAGTGGTGTCACCAGAGTTCCATCGCGGTATACCAAAACAACGTTCATTCCTCCCAGCTCCTCGAGATATTTCCCCTCCACTGAGTCAAGGAACAGCACCTGCTGGCACCCGTTTTCAGCCGCCTCGGTCTGAGCCAAAAGCGAGGCTGCATAATTACCTCCAGTTTTCGCCGCGCCAGTTCCTCCGCGACCTGCTCTGGTGTAGCTCGTGGAGAGCCAAATCGACACCGGTGCAACGTCACCGCCAAAATAAGGTCCTACGGGGGAAGCAATGAGGTAGTACCCCATCTTTTTCGCCGGCCTCACACCCAAGAATGCTTCCTTAGCGAACATAAAGGGGCGCAGATACAAGGACGTCTCGGGGGCACTAGGAACCCAATCGGCGTCTACCCCAATGAGCTCTTTGAGCGACTGGATAAAGTACTCCACCGGGAGCTCGGGCATGGCCATTCGGGCAGCGGAGCGTTGGAACCGAAGTGCGTTCTGGTCTGGTCTAAATGTCCAGATGGACCCGTTCTCATGGCGATACGCTTTCATTCCCTCGAATATTTCTTGACCGTAATGCAACACCGATGCAGCCGGGTCCAGGGGAATAGGCCCGTAGGGCTGAACCCGGGGACGGTGCCACCCACCTTTTTCAGACCAGCAAATATCGACCATGTGGTCAGTGAAGACCGTCCCAAAGACCGGCTTGTCCAAGATGCTTTGACGATCATCTGTCGCGATGGGTTCGGTGTTAACGATTACCTGAAAAGCCAGACTTTTCTGGGCCATTTTAATTTCAGCGGGCATTGGAAATTTATTCTTCCCTCCGAGTTATGTTAGGAAAAAGGTAACATCAATGGTGTCAAGTTTATCCGGGTGGAGAGACCAAATTCTCTGGCCCTGGAAGGAGCTCCCAAAGCTCCTGTAATCCTGAGCTGCCTGCTTGAACCGAGATAAGCTGAAGAAATCCGGGGTCATACGGGAGAAGATGTCCAGCAACCCGGTTCCAAGTGAAGCCAACAGAGAGAATCCTCAGAAATGGATGCCAAGTTGCCGACCTACACGGTGGCAGACCTAATCGCCGACTTTCTCGAATCGGAGAGCGTATCTTCTTGTTTTCAGCTCTCGGGCGGAATGATTGCCTTTCTCGCTGAAGCAATCGACAAAAGAACAGAAATTGCTCTCCACAACGTGAAACACGAGCAAGCTGCAGGATTCGCTGCCGAAGGAGTAGCCAGGCATACTGGAAGACCGTCAGTGGCCTTCGCGACAAGTGGCCCCGGTGCGACAAACTTAATCACTCCAATTGCCTCGTGTTTCTTTGACTCTTCGCCTGTGGTTTTTATTACCGGACAAGTTCATTCCCTGGAAATCCGAAAGGACGATCGACAGAGGCAAAATGGATTCCAAGAACTACGCATAGCTCAGTTGGTTGCGCCTATCGTCAAGCTCGCCCTCGAAATCAAGAGCCCTGATGAGGTGCTTCCTGCGCTGCGAGAAGCGTGGACAACCTCCACCCACGGCCGACCAGGTCCGGTCTTAATAGACATTCCTATCGATATTCAGCAGATGGAGACATCGCGCGCCCAGTTGACCGTGGCAGCTTCCCCCAAAGTGGCTTCCACGGTAGCTGACAGTGTTCGACTACTAAAGGATTTAGTAGAGGGAAGTAGTGCTCCACTGATAGTTGCCGGGGGGGGTATCAAGCTGGCAGGGAGTTCGGATTCTTTCCGGAAATTTGTCGATAAAGCTGGGATTCCCGTCGTGTGGTCTCTGATGGCAAAAGACTGCCTCCCCACAGAGCATCCCCTAAACTTCGGAATGATCGGTAGCTACGGCATAAGATGCGCTAACCGGGCATTAGCGAATTCTGACCTTCTGATCGTCTTTGGGAGTCGCCTGGACGTGCGACAGACGGGCTCCTCGATCGAGGATTTCATTGGGGATCGTCAAATTTTCCGTGTCGACATCGACAAAGCTGAGCTGCGGGGGCGAATATCCTCTGGTCACCCAATAGAAGCAAATCTGAAGAATTTTTTACCCGAACTGGCCGACTCTGACATTTCCTTTGACCCTTCCCCACAAAAGTTTTCATTCGACCTTTGCATGTCGCAAAATCCGATAAGTCAAGAACAGAATGTTTCCACCGAACTTAGCCCGCAAAAAATCATGGAGATGATCGCTTCGCTAGAGGTGTCCGCTGGGACATTTGTTGTAGATGTCGGTCAGCACCAAATGTGGGCAGCTCAATCTCTCCCGCTTCGGGACGGGCAAGAGTTCATGACCTCGGGCGGCTTAGGGGCAATGGGCTTTGCGATTCCCGTGGCGTTAGGTGTGTCTACCGTCTCAAATTCCCGAGTCGTAGCAATCGTCGGGGATGGCTGTGCTCAAATTTCGCTTCCCGAACTGGAAACCCTACGATACCTCAATTCAAATCTCAGCATCTACGTAATCAATAACCAACAGCACGGCATGGTCGCGCAATTCCAGGAAGAAAACCTGTCCTCAAACTACGTGGGAACCAGGGCTGGATACTCAGCTCCGAACTTCGCGGAAGTAGCCGCCGCGTTTGGCCTCCGCTCATACCGGATTGATGGGGCAGATTCCCTAGCTCAATTCCTCAAAGCTTTTAGGCAAGAAACATCTGGCCCAATAGTGGTGGAAATCATGGTGGATCAGAGCTACAAAGCCTTGCCAAAACTTGGCGGAAGCACGTCGCTCAACAAAATGTGAAGAACAGGTTTTGAGCAGGTCGGCCTGGAGTCTCGCCAAATCTTTTTCCCTGACACACCAGCTATTGGTGGGCCTTTATTCGGCGCACGCATCACGGCTGGCGGCACAAAAATCGGATTTTGCTGCGTTGATGAGACGACTAGCTCTCACAGCAAGGCCTAAATGGCCTCAAAATTAAGAATCTGTTCGAGCGCTTGCTCTCTTACGGTAAAACCCCGCTCAGCCGTGAACGGATTCAAAGCCAAGTGCACCGATGCTTCAAGTCCTAAGCGGCTTGACCAACCCAATAATGTGGAAGCCTTGGTCGTATCTAGGCTCAAGAATTCCGCCTCAACAAACCCAAGGTCATCCGTCAGGATGTTGGTCTCTATCTTGGTTTCTAATAGTCGAGATGCAATGTCCACGACATTGGCGACTGTCGCATAGCTCTCGGTCTCCGGCCCAAAATTCCACGTGCCGTGGACGCCGGAAAGAACTATACGCTCTACCAGAATCAGATAACCGTTGAGGCAATCGAATACATGCTGCCAGGGCCGAACGGCATTGGGGTACCTCAGAGAGAGAGCCTGCCTCGACTCTCTTGCACGAATGATGTCGGGGATCAGTCGTTCCCTTGAAGAGTCCCCCGCTCCAATCACGTTGCCGGCTCGCGCAATGGCCCCCGGCTTGGATCGCCCGCTGCCTAGCCATTCTTGAGAGAGGATGTCTGCCATCGCTTTTGAGGCACTATAGGGGTCTTTCCCTCCGAGAGGGTCCGATTCAACGTAAGGCCGAGAGTGTCCGTCGTCTCGGTAGACCTTGTCCGTTGTCACTATAAGTTGCGCCTTTACCGAATCTGTTCGATCAGAGGCTTCTAGCACGTGCATCGTTCCGTTGACGTTGGTCTCATATGTCTCAACGGGGTTCCGGTACCCCTCGCGAACAAGCGCTTGGGCCGCTAAATGGATCACATAGTCCGGGGCGATTTGTTTGAAAGCATCGACAGTGGCCTTCCGGTCCCTAATGTCAACTCTGAGGTCGTGACCCATATCGGAGGCAATATCTGCCCTGGTAAAGAGGCTGTCCGGTGCGGGCTCAAGTGCGAGCCCGGATACCTCATGTCCCCGAGACTTGAGAAGAAGGGACAACCACGACCCTTTGAAGCCTGTGTGTCCGGTGATCAAGTAGTGAGCCACCGCTATCCGCGATCCTTAACAAATCCTGCAATGGAGTCGACCACATACTGGAGCATTTCGTTGGTGAGGCCAGGGTAGACACCAATCCAGAATGTCCGCTCAGTCACGATGTCTGTGTTCTTCAAATCACCAATCACCCTGAAATCTACGTTGATGTAGGCCGGCTGTCGGGTGAGATTCCCTCCGAAAAGCAGCCTGGTCCCAATCTTCCTGGAGTCAAGGAATTCGACCAGCTCGTTTCTCGTGAACGCCACCCCTTCTTCGAGGGTTATGGGGAAACCAAACCATGACGGCTCCGAATGCTCTGTAGCTCGAGGCATAATGAGACCGCTAACAGCTTTTAGTCCTTCAAGGAGGAAGGAGAAGTTTTGGTTCCGCGCTTCGATGAATCTGGGCAACTTATCCAGCTGAGACAATCCAAGCGCCGCCTGCATGTCTGTAGCTTTCAAGTTGTATCCAATGTGGCTGTAAATGTACTTGTGGTCATACCCGCGCGGAAGCTCTCCCAGTTGCCACTCAAACCGTTTCTTGCACGTGTTGTCGTGGCCGGTCTCGCACCAACAATCCCTACCCCAGTCTCTAAAGGATTCGACTTGTTTCTTCACAAGAGGAGAGTTGACGAAGACTGCTCCGCCTTCACCTGTAGTGATGTGGTGCGCAGGGTAAAAACTAACCGTCGCTGTGTCCCCGAAACTGCCCGTCTTTTTGCCACGGTACGTCGCGCCTAAGGCGTCACATGAATCTTCAACTAACCACAGACCGTGCTTGTCGCAGAGATCCTTGACGGTATCGACATCGAACGGGTTCCCCAGCGTATGCGCCATCATGATGGCGCGGGTTTTAGAAGAAACAGCTTCACGCAGCTGTTCAGCGACCGCATCGTAGGTGCCAATCTCGATGTCTACTAAAACCGGCCTCAAGCCATTTTGGATAATCGGATTCACCGTGGTGGGGAAACCTGCTGCCACGGTAAGAACCTCATCGCCGGGCTGGAGTGCCCGCTTGCCTAACTTGGGGCTTGTGAGCGCGCTCAGTGCTACGAGATTTGCGCTCGAACCGCTATTGACGAATACCGAGTTCCGGACTCCCACATACTGGGCTAGACGCCGTTGAAATTCAGTGTGAAAACGCCCAGCCGTCAACCACCCATCGAGAGACGCTTCAACCAGGCTGACATAGTCGTGAGAATCCAATACTTTTCCCGAAACCGGAACAGGTGTCTCGCCGGGCGAAAAAACATTCTGAACATTGGACTTAGAACTGCCATATTCAGCCACCAGATCCAAAATTTTTGCTCGCAATTGATCGGAATCTTCCATCGCTACTCCCTCAAATAAACATGACCCTAATTCTAATGCTCATGTCTTAGAGCCAAGCAGAGACATACCCTTAGGCTGTACACATGAAGGTCGTAATTTTTGCGGGCGGACTGGGAACTCGGATGCGCGAGGAAACAGAGTTCAAGCCCAAACCCATGATTGAAATTGGTGGCAAGCCTGTGTTGTGGCACATCATGAAAATCTTCGCCCATTATGGCCACACTGATTTCATCATTTGCGCAGGATACAAAGGCAACCAGATTAAGGACTATTTTTACAACTACGCCGCTAACACCTTAGATTTCACCATGAAGCTTGGTGACCGTGATTCAGCAGTCTTTCATGGGTCACATGATGAGTTTGATTGGACGGTAACAGTCGCTGAGACGGGGCAAAATACTCAGACCGGTGGCCGACTATCGCAGGTCAGAAAATACCTCGGTGACGAGCCTTTCTTATGCACCTACGGCGATGGTGTCGCTCCGGTCGACATCAATCGGCTTATCGGAACTCACAAAGCCTACGGAAAAACCGGCACGATGACGGTAACCCAGCCAAGAAGTCGATTCGGAGTGGTTGAGACGGGAAATTCAGGAATCGTCACAAGTTTCCGTGAGAAGCCCGTGAACCGGGACCTGGTTAATATTGGCTTTTTTGTATTTGAACCCGAAATCTTTCAATTGCTGAATGAAGAATCAGTCTTGGAAGAATCGCCTCTTAAGCACCTTGCCCAGAATGGAGAACTCGGCTCCTTTAAGCACGATGGGTTTTGGCAGCCAATGGACACTTTCAGAGAGTTTCAAGATTTCAACAGCATGTGGGAATCTGGGGAATCTCCATGGAAAATCTGGGGAAAGTAAATATGGCAAAGAAACTAATCTCGATTGTGATTCCAATCTACAACGAAGAGTGCTGCGTCGTGGAACTGGCTCAAAGACTTCAGAGAGTCTTCGCGGCGGAGTCGAAGTACGATTTCGAGGTAATCGCTGTTGAAAATGGCTCCAGCGACCAATCCTTTGAGCTTCTGAAACAGGTGCGACACGCAGATTCCCGGTTTAAGGTGCTTCAGCTTTCTCGAAACTTTGGTGCAGATGGTGGTGTCACTGCTGGTTTGACCTGCGCCAACGGGGATGCCTGCGTGATCATCATGGCGGACCTGCAAGAGCCGCCTGAACTCATCTCCGAGATGTTGAGGAAATGGGAAGAAGGCTTTGAGAACATTTATGGGCTCGTTACAAAACGAGGAGGGTCGGGAGTCATTAGACGAATCAACTCCCAAATCTTCTACAAAGTCGCCGGGGTCTTGACCGGCAATGTCGTTACTGCAAATGCCAGTGACTTTCGTCTTGTCGATAGAAAAGTTTACAAAGCTGTCCTCAGGCTCGACGAGAGAAACAGATTTGTCAGAGGCCTTTTTTCCTGGGTTGGGTTTCGAAGTGTAGGCGTCCCTTTTGAGCGTCCCCCAAGATTTGGGGGACGCTCAAAAGCACACACACGGACCGTTTTGTCTTTGGCTCTCCGAGGGATTCTTTCAAATTCTTTCGCCCCTTTACGACTGATTACTATTCTCGGGGTTCTAGCCGCGACAACGGCCCTTATCGTCCTTGGGTCTTTTGCAGTTCTGTTTTTCACCCATGGCGTGCCATTTGACGGGTTTGGAACACTCGTTGGCCTGAACCTTCTCGGATTCGCGTTTCTCGCCCTTTTTATGGGCGCACTAGGCGAGTACCTCGCCCTCACCTACGAAGAAACGAAACGCCGCCCAAACTTTATCGTCAGTCACGCAGAAGGACTTGAAATCGGAGATTAAGCCAGCGCCTTGCTTACGTTGCGAATTTGGCTAACAATGTCAAGAGGGTTTAGTCCAATCTCTCTGCACAAGCTCTCCCAGCTTTGTCCGTCAGAAAAATAGTTATCTGGGGCGGTTCCGGCCCGGTCTGGATATTGAGACTCCAACAAGACATCCCCTATCTCAGCGGCAACCAGCTTTGCAAGGTCTTCCAGCTCGACTAGCGCCCCACCGGAGTCAAATTCCATGTAGTGCTTTTCTGTAGGAGCCAAAAGCGCCACCGCGAGAAAGTCTTCAATCGCGCAATACCTTCGGAAAACTTTGTGAGGAGCAGTGATTTGAATTTTTCTTTCTCTCAGCGCTCTGCTGATGAAATCTGAGAAGGCATATTTTTCAGGAGTCTGCACATGCCCCCCACTTACGCTCCATGCTCGGGCAACAATAATCTCCTTGTCAGCTTCGGTCGCTACCCCCCGCAGAACACCCTCGTTATGGGCTTTCTGGCGTCCATAACTACCTCTTCCCCGTTCTGACTGGGTTGGGCGCTTATGAAAGGCATCCCCACTAGACACCGTGACGAGTTTTTTGACGGAGGGAAAGGAAGCAATTGAAAAGAGGCGCCTGCTCAACATTGCGTTCTGCCGGGAAAACTCCTCCAATCCAAGGGGCAAGATTTTAGCCTTCGTCAAGAAAGCAAAATCCAGAACCAAATCTGGCGCAAACTCCTCCAGAAAGTCGTCGGACCACTCCCGAATCAGGATGGTTGAGCCGTCAATTTTGATATACCTTTCAGATTGACCAATCAAGAGCGCATTTTGAGCTCCTCTCTCCATCATGGAGAGCGCGGTCCGACCGAACCAACCTGAAGCCCCAAGGATGAGGACACGCTCGTAAGCGTCGAGAGCATTAGCAAACAAGGCTGAAGCATCGGGACTGATGGGAACTTCAGCTCCCATCAGGACTCAATCTGTCGATTGGTGAACGGTAAAAGGAAAAAAACTTATGTCCAAGATATGACACGACAGCAATTACGACGAGACAGATTGCCTGCGAGGGAAGAGGGCTAAACCCGAGCAGCTCGACCAGAGCGAAGAGAAGCAAAGCGTTGAGCGAAAGAGCGCCAAGGTAGACCAGTTGAAACCTCAAGTAGTCCCGGAGAACTTTTCCTTCGACCTGAAACACAAAGCGGCGATAAAGAACAAAGGCAAGTGTGGTCGCAATGACGTGACTCATTAGGAGCGCCAACCAATAGCGCGACTCTCCGACCACAGCTAGTGCCCCTATGTAACTGATGAGGCCAACCACCGTGTTCAGAGCCGCGACGGCCAAATACCTTACTCGCGAGTCACGACCTAGGTCGGCTATTTTCCAAGACGCACCTGACCACGATTTCATAGGTGCGCCCGGATACCGTTTCCAATTTCATCCGTGCGAGGAGACCAGCTTCCTTGTGAACGTTCAAAAACATCCGCGGCCACAGCAGCAGCGATGCGGGCCCCAACCTTGTCGTGCCCCAGGTGGTGTAGCAACATTCCTGCCGACACAATGGCGGCGGTCGGATCAGCAACACCTTTCCCAGCCATATCCGGCGCAGAACCGTGCACTGGTTCAAACATGCTGGGGAATGCCCCCGGAGGGTTCAGATTCGCAGAGGCAGCCAAACCAATCCCGCCCCCGATGGCACCTGCTAAGTCCGTGAGGATGTCTCCAAAGAGGTTGTCTGTCACGATGACATCAAACCTGCCGGGGTCAGTGACCATAAAAATGGTTGCCGCATCAACATGGAGATAATCGAGATCGATGCCCGGATATTCTCGAGCCACTTCGTTCACGACGCGCGACCACAACCCTCCGGCATAGGTGAGGACATTGGTCTTGTGCACGAGAGTCAGTTTCCTTCTCCGGGAGAGTGCCGCCTCGAAGGCGTATCGCACGACTCGTTCCACACCGTAGGCAGTATTAACGGACACCTCGTTTGCCACCTCGGCCGGGGTGCCTTTTCGCAGAGAACCGCCGTTTCCCACATAGGGGCCCTCTGTGCCCTCTCGCACGACCACAAAGTCGATGGTGCCGGGATTAGCTAGCGGTGACTTTAGTCCAGGCAGAAGCCGCGTCGGTCGCAGATTCACGTAGTGGTCAAAAGCAAACCGAAGCTTGAGCAGAAGTCCCCGCTCAATGATTCCCCCGGCAAGTTGGGGGTCTCTCGGATCTCCGCCTACCGCGCCGAGCAAAATGGCATCATGGCCCTTGAGTTTTTCCAGAGTCTCATCGGAAAGTATTTCCCCCGTTGCCAGATAGTGCGTGGCTCCCAATGAATACTCCGTGGTACGAATCTCCAGGCTTGCCCCTGCCGCCGCCTTCACCGTGGCCACTGCTTCGGCAATGACCTCGGGGCCAATCCCGTCGCCACCAATGACAGCAAGGTTCAGAGAGTTTCCCATGTACCCACCTTAAGGTCTTCGATGTCTCACCGCGGCCTAGCGCGAGGCTAAATCAACGCGCGCATCGTGAATCTGCCACAGCGCGTTGGCCACTTCCTCCGGATTCTCCAGTCGATGCTGAGCAATAGTAGCCCCGCCCCCCACGCGAATGGCGACATCGCGCGGCCCCAAGGCAGCAAATCCGTCTTCATCAGTGAGGTCATCGCCAGCAAAAAGAGTGGAGCTCGCTCCTGACTGGACCATGATTGCCTGCAAGCCATCACGCTTTGTCGCATTCTGAACTGAACATTCGACAATGCCATGGCCTCTTCTTATCGAGAGGTCTTCGCTCCACTGTTGGCACGCTGCCGTAGCGGCTTCGCTAGCGGCCTGGGACACGCCATCTCCCACACCGCGGGTGTGAAGTGCCAGTCCAAAAGCTTTGACCTCCAACCGGGTTCCGGGATGGTCATCAACCACCTTTTGAAAGGCCTGACGAAGTCCCGGAGGAACCAGGTTTTCAGCCGCGTACGAATCTTTCATGTGGGGGGGGACAACCTCTATCCCGTGAGAACCGACGAGGAACCATTCCCTAAGAGGGTCTGCAACGCGAAGCAAACTATCAATCGCTCGCCCTGACACCAAGGCGACGACAACGCCGGGAAGAGGGGTAAGAGCTTCTAAAGCTTCCCTGGAGGGAGACATCATTCGAGAATCTTCGGGATCATCTACCAGAGGCGCCAGTGTTCCATCAAAATCCAGCGCTATCAACACGGTGGGATGGGCCACAAAATCCCCCACCGTCTTCTGAAGAAGCGGCTTCGAGGACTTCATTCACGAGCCCTTCGCATCACAGTTCGACGATGTCTATCGGCGCCATCGTGGTTGCCTTGATCTGTGAGGCAACGTCAGCAAGTAATTCATCGGGGGCTCTCGAATCCACCGTCAGCACGCTGAGCGCCTGGCCGCCGGCCTTGTCTCGAGCTATCTGCATACCTGCGATGTTGATAGATGCTTCCCCAAAAGCTTTCCCATATACGGCGACGATTCCTGGGCGATCTTCGTAAATCATCACAACGTGGTGGGTGGAAAGAGGAACCTCTACGTCGTACCCATTAATCCCGACAAGCTTGTGGCTCTGTTTCGCACCGGTGAGTGTCGCCGACGCAGACACAGAGCGGCCATCACCCAGAATTCCTCTAATCGTCAGGAGGTTGCGGTACTCATCACTTTGCGGGTTGGTCACCATAGACACGTCGACCCCCCGCGCCTCTGCAATCAGAGGGGCGTTGACATAACTCACTTGGTCGCTCACAATTCTCGAAAAG
>Ga0222634_1000867_pt1 | contig 11778 bp, 24 predicted proteins | sample AntAcemetageno50_FD_179807 | JGI IMG/M metagenome (GOLD analysis project Ga0222634, IMG submission 179807) | Saline water microbial communities from Ace Lake, Antarctica - #50 | ecosystem: Environmental > Aquatic > Non-marine Saline and Alkaline > Saline | place: Antarctica: Ace Lake | collected...
ATACGAGTAACAGGGATCATCCTCCGTTTCCAACATGCCCAATATGGGATGAGGTTTAACAGAAAAAACGGTGAGGTCAGTTGGCTACGGCTCACACGACCGAAATGATCCAACGGCAGTACGGAACGCGCTGCACCCTGTTAATTTTGAAATTACCATTGATGAGGGAAGGATAACCCTATGGCTGGTCCATGATAAAAATAATCCTTTAACGGTTTCAACACTTGTTATAAAGGTAATTTCACTCCTAGTTACTAAGGAGCGGAGGTAGAGAGGAAGTAACGGTCGCTCTACTAACTAATTTGACTTTAGTCTTGCTAACAGCTTAAAAGTTTGTTATAATGATTAAAGAATAAAGAGAAAGACCTAAATGCTCTGTCGAGCGCCCGTAGTGGACTTAATCCACCTGCTACATCGGCGAACCAGAGGCTCACATTTAGGTCCGGTAAGTCCTCTATTTAATGAACTTCGGTTCATGTCGGTGAGGGCGCGATGAGCGCGAGGGATGGGGCGACTTATTGAAGAATTTAGAGTTTTGTGACGCTATGATTCCGTATAAGATGGTACGATGAATAGTCCCATAGGGATAAACAATAAAGCTAGAGGGTCGCAACCATCGCGGATACTAGCTGAGTAAGAACACAGATTTAATTAACGTGAGATAGCTCAGTGTCTAGAGCGTTCCCCGGGGGAAGGGCGGTGTGTTAAATTCCACCTCTTGCGGCCAAATTAAATGTCGATATAGCTCAATTGATAGAGCAGTTGTTTCTAAAACTACGGGTTGTAGGTTTAAATCCTACTATCGACACCACATTAAGGGGTGCGACTTAATACGAGAAATAAACGCATAGATTGGGTAGATGTATACCGTAGCCTTGCTTAGTAGGTTGATAGACATTGGCATGACAGACAGCCAATCTCAAAAAAGGGTCAGGGGTTTTTAAATGTTAATCCTCTTTAGTAATAAAAATATTATGGGCACAGGGTGATCCAGTAGAGTGCAGCGGGTGTTGAATTCCCCAAGCTGAGTCGGTTCGAATCCGAGCAGCGCCTGTCGGCAAAACTTTACAACGTGCGGTTCAGTTGTCCGCTGAAATATAGCCAAAACAACAGCCAGAGCGCGTTCGGGCAAGAATAGGAGTCGTAGTAGAAACATTTAGGAGGGAGAATCCTAACAACTACTTTAATAAAATAAAAAATAACCGCCGTCACTGTATAAGGGCTTATGAGGTTTAGAAGTATCGTATTGCTGTTTACCATTATATAGATAGACGAAAAAATAGAAGAAAACAGAACTTCCGTAAAGGCATATAAATAGCCTGTCTTAGTAGAACTATAGCTTATTAGAGCCTTTGAACAGACGAAAAATTCACTCAGGTTACTAACACCAAGAAGGTAGTAGGATTGCAAGTCCGAAAAATTCTAAAGTTAGAGCGCAAGACGTGGTTAGTCTATACAAAGAACCGGGGGTATGAACCGAGGGAATTGTTCATACGGTAGTTAAGGGTCGGCATCGCTACTATATTTTTATGATATAATAATAAATAAAAAGGCTCGGAGGATTAATTTTCTTCGGGCCTTTAATATTGGATACTACATGATTTACTGGACAAATGGAACAATAAAGTACAGCAACAAGTATGATGCATTACAAGGAGTTAGGGGTAAATCCTCTATGCTCCTATTTTCATTCCATGAAAAGGTATTCGACGATTGTGACTTTACAGTCGAACCTATACTTAGTTATGACGAATTATTAAAGCAACGTGCTCAACAACTACGAGATACTCATTCATATATTAGGTTATGGTACAGTGGCGAATCGGATTCCAACACTATACTAAAAGCTTTTCTTAATAATAACATACATATTGATGAAATTGTAACAGTTAGGGATAGTGTTAGCGACAATTTCGATGGATTCTACGGAGCATATGAAGCTAACCTTATTTCTTTACCTCAATTTAAGAAGTTTGCAGTACAGCTACGTAATACAAAACTTACTGTTAAAGAGTTAGGCAATGATTACTTTAATTTCTTATATGACGAAAACCATAAAGATAGAGTATTAGCCTCTAATTTACCTGCCAGTATGATTAGGCGAGGACGTAATTTGTTCACAGTGTTCTATGACTATTTTGGCAAAGAATTCTTTAAAGATAATTATACAGAAATTGTAGGATACCAAAAGCCTCGATTACGTATTAAGGATGGAGAGTTCATAGACGAGACTATGGCAGATTCAGCCTTCAACGATACTACTTATGATAATCAGGAAGCCTTTTTCACTACTCCTAATATGCCAGAACTACATATTAAGCAATGTCACATGGTTAAATCATATATCAAAAGTAAATACCCTAACCTACTTAATGGACTAATTAATGAGAAAACGCAGTATAAAGATGATATTGCTACTGCATGTAGATTACCTTTTTATAATCCTGTTAAAGGCATAGCTAAGGATCAAGTTAAATTAGTTTCTATTCCTATGCTACGAGATTTACAAGAAAATGATATGCACCTATTTGATAATTGTTCGGAGTTTTACAATGACATAGGCCATGTTTGGAAAGCCGTTAAGGGCAAACCTCGTAGCTTAGGAAGTTAATAACCACTTGCTAAGTGGTCCGAACTCTGTTATAATAGTTATAGAAATGAGGAGAAGCATATGGAACATATTACACCAGAAGGACTTAAACAAGGATATTTTTGTTTTAGATGTGGAAAAGGCACTAATATGTATGCTTCAGGGCATAAAATAGGTAAATGCGAAAGCAGACCTGAAATAGTTAAAGAACTAGTAAAACTTAATAGGGTTTAAATGAAACAGAAGTTTTTCGATAGTGCGGTAGCTGTAGCACTAACCGCCCCCGGTATTGGAAAAGATAGTAAGTTCCGTCATGGTGCTGTACTGGTTAGGAAAAATCGTATTCAGACTGTAGGACAAAACTCCTATAAGACGCATCCTTACTCTGCTAGGTATAGTGAATATCCATTCACACATGCAGAGCAACACGCTATTTATCGTCAAGGTCTTGATAATTGTCAAGGCATGGATATTTACGTTGTTCGAGTAAACCGAAAAGGCAAAGTTCGTAGTAGCAAGCCCTGTTCCACATGCCAACAAATTGCTAAAGATGCTGGCATTAATAAAATTTGCTATAGTACGCCTGAAGGTGACTATGCTTATTTAGATATTGAAAAGAATAATTAATGAAATATCATATAATAGGATAAGAAGCTGTATGCCCTAAAGGGTTAGGTAGGGTAGTAGCCTACACTCGTGATTGGATTCAAGTAGACACCTATGTGAATAACCTAGGATCTAAATATGCTCATGAGAATGTAGTATTAGTAGAAATTAAACTTGCAACATAAAGAGAGCATGTAAAAATGGAAGAAAAAACAATAAACTACCCACGTAATTATTTTGCTACTAAGGAAGATATTCAACGATTCAACGCAACCTTTGGTGTAGCTACTATGGAACCAGACGAATATGGGCGCTACCTTATGGGTAATATTCAAGCAGTACGGTGGCCCAAGTGATAACTACAATCATTTCAGGAGCACAGACAGGAGGTGACCAAGGAGGTTTGGAAGCTGCTAAGCGTCTAGGGCTAATTACTGGTGGACTGATTCCTAAGGGATTTAGAACAGACAACGGACCTAAGCCTGAGTTTGCAGAAATGTACGGTATTGAAGAAGATAGTTCTTCTTCTTATCCCCCACGCACAGAAAAAAATGTTTTACGAGGTACTGGTACCGTTATTGTTGGCGACCTTAACTCGACAGGATGTAAACTCACGAAATCTTTATGTATTCGCCATAATAGGCCTTGGTTACATATTTATTGGGACAGTAAAACTCCTTTTACTAGTTTAGAACAGTCTTTATTTAGAGGGTTTATTTTATCTAATCGTATTTTAGTATTGAATGTAGCAGGTAATAGGGAAAGTAAGAATCCTGGATTACAGAAAGCAGTATCGGATTTTATTTATGGATCACTCAAAGATATTATTTCTTGACGTAGAGGCATCTAGTCTTAGTAATCAGTCATATCCAATTGAGATAGCCTGGGGCAGTACTGAGTTCGGCATAGAAGAGTACTTAATTAAACGGTATCCTGATTGGGACGACTGGAATTGGCGTTCTGAGGGTATACATATGATTAGTAAACAAGACCTTCACCGTTTTGGTAAAGACGGTAGGATTGTAGCCGATAGACTATTTGACCTTAAGAAACAAGGATATAGCTTTGCTGCCACTTCTCACTATGACTCTTTTTGGATGAATAGATTAATGTCTCGTTTTTATACTTCTATGCAGGTAGTTGGTTGTAGGGACTTTAACACTATTATCTATGATCTATTTCCTACTACTCATCCTGTTTCTGATAGTATTATGTTTAATATGCAATCAGAGTTTGAACGTATTTATGCAGAAGCAAAAGCAAAATGTCCTGTAACTCATAGAGCAGCAGCGGATGTTAAACACATGATTGAAATGTACACGATAGCGGGGGAACGATGGGGGAAATTTTAATATATATATAGGAACAGGCTTATTATTTAGCTTTATGTTTTGGATAACTACTATGCCTTTGTGGTATACCTCTGAGCCTTATATCCCTATGTCTTATGAATGACCATAATTTAACACAAAAAGAAGCTGAGGATATTGCAGGTGGTCCAGGACCTCCAGCTGTTAAATAGCTCTAGCCAATCGCTTAAAAGTTTGTTATAATTAAAAAGAAATGGAGAAAGATAACTTATGGATTTTGTACTAAAAGCTAAACAAATTGCAACAGTTGCACATGCTACTCAGTTTCGTGAGCAGGCAGGAGTACCTTATATTGTTCACCCACTTGGGGTAGCGCTGAAGGTTCGCCACCTCGGACCGGAATATGAGGCAGCAGCCTGGCTACATGATGTTGTAGAGGATACTTCTTGGACACTAGCACAACTACTTGCTGAGGGTATTCCCCGTAATGTAGTAGAGACTGTAGATGCACTTAGTCACCGGGATAACGAAGATTATTTCGACTACGTAAATCGTTTGATGCTAAACAAGATGGCTATTCCTATTAAAATTGCGGATGTTGTCTATAATTTCCGTGATACACTTGACACACAGCCAGATAAGTATTATCGTATGCGTAAGTACACTAAGGCTTTAGAGATACTACAAAATGCGTAAGATATTTATAGAGTTTTTATATTGGGTTTTTGCAACCCTTATAGGGCTATTAGTAATTATTAAATTGCTTGAGATTACTGACCCCATTTGGTTAGTTACTATGGGTATGATTAGCCACAGTATTTTTACTATCATTTATGATTTACTTGGACTACCCAGTAATGATTAGCTACAGAATAGGAAACCTAGTACAAGCAGATGAGGGGATCATACTCCACGGGTGTAATGCTCAGGGTAAGATGGGTTCTGGGGTAGCTAAAGCTATCCGTGCTAGGTTTCCTTTAGCGTATAAGGAGTATCACCAAGGCTTTAAAGATGGTTGGTTAGACCTAGGTACGGTATTTTGGGTAACAGATGATGATAGACTAATAGGTAATTGTATCACTCAAAAATTTTACGGTTACGACGGTAAAAAATATGTGTCTTATGACGCAATTCATGAATGTATGGTTGAAGTTAAGGTAATGATAGACCATAAACTTAAGTTTAATCTTCCTTATAACGGCGTTGCCATGCCACGCATGGGTTCTACCTTAGGTGGCGGCAATTGGAAAGTAATTGAGGCTATTATTAACGATGTGTTGCGCGATCAAGACGTAACTGTATACGATTTGGAAAGTCAATAATGGATAAATTTATTAAACCAAATTTCTTAACCTTTACAGGATTATAACTGCTACTATGGCTAGTGGTAACAAAGTTATATTTAGTTGTAATAGACATGCTGTAGATCACGTTTTTATGGCTCTACAGAAGGCTCACAAGGAAGCACTTAGGCTAGGATAATGACTACTTTTATAGTATTAGTATTAATATATTTGAATGGTGTACCCGTACATCATCAAGTTATACACACTGATTCCACAGTTAGCTGTATTGTAGTAGCTACTAGACTGTCTACTACAGAAATGACAAAACCAGTAAAGTCAAGAGCAACACATAAAGAAATAATAGGAGAAAGAGTAGCTTGGTGTATAGGACCACAAGGTTTTCTATACGATCCACGCGCTATAACAAGTTGAGGAACTATGGATATAAATAAATTAAAACCAGTAACTATGTACCTTTTAGAAAATGCTATAAATGACGACAATGAGGATGCATTCAAACAAGTCAAAGAACTTGTAGATGAGCTAACCGTGCTTAATATTAAAACCGGCCCTTGGATTGCAGGTGGCTTTGTTCGTAGAATATTGGATGGGTCTGACGTACTAAAAGGTGATGTGGATATTTTCGGCACAAAAGAACAATTAGAAGAAATCATTGAAAAGATAGATAATACTTGTTATTATATATGTACCAAGGCTAGCTCTTATGGCCTTAAGTACATAGAATCAGAATCAGGTATAGAAATTAACTTAATTACAGGAATGCCGGTAGAATATGTAGAAGAGTTATTCGAAGTTAATATCACTGATTTCAGAATCAATAGATTAGCTACTGATTTACATTATTTTGTTACAGGAGAAGGTACTCTTACAGATTTGAGTCAGAAAGAATTAGTATTTCCTGAAACAGCAAATAAAGATAAGTATGATAAAGAAGAACAGTGGGATTTACCTACTCTAATGCTTAGAACTGGTAAGTTTATGGCTATGGGCTATACTATGTCTAAGGAAGTAAAGGAAGAAATACTACGAAGAATACGTATCGGTGAGTAAATAACTATAACAACTAACACTCATTGAAGTAACTTAATAGGCGTTTTCTAGACGCCTATTTTTTTATGTGCTTGCCTAAAGCTCTTTGATATGTTATATTTAATGATAATCAGTAAAGGAACTAACAAATATGAATTTCGTAAGCAAAGAAGCGGTGGATAAGCTTGTATTGGATTTTCACAAGGTAGCTGTAGAGTATATTCAGAAGAGCCTCAAAACTCCTCTAGGCGATATTTCCGGCTTTACTTGTAGCTTAAAAATGGATTGGGATAAGAATCGTAGTTCCTCTCGTGGAGGTATGTATGCTAAGGGTCCGGGCGTAAACTATGCAATGACTCAAACTAACTCTATGGGACGTACTGGCCATTATTGGGAGTATGAGTCTTTTAAGAAAGACGCTACTATTGGCGGGTTTACTACTAAAGACGAATCCCTGTGCGTATACGCATTACAATGCCACGAAATGGCCCACGCAGTAATTGGTTATTTGGGATTGCAAAATGTTGTGGCATCTCATGGACCGGAATGGAAGTCTATCTATGCTGATTTACGTAACTATTTCATTAATCCTTATGTAGATTCTTGTGTAGTAGATAAGAAGAAGTTCGTTACTAAAGCTAAGGATGTGGCGGAAGATAAGGCTGCTTTTATATCGGGCATGTCAGGTTTAGGGCACAAGGGACGAGATTACTGGAATAAAAATTACGTCTGTCAGGGAAAAAATTACAAAGTTGTAGGATGGAGTTCCCGAGCACGTAAGTACAAGGTGCTTGCACGAAAAGAAGGAACACAAAAAGTTTACGGTTTCTCTGTAAACGATATTGTTAGAGGAATGAAAAATGCTTAGAGTACTAATTCAGAATGAAGTAGAGTGTATGACTTGTGGGGACCGTATTTATTCCGCACATCGTCATGATATGAAGTATTGTAAATGCGGGAGCATTGCAGTAGACGGTGGTATGGAATATCGTCGCAGGGCTGGTAAACTTACTGAGTATATCGACTACTCCAAGGAAATGGATGCAAACGTACTTATGCAATGCACGAAAGCAGTCGATGATTCAAAAGATTCTGGCCGTAATTCACTAGGTACGGTACTTGCAGTCATTCGTGTACTGGAAGCAGAACAACATCTAGTCAAGAGTAAATTTGTAGTTAGGAACCACTAAAATGGCAAAAGGTAAACAGCATAAGAAGATCAGTACGCGAACGCCGTTCGGTACTTACGAGCAATGGACTACTAATTATCTTAGTATGCGTCCTATCTTAAAAGACCTTAAAATCCTAGCACAGTCTGCTCATGCGGTAGAAGTTGTGTGGTGGAAGAATCTGTTCGATAAGGAAGCACGTCTTTATGGAGTCAAAGACGGCGATGGGTATTTTCATAAGAATGATGATGATACTGTAATCTTTATCCATTTTAGGGACTTTTGGTTTAATACCCTTGTTCGCGAAGTAAGTGCTAACCTATGGAATACTGTATGGGATGATTTTTCTGACGGCACTACTAAGGGACATAAGGCTGCATTTAGAGAAGCAGACAAGGCTTCGGCAGAGTTTGAGCGTAGTGTAATGAATGTTTGTGAAGGGTTAGCATGAAGAACAAATCATTTCTTTAGTGAAGAAGGCGCAAAGTAAGGAAAAAGACAGTTGCTGAACGCTAAAATATAGGATATAATAGTTTTATCAAATGAGGGATAGGGTAAGCGCCTCGGACTGCTGCCTAATATGTAAACAAAGGAAACTTTAAACATGACTGATACACCCGTAAATTACACTGACGATCTCGTTGCACAGGTTGTTGCTCGTTATAACGAACTCCGTTCGGAAGGCAACTCACTGGCTCTGCGTACCATCGCTGATGAGGTTGGTAAGACTGTTCCTTCACTTCGTTCCAAGCTTGTTGCTGAAGGCGCGTATGTAAAGGAAGAAGAGCCTGCTAAGGCACCCAAGCGTGAAGGCCCAACCAAGGGTCAGATGCTGGCCTCTCTTGATGAGGTGCTTGTTGGTACTGGTCTTGAGTTCAACACCGAGGGTCTTAAGGGCGCTACCAAGGACGCAATCGCCGGTATTACCGAAGTCGCTCGCGGTCTTGCACAGGTAGAAGTTGCTGTTGAGGACGAAGCTGTAGCAATGTAAATTGTAGAGGGGCTCCGGCCCCTCTATTTACCTATTTGAGGATCAATTACAATGATTAGGGAAACGCCCAGAGAACGCGCTGGACGCGCCGGTGATAGAGCAACAGGGGATTGGTTGCCTACTGAGTTAGTAGATGATTTCATTGCTGTAGTAGCACAAATTATTGAAGATACTGAAGAAATGTCACTACCTAAAGAGCCTACAGTAGAAATGAATATTGCTGGTGCACGTTCTATAGGCAGTACCATAGGTGACCCAAACCATACTCAAAGGTCTAAAGCTTGTTGGGACGCAATGATTACAGCCGCACCTGTATATAGGAATAGTCGATGATACCTCTTTTAATTGGAGTAATTATGTGTTATTCACTAATTTCTTTGTTTATTTGGTTATTTATGTATCTGATCCTACTTAAACCACTACACTGTCTTGCTATAGGTTTATTTTGGCCGCTATTATTGGCGGCCTATATTATCAAAGCTTTTATTATAGCTTGTAAACTATCATATAAAGCAGTAACAGAGGATTTTCGATGAAAAAAACAATTAACGAAGTCAGATTTTGGGGTGTGGGTATTATAGGTACTTTCGCATCTTTTGCCGTTGTAGACTACAGTAATCTATATACTTTGGCAATGTCAGCAGTAATTCTGGTAGCAACTGTAGCTATAGCTGTATATCCCTATGTTAATGAATAACAATAAGCTTGCCTAAAGGTTAAGTTTTTGCTATTATAAATAATAATATACATGGTCGATCATTATTTAGAGTTTCTCGAACGGGACCAAATGCGGTTAGTTATTGATATTTCTAATCTCAAGAAGCAGATTAAGAAACTTAAAAGCTAACGCGGAAAGAAGAACAATGCAGTATAGTCCAGATAAGTGGCTTATAATTGATATTTCTAATGAGTATGGAGAGCATGTTTTTAAGCTATTCGCCAGTTGGTATGGTGGTTATATGGGTAGCGACCAATGGCGTCTGAATAGTGGTATTACAGATATTAAAAAAGAGGGCGACTTCTATCTTATTTATGGCCATTCTAGTAGTGTTTATAAGGTATATAAAGGTAGTTACGGCACTACAAGTTATGGCGCTGAAATTCTAGATACATTTCCTAATATAAGAGTATTAGGGGATAAGTATAATTGGCTAGAGATGGGCCGTCTACTTACTAAAGGCTAGCACAGTGCAGTAACTGGAAGATACTCTAGTACAAATCATAATTTTGGAAAAGGAAATAATACAAATGCCCCAAAGAATTGATCCGTGGCAAACTAAGAAGGCACTTAGAATTGAAAAGTATGTATTAGGAGCACTTGTGTTCTTAATTTCGGTACTATCTATCGTGGTGGCTGTATGATACTAAATTTAGACATTAAATATCTTAATTATACTACTGACAAGTATACTAGATTACTCAGAACTATTGAACTTGATAGTGAATTGACTGATATGTACGTAGCTGATCGAGACAATCCTGCTAATCGTTTTGATGAGGCCGAGAGTGAAGCATATCTTTGGTGGTGTGAAAATAACGATAAAGAAGCAAAAGAAAAAGACCCATATTTTTATGAGGACTACTACTTCGTGACTGTTACTTTAGTTTCTGATGAGGAACTACAGCAAGTAGTATTAGATATTGAACTTTATAATAAAGAAGATCATAAGTACATTGTACCTCTTATAAACCCTATATATGCTTTAGTAGGCTTTATCTTAGACTGGTGGTGGGCAATAGTTGGGATTGCAGTAGTAATCTTTATCGTAATAGGGGTCGCAATGCAGCCACCAGTTCATTCACCTACTACTGGTGAGAGATTTAGTGATAGTATTTCAAAATGTGCTCAAGGAAGCACTCGTGCATGTAATAATGCTGATAGTATTAGTAGAGCCGTTGAAAAAGATCGTCAACGCGCATTAGATAAGAGGATATACTAAATGAAAAAGGAATTCGAAAGGAGTATCAAACTTAAGTATGACATTGCTATGGGCATTGCTTGGGGATTTGTTTTGTTGGCGGTAGGTATAGTGTCCGTTGTTGTTTTCTCCTATGCTCCAGCAGCCTTACCGATCTTTGTGCCTATCGCCTGCATTGCCAGCATATTTTCAGTCATTTTTGCGGAAGCTTTTATTAAGGAGCGGTTGTATAGGCAATACAAAAAGTGTAACTTTGTGGATGATTGATAATATCATACTGCTATATTAAGAAAGGAAAAAACAATGGAATTAAATATAGACGCAATTGACTTCATTAAGTCAGTACCTAATAATAACGGATTTACAGAGTACTTAGTATTCTTCAAATATATACAAGAAGGTCCGCTCCGTGTACTACCTACCAATATTTACTACGAGGATTATATCGTTTCCACTCCACACGTAGCTAAAATTTATGCTGCTGTTGCTCGGGAATTTTTAGAAGTTCAACATAGACATGCAGAAACTAAGGCTTTATTAGCCGATAAGATGTTTAACCAGTTAATCAAATGATTAAAAAGTGGAGTTGGCGTAAGACGCTACTAAAAAGAAGATGACCGATCAAGAAAAGCTAGAATTAGAAATCGTGTTCCTACTTAGTGACCAACCTGAGAGAGCCTACGAACTAAACGGTTATGTAGCTTACTTAGCAAAACAAGACTATACTTTCAAAACCCCAACTATGAGAGATGCAGTTTTTGGAGCAGCAATTATAAAGACTAGGCATAAGAGAAACTTATACAAGCAAAGACTAAAGGATGCACAAGATGAATACCAACAAGATTAGTACTTCTAGA
>Ga0222634_1000869_pt1 | contig 11761 bp, 21 predicted proteins | sample AntAcemetageno50_FD_179807 | JGI IMG/M metagenome (GOLD analysis project Ga0222634, IMG submission 179807) | Saline water microbial communities from Ace Lake, Antarctica - #50 | ecosystem: Environmental > Aquatic > Non-marine Saline and Alkaline > Saline | place: Antarctica: Ace Lake | collected...
GATATTGTGATTGCATTAGTGTTCATACCCATCCCCCCGTAGAGACCCACACCAGAACGCCCAGCATGGTGATTGTGAAAATGACTACTAGCCTTTCTCTGGCGTTTCTCATGACTCTGCTCCCTTGCTGTGCTTGGCTGGCAACTCCCGCCACAGCAGCTTTCTATGGCTTCTTATTGACCCAAAGTCTGTGCCTACAAAGGCTTTATCTATTTCGCAGTCCGTTACTATTCCAGTGCATGCTTTCATTTCTTATCACCTATAGGGTTAATGACTAATACAGGGCAGTTGCCAAGGTGTTGAACGTTATCAAAGAATTCGCCAACCCCGCCGCACAACAAGCATTCGCTCCACGCTGTAATGCCGTGTCTTCCAATGACCTCTCTACACGCTTTCTTAGCCGCCACTTCCACCGCTAGTAGGCGATCTATCTCGGCGTCTTTGGCTGCTATGGTGGCGCGATATTTCAGAGCCATGGCTTTAACGGCTCCATAAGAATTCGCTAACTCTTCAACCTGCGAGTCATAGCATTCATCGCAAAATGGGCCGCCCCAGTTTTCTAGGTACAGAGAATCTTCGACCCCTCCTGCTTTACCAGTAGCCTCTTCACAAACTTCACAAATTTCTAACTCACTCATGTATCACTCTCCTGCGTAGGTGGGGTTACAAGCACGGCTTGGCAGTCTTCCGATACAGATTTAATAAACTGCCCGTCCATTAACCTGAAAATCATAGAGGGGTGGTTTTGGTCAGGGTCAAATACTAAGTAGCGTTCATCTTCTATGATAGTTAAATCTTTTACACTCACCCACTGCGATTGCTCAGTGGGGGCGTTGAAAGGTCTGTTTCCACACCCTTCGCACAGGCATACAAAACGATTCTCTGTATGGCTGGCGTTTCTCATGGCTTGTCACCTTGCGGCTGTAGGGCTTGGATGGCTTTACGGACAGAATCTACTCTGCGGTTCCAGTTTGCTGAGGGCGGGAACCCCTCGGTACACATCCCCTCGTAATCACTTAGAACCCAATCCAGCGCAACCACCAGCTCCTTAGTGTCTGCCGACGGCGTATCGGGCTTAGCGTTTAGGGCTTTGCATAATTGCTCTGCCTCGAATGGCGTTAAATCAAAGCTATTCGTGTGGCTACAGTTGTACAGAGATAGGGTTACATCCCCATACTTGCCTATAACGGCTTTGGCGGTGCCAGATAATTTGATCTCTCGCTTCTCTACGGGCTTATCACTCATTACTCTGCTCCCTTGTGCTTAATAGAATAGGAGAAACACTCCCATATAACATTCTTCATTCTGGTACCTCTTTATTCTGAATAGCGTCTATCAGTGCCACCCTGTCATTGAATTTCTTAATGATTTTTTCGTCTTCAAAATTCCTATACCTCGGTGCTACTGCTTGTAACCTCTCCGGTTTCATCCTTCCAACCTTTTGGTTACCTTTGAAAGCTTTCTGATCTACATCATAGAAGATGTTATCCTCTATACCTTCGAAAGCTTTGTCCCAATTAACACAGTATGCTACCTCTTGTGCATTACGCATACCATTACGAACCATACCCTCTACATCCTGCATAACTACAAAATTATTAGCTAACCCTCCGAAGGCTTCATGTAAGTATGCCTGTAGGTCTAACTCTGAGTAACGTGTAATGATCCCAACAGGGTTCTTAAACTTAAGTGCAAACTCTTTTACTGCTGTTAGCATATCTATCCACGTGAGTACTACACCAAGGGAAGGGGTACTACGCATAGCCCTAAACTCTAGGCTTCCATACTTGGACAAAGACATAAGATTAATTGAACAGTACCTAATGATGTCATCATCTAATCTACCAAAGGCACAGTCTTTGATAGAGTCAACAAGATAGTTGATTACGTAGGGTGCATCAGAGCTACGCATACAGAAATGGTTACCCTCTCTGAACTCACCACAATATCTTACCAACACCTCTTCAAATAGTAAGTAGGTTGTAACAAAGTTCAACATCTCTGTCAGAGTATAGTCTTGTACGTTCAAGTGTATGTGTATGCCTGCCTTAACAGACTCATCCATCCTTGTACCCTTAGCATTCAATTTCTTGTACATATCTACCAAGGCATCCTCTGCCTCATTACGTGGCAAGGGTTTACGTAGTACATACTCACAATTCTCAGCAGACTTAAGGGAGCCATCATGGTCTACCCTCCATAAGTCACTGGCTACAGGTAAGTTCTCCCCTTCCACCTCTATTTCTATCCCTATCTCACCTTTAGTATGTTTAAGTAATGGGATATTGAATATTTCTTTAACTAGTTTCATCAAGGGATTCCTGTAAGTAAGCGAAAGTCTTCTTTAATAAGGGCTGACCATCCTTGATCTTGCCCACCTTTCTTCCTTTGTTGTACACTCTATAGTCTGGACCTAATGACCAATCCCTGTGCCATGCCATACTTATAGTATCACTGTCAGGGTTACTGACCTTATCAAGACACTCATAATATGTAGGGAATTTATCGTGTATAGTGTCATACATGTTGGCATAGGGTAGGTTGGGAGGGAAGTTCTCTCCATTATTAATTTGCATTAAATTACTATGCCTAAACCCTTGCCTCCAATCATTACGCATTGGAGTACGTACTATATAGAAGGTATCCCCTAGGTAGTTAATATACCCTAACCTTACTGGTGATATATCTAATTGGGCAAGAGGGTATACCCCAACCTTACCACCATGAGAGTGGTTAGCACCAACGATAAAATCTTGTCCAAGTAAATGTTTATAATCATTATAGACAAGGCCGTTATCAAGACACACCATCTCAAGCATTTGGTTTTTATTGTTATACGTTTGGTATACCTCTATCAACTCACCATGACACAACACTACACTATTAGCTATCCTGCCACCAGCATACTCACCTTCATTCTTAGGGTACATTTTCATTAGAAATACTCCATTTCGTCCTCTACTTCATCACCGTCCTCGTAAAAAGGTATTCCTCCCTCTTCAATCTCCTCTTCCAACCACATCATACCAGCACTAATCTTACCATCAAAAAGTCTGTTATTTTTCTTAGGGATACCCCCTGCCTCTTCCGCCTCTTTATAAGCTGCATTGTACTCGCCAAGGGTAGGGATAAGTATGCGGTTACCCCTTCTATCACACATCTCATAGGTCATATCCGTTGCCTGATCGGGTCGGAGATACCACCTTTCATATAAGGGTGCAACTATACGACTAGGAGGTTCACCCTTTGGTTGGTTGGTATAATTACCATCAAGTAGACGGTTGAACACAAAATGGCACACCTTATACACCCAACGCATCAACTCCTCTGACTGTAGCCAGTAGTTAGATAGTACACGGTATTCCATACCATAAGACTTAACTCTAAATGCACCAGCGCTACCATATAATTGACGACGTTTAACACCTGCCTCTGAGAAATCACCAAGGCAAGACATACGCCCAAGGTAGTAGTCCAACTCTCTAGCAAGGATACGACACGCTGATACATGGCCCTTACTCTTAAGGTTAACACCCTCACACCAACCGAAATGTATATGTCCTGCCGCAGTACGGAAATCAGTATCAGCATTAGGGGGTTTGTTCTCCCTCCCTGTATAAGCATTGAGGTCCGGGTCACAACCCATGATCTTAGCTACATCAGGGGCAGCCTCCCACACCTCAGGACTAAACGTAATAGAGGGCACTATCTCTAGTCGGTGTGTGTCAGGTAGCATACCTTCAAGCTGTCCCATCACACTCTTAAGATTATGAACCCACGCATCTTCAGTAGCCGCTGGGTCTATATTAAACTCAGCAGCCATACCATCAACCTGTACAGCACCATTGTTAACAGGAAAAGGTTTATCTTTAGTACCCGGCAGCAATCCTGCTGCTGACACAGGAACACTACCATCCTTCAATACAACAAACGCTTCGGGGTCAGCCCCCAATAATAATTCCATAAATTTCTCCAGTTATAAAGGAACTTCTGTCCCTAAATCAAGTAAACATTCAAGGTGCATAGGTCTATCATCATATCTCCATGCAATCTCTCCCATGTGTGCCTCCTTTATCTCAATAGGGTCGGAGCATACAGCACACCCACCCTTAACGAGACGATCAAACTCTTCTTCCTTGACCATACGACCATCACCCACAAATATATATCCATCAGGGGCTTCTACTACACCGTCATCGGGGTCACCTATGATTCGTATGACTCCATCACTGTCACCTGTAAGTAAGTCCTTAGGGGATTCGACCTCTTCGTCTATAGATTTAGCAAGGAGTAGGTTATCTCCTTTGAGGCGTTCAAGATACAACCTACCTTCCTCCTCTATATCTATAGGTTTAGGTATCTCATCAACAATCATCACAGTCCTGTTATCTATTAACAAGTAGTGATCTTTACCCATCTGAGTGACACGTTTGACCGTACCTTTTAAATATTGACCACATATATTATATGAACAGAACTGTGGTGTACCTTTCTTTGAAAAGATTCGGCACTCAACCCCTTGTTCAATCAAATCATTACTACTAGTAGTGAATGCTTGGATGTAATCAGCGCTACGGTAGCTACTAGAGCCAGCCACTGCCATGTATACAGGCTGACCTATCATAACCTCTAGATACTTCAAGGCTTGGTCAAGGTGTTTAGTCTCTACTTCCCTAGCCTTAGTGGATGACTTTTTTGATCTGTTGTAAATACTACCGCCCTCCTCCTCCTCTTTTCCATACAGATCATCATAGTAGTCAGCCCAATCAGACTGACTCCAACCCCTTCTATGACCATAACCCCCTTGACCACCCCAGTTATTATAATTTTTATATACAACAACAGGGGGTACGTAAGGGTTAACAGCTTTAGATGTAATACTACCCAACACCCGGCCACTCATAGTAAGAATTTTAGGGTTGAGTTTTGCAGGGATCATCCCTGCACCTACCTTGATACGGTAGTAGGTATCATCCTTGAAGGGCATGACCTCACCTATATCGTAGTCACTAAACGCTGCTGCTTGTGTAAGCATCCAACTTTCACTAGCCCAAAAGAAATTGTTACCACTCTTGCCCCAAGCATAGAATAAAGGGCGTTCATAATTCTTCAAGAACGCTAACTCTTCAGTGTCTTTATTATACCAGACCAATGAGTAAGCACCGTGCAGTTTACTAACCGTGTCCTCTACCCCCCGCTTAAAAATTTGGTGGAAGATATTTTCACTGTCAACTTCAAATAGTTCGTGGTCATCTAATAGGGATTGGTTACGGAGTGTCCCGTTGTGTGCCCCATATATATGACCTTTATGAAAGGGGTGTGCGTTCTCTCTGTTGACCGCACCAGTGGTTGCCCATCGGTTATGACCCATCAACAGTTTATTGTTCCCATCAAGGAAGTCGGAGGCACCTTTAGTACCCCAGAAATCCCAAGGTGTGCCTACCTCTTTCTTAATGGTTGCTTCACCATCCCTTCTCTGTACCTTAAGGATACCTGTTGAGTGTGGCCCCCTCTTGGTATCTAGGAAGAGTAAGTCTCTAAATACCCTCTCTTCCTTCATTGATAAATTACCTGCTACTCCGACATGTCCGCAGATTTTACTATCCTCCCAAACCGATTCGGTTTATATTATTACTATGATTATTCTTTACGAACTGACCTTTGTTATTCCTCAAAGTTCCGCCCTATCTGTTATTGCTGGATGAATGTATCTCCTATAATTATCCCCTGATTCAGGTATAGGTATATTACCCTTTCCATTCTCTATCATGTGCTTAAGACATTTAGCAAAGCTTACTTGGTTATAGGATGGCTCACCCTTACGATCACCGTCCATAATCATAGGCACTGATGGTGCTGAGTTAATCTCTAGTACGTATGCCTTACCAGTTGCATCCACCACCACATCAACACCACCAAAATCTAGACCTGCTAAATCCATCGCAGCAATAGACTTCTTCACTGCATCCAAAGGCCATTGGTCCCAACGTACATTCTTAAATGTGTTGCCTTGGTGTTGGTTCCATGCTATAGACTCAGGGTCCTCAGGTATCTTCTCTTCTAAGGTTGATACCCTACCCTGTATGACATGGGCACGGTACTCTGATACCTTACGCACATACTCATTGATGTATGCGCCTTCACCACACTGTTCGAAAGCATCTAAGGCCTCATGTAAGGTAGTACAATAGTGTAGGTCCCTGCCTTGTGAGTGTGTGGCTGGACGTATTATAACAGGAACCTCAAGAAGATTCCTTGAGTCCCAATTAAGATTAAGACTGTCTACATAATCTTCCATACTCAACCATGTCTTAGGACACAAACCATGTTCATCAAGGATAGCCCTGAACCGTGACTTGTCTGAGACTAGGTGTATAGCCTTGGCTGTGTTGATGACACCCTTTTTAATAGGTATGGTAGAGGTACACCCCCACCGTATAACTACGTCAACATCGTCGAAGTCAGAATCTTTCATGTCTAAGTTGAGTAGAACACCACAATTACCTATGTATTGTGCCATACCTAAGGTACTCTCGTACCCTAACCTCTTACGTCTAACGAATACTGCTTTCATAACCATCTCCCTTTGAAGAGTTTCTCTTTTATCAGTTTAAAGTAATAGTCCTGCATCCTACCAGTATAGAACTCAGGGTGTGGTTGGAATGCAAGACAGTTAGTATCAGGAAAGTGGGCTACTTCTACCTCCTTACCCGGACCCGCATCCTTAACCTCACCATCCTCCACATACTCTCGGTAGGTAGACAAATCATCTGCCACAGCCACTATGTAGTTCTGCATTTGGGGTTCCCACATCATCATCTGGTGATGAGTTGAGGTAACATCAGATATATAAAACATACCCTTATCATCAGGAAACAACGAGAACAACCCGTGTGTACCACCAGTGGCATGACCGTCAACGTCCTGATACATCTTACCACCATTCATTACGTAAAGGAATTGACCACCACGACAGATGCCTGCCATAGGTATCTTACCTTGGAGCCTGTTGAATGTCTCAGACTCCACCCTATCACGGTACTCATCATTACCTGTGCTAGGGTGTATACCATGTCCGTAGTAAGAGGGTGTGACATCAGAACCACCAGTGAATTGAATGAGGTCAGCTTCATGCGGAATACCTGCAAGACCCCAACCCCTGTCTGTAAACATCTTCTCGTACTGCATATTACTACCAATAATATATACTAACTTTTTCATGGTTTATCTAACTCCTTCTGTATCTTAGGCATTACGCACCTAACGAATGAATTAACGGCTGTTGTAAGGGAGACATACTTATCAGAATCCCCCCCTCTCATCCTTCCGACTCTCGGTAACCTATCCATTTCTATTCTATTTGCTACTTTATAAAAGATACCCCCTTTTTTATTAGGTTTAATAGCCTTAGGCATGTTATTTTTTATGATATTACATAGTTTGGGTGTCTTATCCTTCTTACGGTCCAAGGTATACTCTGTTTGGTTTGGCTTGGTTCCTTCCACTATAGTTTGGAAGAGTTTGCTAGTACCATAGTAGTTGTCATTAACATTATAAGGTTCATTAACATTAATAAACTTACCTTCACAGTAATTCTTAAGGGATTTGATAGAGAATTCAGCAGGTTGAAATGGGTAGTGGCCCATTTTCTCACTTTGACCACCTAAATAAACCTCTATGTGTTCTTTACCACCACCCTTATACAAATAAGTAGAGGCAGCACGGTGACCATTCTTCCAGTCAGTAGTAGAAGCTTCACTAGCCATAGCCACTACGTATGCTATGTTAGGGTCTACACCTGCATCAACCAATGCAGCCCATACATATACCATTATGTGAAACTCCCATAGGGTACGTGTTGCTATAAGTCCTGACATTAATACATTGCTTGGTGCACTGGCGTACCCAATGAAACATCCATCTTTTATTACTTGTCTAGGGTCAGAAGACATGAAGAAGGGTGCGAAAGGGCTGATATTAATTAGATAGTCAATAAACCTAAGACGTAACTCTGGTGGTACATTCACTGAGTCGCCACGTTGTAGCCCTGATACAGCATACTTGATCTGTCTTGTCTGTTCCGTGGGCTGATATTGACGGATACCATATTGTCCCATAACTTTTTCACTGCATATATAATTCATACCTGCATGACAGTTATTGTTCTTACTCCCTAGATATGTACCATCTTTGAACACTACCATAGCCCTAGTCATGGCATCTATATCACCTTCCTTGTTCCTACCTCCAACCCAATTATCTACTACCATCTGTATTTCAGATCGCATGATACACTCCTAAAAGAAATAAAATAATTAAAATAAATTGTTGACAAACCGTAAGAATGTAGGTATATATAAGGTATAAAAGCTTATTATAAAACAATAATACTATACCACTATTCAATTGCTATACCATTGATATTAAGTATAGTTAAGAAAGGTTGACCTACAAACACAGCCATCACACCCTCCTGCCTCACCTTGTACTCCCACTCCCTATTCCTTTGGAACAGATCAAAGAACCTCATGTCCTTAGGTATATCACTTGCCTTAGCACGGTAGAGTATACGACACCAATCACCCACATCGTAGTGAGTTTCTAGTGTGTCAGGTATACGCCACGGTGCATTGTCAATAGACGCATCGTTACAAGGACCTAAGACTACCACTAACAGTACTGCCCTCCCCATTTCTAGGGAGGTTTCAAGTAGGTGATAGATCATTTGATTGCCACTGCTTCGAAGGTGCCAACTACAGGTGAAGTAGCCTTAGCCAATGCCGTAGTAGCTGCCTGTATACTAGGGTACCCAACGATAGTACCACTCTCGTACAGGTTCATGTACATTTTAGGTACGGTAGGTGTTACAGGACTACGTCTGTATTTAGTATCCTTATCCCATCGTGGTTGTGAACAAAGGGGTAGCCACGTGTTAATTACCAGAAACTCCCACCCCTTCCAAGGATTCTTACTACACTCAGCATCTTCAGCATACTGAGCCATCTGTTCAGCGTGAGGGTGTGCATTACAAGTACAGACTACCCTCTTAGGATTACATTTACATTCCATACATTACTCCATTGATTTCATTAGTAAAATTGATAAGGCACCACCTCTTTTTATATACTAGAAGTGGCTAGCTGTAGGTAAGGGGGTAGTGCCTACATCAAAACTCAAAGGGTTATAAGTTTGTGCATCAGTACTAGTAGCTAACATTATAAGATTTAAGAGGAGGAAGACACCTATAAAGATGTTCCATATAATCTTCTTCATAAATCCTCCACTTGAATCAATAGTTTAATTAGCCATGTCACTCACGACTGTACTACAGGGCCTGTAAGGGCATTAACAAAACCTAGGGCCATGGTATTGACCCGCCTCTTACTGTTTCTCTTGAGGCTCCTGACTACCGCCTGCTCTACATCCTTAACAGGTACGTCCATCCAGTATGGTTTTCTACGACTACCATGCGGAATACTAGGACCTTTGTTGTGATTGTAATTCTTCATGATGTATACTCCGGTTCAAAGAATGGTTTATACTCGATAGGGTACGATAAGTTAGACCTACACACCCTCTTTCTCCATAGCCTAGCTGACATATAGCAGTGGCTTGGTTCAAACAGGTCGATAACATGCATCAACAGGTAAGAGAGACGACCTCCCCCCCCATAATTAGCGTACAAGTACAACCTACCACATAGGGTGGCATGTTCTTGTCCAAAGGTTATCCAATTTAAAACCCTACTGGGGCAACGATTTAGTAGGCCATTAATGTATGACAACATGCTACGCAGCTACTAGCTTATCAGTAGGTGCAAAGTACATGGTATTAGTCACCTCCATCACCACAATAGACTGACCTTCGGGTGCGTTACCCTTAAGTATAGCCATACGTGCAGAGGATGGGGTGAGGTCAGGCTTTACTAGCCTGTGGTTGTAGCTTAGTGCTGGCCCTTGGTACACACTTGGGGCAGCGTTATCAATTACTATAGATGGTCGCATATATACTGTTACTCCTTTCGTTTAACTTATGTTTAATGAATAGGCACAACCATTGCACTTGCAGGTAACGTACTAATTGTTATGTCATCTTGTGTGGTGTACTCCACCGCTTGATAGTAAACTTTCTCACCACCCTTACCAACCCTGCCAATGACACGTAACTCCTTGCCACGAGTACATAGGATGTTAGCAAATACAAAGGTATCCCCCTCTTCGAGGCCACCTAAGGCTATCTCTGAACTAAGTGCTGCCATTAGTAGTCTCCTTCTAGCCACGCTATACGTGCTGCGGCTTGTTCAACTGCAAGTGCCCGCTTAACTAAACCTAGTCGTTCAAGTGTTAGTCTTGCTTGACGTAGTTGTTCCCAATCTATCTCAGGTTCAAAAGGTTTTACCTCTGCCATACCTTACTCCTCTAAACTCTGTCTTGGCTGACTCCCCACGCTGACTAACAGCGTACTCGTTTACCTCTTCCCAAAACTCAATCTTTCTGGACAACCTCTCCTCTGCTATTTCAGACTCCAACACTTCCCAAGGTGTCCAAACAAATTCACTGCTAAAATGACAGCCGTTGTAACACCTACGCTGTGGGTCTGTGTTTATTAGCAGTTTTTTTCTGCTCTCTATATTAAATAGCATATCTTACCCCTTCTAGGCCACAAAAAAGGACCACATTACGAACGCAAGTAAGGCAGTCCAACAGATAGTTTCAAGTACAGCGTACATTAATTGTTTAAACATTGTCACACCCATTCCCCCGCATTAAGTATTTCAATTAACTTCTGTTTTTGTGCGTCACCAGCAGCGTCACTGCCAGTGTCCCAACCAGCGGCTCTAGCAGCGGCAGCAGCAGCGTCACTGCCAGTGTCCCAACCAGCGGCTCTAGCAGCGGCTCTAGCAGCGGCCCAACCAGCGCCCCAACCAGCGGCTCTAGCAGCGGCTCTAGCAGCGGCCCAACCAGCGGCTAACTCCTCGTCCGTTGCCAAGCCATCGGAGTGACGCCAAGCCACATCCAAAGCAGCAACACTACGATCATCGGTCATTAAGTGCTCAACTTGCCTAGCGCACCAAACGGCGTATTTGCGCAATAGGTTGTTGTACTCGGGCAGACACTGCATTGCCCATAACGCATCATCGAGATCGTTTGTCTCAATAATGTCGGCCAGCGGGAACCGTGCCTCCATGTCTGGCCCTTTGGCTGCTAAAACCTTTCGCCATCCGTCAGTACACGGTGACTTAGCGCGGATTTCGGTTAGTGATATTGTGATCATGATTGACACTCCTTTGTGTTACTTCCGTGTTATGGTACTTGAGTAGGTGTTGGTGTACAAAAAGTGAATAGGACTCGCACCTGTATGGTTTTGAAAACTCACATGCTAGCGACTACTTTTGCACCCCTATTATTAGTGCCGTGTATACCAACACCCACAAGTAAAACCTCCCCCTTACGTACCCTCTGTTAGAAGATACGCATGAAACAAGAGAGAGGGCTTACGTTCTAGGCACTAGAAATAAGGGTGCTAAACAAGGAGCCGATTGGTTACGGGGCTTGGAGAATAGTAAGGTGTTGTGCTGCGAGTACGGGTTTATAATACCCACAAGTAAGCCCCCTACATTACATAGGAGGCTTACGTTCTAGGCACTAGAAGTTACTTAGCGGCGTTAGCCATTAAGTTCTGCGCTTGTTCTACTACTCGGTCAATACCTAACATAGTTAGTATTCTTGCAGAGGTACCGCCTGTTACTACAGAGTCGATA
>Ga0222634_1000873_pt1 | contig 11733 bp, 19 predicted proteins | sample AntAcemetageno50_FD_179807 | JGI IMG/M metagenome (GOLD analysis project Ga0222634, IMG submission 179807) | Saline water microbial communities from Ace Lake, Antarctica - #50 | ecosystem: Environmental > Aquatic > Non-marine Saline and Alkaline > Saline | place: Antarctica: Ace Lake | collected...
TCGGTCGAGATGCCATACAGGTCCGCCAACGTATAGAGCGCGCCCTCGCCGACATCCGTATAGGGCTGGAGCTGCTTCTGCGCCTGTTCAGCGAACGCGAGTTGCTGATCATACCCTTGTTGCGCGGAATCTGCCTGTATCTGGGCCGCTTTCTTGGCGGCACGAGACGACATATATGCGCTGCCTGCGCCAATAACCGCAGCGGCAGCAATTGCCGTACCTGTAGCAACAACCATTAGGCCAGTCCTCTCTGATAGTGGGTCTCGATCTTGCTATAACCAAGGCGTTCATATGCTTGAGCGGTGCGGTCATTCGGAGCTACCATCTGAATTCTAACCGCTCCGGCCTCTTTTGCCCATCTTTCCGCTGCCTTGAGCAGTTTTATGCCCTCGCCACGCTGATCGGGGTCGATCCACCAAAACAGCTCAGACGCAAACTTCTCGCCAGACATTGGATGATCGAAGATGATCATTCCGATCATCCCGTGGGGCCTCTCACCGACGACCAAAATAATCGCCTCGTCGTTATCCATGAGACTCGCCATCAGCTGAGATAGGGTCGCGTGGTCGACCGCCATGTGGTGCCGGTACTCGGTCTCTCTGATAAATCTCGTTCCCATCGCGATCAACCATGGGACGTCCTCGAAAACAGCCGGGCGGACATCGGTCACTTGAGCACAAGCCCTCCGGCCGCTGTGTCCAGGTGATCGCTATATGTCGCGTGGTAGAGGCTGCCGCTTACGACATCTCCCGTGGTCGCCTGGGTGGCGCCGCTGTCCTTGTAGACCTTCAGGGTTGCGAGCGAGCCGGTTTCAGGAACCACGGTGGCCGTGAGTGTCCCGTCTGATGTCGCATCGGCAACAAACACGAAGGTGTCAAAGGCCCGGTATCCCTCGAGCAACGGCCTCGGCACCACGGGTGTCAGCGTGATCACGTTCGTTGTCGTCGACGCATTGCACGCGATAAGACGCGACGCCCCGTCATAGCGCACCCGCATGGATTGGATGACCAGCAGCCCCTCGGGCGTCAGAAGTCCGGTGTCGGGGTCGATGAACGGAATATCTGAATCTGCACGCGCGATAGGTTTGGGCTTGGCGGCCTCGGAAATCGTCATACTCCCACCCTCATATCAGGCGTTCGGTATCCGAAGATTCTGCGCGGCACCGGATCGGTAATGACGAGCTTCAGATGACGATTGTAGAACCGCCCCAGCCGATCCCACCGCACTTGATGGGAGTTGTTCGCATATTCGCCCTTCTTGCCCATCGACCGCCACGTCTCCGGGGTGTCGAAGTTTCGCCCCCCATCGTCCGAAATCGACAGCATGATTTGAGGATCTTCGCCCTGTCCGGATGTCAGCCCTACGCCGGTCTCGATATCGGCCTCGAACCACGGCATGGAGATATTTCGGCCCTGGGGATCGAACATCGGCGCCGACACGGCCTCGCCACGGATCTGATCGCCGAATTCCGTGTAGGTGGAACTGTCGAGGTATCCGAGCTTGCCCGAGAACGCATCGCCCACATAGGTGCGCCCGTAGGCTGTGGCCACACAGTTGACGCGCCACCGGCCGAGATCATTGCCCGTCCGATCATGGGAGCGTCGCTCGTGCCAAAGCTGTGTCGCCACGTCGTAGACAAAGGTCGCGGCGATATGAGGGAAAGTGTAGCAGATGAATGTGTGCCCACCCCAAACATAGGCAAAGCAGATGACATCCTCGACGGTTCCGTAATTCTGCCATGTCTTGTCGATGGCCGGCGTTGATATCTTGCGGAGTGACCGCCCCCCGATCCGGTAGGCAATCCGATTGTCGCCCAGAATGAACGGCGTTTCGTCCTCATCCGTGATCGCGAATGAACCCGCGAGGCCCCGCTCGATCGTCGCGCCGCTGATCCTCTGAAAAGGGAAGTTGGCCGCGTTGGCGTTATGCCAGATCTCTATCGTCTTCTTGCCGCCGGCGTACAGCAGCTGCTTGTGGTTGTAGACCGAGAGCAGATCGTCGGACTTGGATTCGGCGGTCGCGAACGCGGTGCTGTCGTAGACCGTGCCCGCGAGGGAGTCAGAGCGGAAGAATTCGCCTGTCCCGGCTCGGTTATGCAGGAAGAACCCATCCAGGTAAGCGATGGTATCGGAGGGATTGTAAGCCGCGTCCGTGATCAGCTGAAACCCGGAAGCCGCGCTGTAAATATAACCATTCACGCCGTTGACGATCCCGACCTCGGCGCCATTGTCGTCCATCGACACCACATTGGTGCCCGAAATCACCCCGCCGAGCTCGGTAGTCGTGTGATTGCTCGCGATGGAGTACAGCGAGCCCCCTGATGTCGCATACAGCACGCCGTCGAGCACGTGGAGGCCACGAACCGGGCCAGAGCCCAGGGTTGCAGCCTCGATGATGCCAGGCGGCTCCAGGAGCGCAACCTGGGCCTTTGTGCCCTTCGGCTGGATCTCACCATACAGATTGATCACGTTCTGCGCCGAGAGGGGCAGGCTGTCGTGCTTATAGGATTGCGTCGCGAAGGCTGGTGTCATCCGCCAAACCCCATATCGGGTTGGAACCGCATAGACTCTTCTTCCCGATCCCAGCCCTCCATGTCATCGAGGAGGCTCGCGGCCCTGTTCTGGATCCTTCCATATGTTTCCGAGTCCACCTCGTGATCGTCACCCAGCAGGTCGGCAAGGTTGTAGACCAGCGTCTGAATCCACTCTTGCGGCAGATCGGGCGTGTTTCCCGCTGCGTCGAAATCCTGGATAGGCCGATACCATGTGAAGTTTATGAATCCCTCGAATGGGTTCGGGACATGCCACAGATGCAGTTTCCCGGCATTGAGCTGGGGATCGTAGAACGCCGTCGAGACCGCGCCCGTCGCCGACTTATTCGGTAACCGCTGGTAATCCAGCCTTGCGATCATGCTGATGCCCGGGGACTCCAGCCCCGTCGATGCATCCTCCCAGCGGGCATCGACGACCTTCAAGGGCCGGATGATCTTGTTGGTGTAGGCGTAAACCTTGGTGCCGAGCGCGGCCGAATCCGTAAGCCCAACGGTTAGCGTAACCGTGGATCCGGACGGCGCCCCATTGATCGTGGTCCAATGGATCGAGCCGCTGTCGAGAAGCACCCCGATGTAATCGCCGCTTGTGAGATCGGTGATGGAATCAACAGAGATCGTGGTCGCCGAAAGTGCTGCAGCGGCGCTCAATGCGGTCGTGACATAGGTTTCGGTCGCGTGATCGGAGGCCACGGCGGACGAGAGCGAATAGGTGATCTGCGAAGGCTGGGGGAACAGCGTCGCCTCGGTCACGGTCCAGACGTGGATGCCGCGCCCCTGCCAATGCTTGACCAGGGCGTTCAGCGCAAAAGCCCCGTCCTGCATCATGCCATCTCCCGGCGTAGTCGTGCCCCGAATGGCGCCGATCTTGCGGTATGCCTTCGTTATGATCTGATCACGGGTGACCGTGAAATCACTTGATCCCGATGTCGCCATTACGAAGAACTCCTCTTGCCTTGCTCAAAGTCTTCGCGGCCGTCCATCGAATTGTGAACAACGACATACCCGGTGGCCTCCTCCTGGATTTCAGGTTTACACCAGCATTTTCCGCGCGAATCCGTGTCGTGATCTCGCAAATCGTTCACCGGATATGCATGAATGATGTCTTCGCCAGCAACATTGTCGGGTATTCCAGCCATTTGCTTCCCCTATGCTATATCCGACGACGCAACAGCCGTCCGGTTCACCACGGTTGCGCCGGTCGCGGCCGCCCACGACAGGCCCTCGGTCAAGACCAAGGTTGTAGCATCCGGGATCGACTGAACCAGTCCTGCGAACATTTGATTGTTGGTCATCCCGATCAAGACATTATCGCCCCCCTCAAAGCGAGCCGATGAGGTAACGGCAAGGCTCTGGTTTCCCGCCACATGATCGGCCGTCAGGCTGGTTGTCAGCGGACCGGTGAAAACATCAGTTCCACGAGGGCGGGCGTCGTCAACATAGACCTCGTCTCGCAGTCCCCGGACGAAATCCTGCGGGTTCCGAGCCCACCACACCCGATTCCAAACGCGGTCGCCGTTCCATTCAAGCTTGGTCTCGCTGGCATACCGCGTGAAGCCGGTTTTATCGCAGCGACACAAATGATCGCCAAGCCGCCATTTTCTTCTTATCGGCATTCGTCAGGTCCTCCGCCTCATTCCAATCCAGTAGGATCGAGGAATTTGCCCGCTCTCGCCCACCAGGAGCCCCGCCCTTACCGCTGAAGGCTCCAGGGTTCGGAGCGTGATCGCCTGGCCCGTGATCGTCAAGGTGGCCGGGTCAAGCACCAAAATGAGACTTTCGCTAAATTCAACATCCTGGCCGGTCATTTCAACTGTAGCGGGCAGAATCGACAGGACGTCGGTATCGGCCAAGGCCAGCACCTGGCCGGTCATTTCAAGAGTCGCGGGCAAAAGCGCAGCCACATCGGCGAATACGATGGTCTGCCCGGTGAATGTCAAGGTGGCGGGGGTCACCGCGAGGGAGTCGACGGTGCCGTCGTCTGGCAATGACGCCAGCGGGAGAGCCGCGATAGCGTCAAAGCCCAGCATCTAGATTACTCCGACTTGATCCCAATCGTCGCGGGCTCGATCGTCATGCGCATAACCTTGTTGACGACGCGCTTATCCGGCATCTGGTCTTCAAGATTGCGTATCTTTACCGATAGAGCTCTGGCGGCAAGCCGATGCTTTTCAATCCGCTCGCTTTCGAGTGCTCTCTGCCCCCGCAGGAGCGCGATCTCGGCAAGCAGATCTTTAATTTCCTGGCCGTTCATATCAAGCCTCCTGCACCCGGATCACGCCATTTGCGCCGATGTCGACGGTAAAGCTGTTCCCATTGTTCGTAGTCGCGGCCGAACCCCGATCAGCATACCCGACAAGCGGATCGGCCGGCGATGTCGGCGTGTCATCGTAAATTACGACATATTGATAAGGTCCGAAAGAGCCGCCCGACGCCGTCCAGGTCTGATCGGCGAAGCTCCACACCCAGATGCCCGTGCCTGCGCCGGATTCCTCCAGCGTCACGCTCGTCAGAGCATCGCCGCCCGCCGTGTACCCGTTCTCGGCAGTGATTTCCGTTATATCGGTGAATACCGTATCCGTCGCGGCCACCGGCAGCGTGTTCGTGAGCGCCATCTTGAATGAGTCGGTGTCGAGGTCGATGGTCCCATCAAGCTGGTATTTGATGTACTCATCGAAAAGAATCAGTGTTGCCACGATGGGCCTCCATAGATTGGCTTGTCGTGTGACACTTCCATTGTGAATGTGCCATCAGTGGAGTTGGTGGAGTGGATGGCCACCCCCACCCTGCCATAAGCGGAAACATCTTCGCCCACACCCTGGAATGTAGCACCTGCAGCAAGTGTCGCCGCAGCCCTGCTGTTGGATGTGGATATTCCATTGCTCGCCGATGCCCCCTTGGGACCCGATTCGGCCGGAACCCACTGCTCCGGCGTTTGGGACGTGTCCAGAACGTACTGCCTGCTGTGAGGCATCAGGCGTAATCCTTCACCATCTCAAGCGTAATGCGGTACGTGTCACCGTCTGTATGATCAATCGTGGTGAATTTTATATCCCCGGTCTTGCCCGCGCCCGCGTCGTTCTGAAGGCCCCCAAACTTGCGATAATCGTGACTATCAGAAACTCCCGCAGGGACCTCCAGCGCGATGGTGTCCGCGTTAGCGTCCCACAGGATCTTAACGCTCATGCCAACCGTGTGATATTTGACGCCCATTATCTTGACACCTGTGCAGGGGCCGGCTGACGCATGGGCCGACAGGGCCGATACGTCGACCTTGGTCACCGCCGCCTCGCCGGTCCCATCCGAGGTGTTCGAGAACTGAACAACCACATTGCGCGGCCCGTCGATCAGTTTTAGCGCTGTTACAGCGTCAACCATCTGAATTCCTCCTATGCGGCGCTGTTTTTCCGGTCGACCACTTCAGCCTCTTCCATCCACCGGCCTCGGTTCGCGGCGGCATACCGGACTGCCGAAGTCACCGTTTGCGCGGCAACCCGAGCTGTATCGTCAGGCTTGTAATAGCCGTACAACCCAGATTCCCATGGCATCGGCTTCGCAATATTCGAATCCGACGAGATGCGAACGTTTACCCCCATCCCGGCGAGGCGCCCCACCCAATAGTCCAGGCAGGACTTTTGCTGCGCGTATTCGATGGAAGGGGGAAGCGCCAGAATGCGATGGATTGTCACTTCCTCGTAGCCCGCATAGCCGGCATGGGCCAGCATGTAGGCGATCGTCGACGTGAAATATCCCATCTCCCGGAGCTGCTCCTCGGTTCGTGAGTAACCGTAAAAGCGCCTCATGACATCGTACAGCGGGAACTCTATCGACCGTGGGATTTCATCATAATGTCGCTGGGCAAAGACATCGATGTCCAGCTTGTTCACATCGTCGATGAACTCCGGCTGCCGAGTGATCAGCGGGTCCATGAAATACAGGCGCGTCAACCCCTCCTGGATCTTGTAGGTGGAATTGACGCCCCATACGTCGAGATCGGAATCGAACGGCCCCTCATAGGGCCGATACATTCCCGTGATGACGACCCTCTTCATTTACGTTGCCGTAGTGGACGGGATCAGAACGCCCGACGCATCAATGATGTTCGACCCGTAGTTCTCAATGCACATGCACGAACCTGGATCAAGCAGTGCCGCAACGGTGCCGCCTGTAGGCCCGGAGAGCGCGTTGTACGAGATGATGCCAGTATCAGGGTTGTCGATCTGTACCGCGATGCCGTTCACTGTGTCGGAGTTGTAAATCTGATTTTCCGAAATCAGGAGATCCGTGCACACCGTCGATCCATCCCCGGTATCGCCGGTCGTGTCCGACCAGATGGCGCCGTTCGCCCACTTGCCGAAGAAATGGTTTCCGACGATCCGGGTGTTGTCGGCATTGTCCAGGCGAATGGCCTCGTTTGATCCGAGCAGGTCTTCCGAGATAAAGCGGCAGCCCAGGAACTCCGTGCCCGCGACATCCTCGCAATCAACGAAGATCAGGAAGTCGTCGCCGGTCGCGTCGAAATTCCATTCGCATTGCTCGAACACACAGTTTGCAGCGTCAACGTTAACGCCAACCACGGCAGCCGAGACGGACGTTTTGAACAGCACATTCTGAATTGTCGTGTTGGCCGCGTCGACCTCAAACGAGCCCGCTGTGCCACTATAGGTGAACGTCGGTCGGGCCGCTCCGCCGCCAAGGCCGATAATCGCCACGCCGGCGACGTCGACCACAACATCAGTTGCCGCATCGAGGTCCTCCGTGTGGCCAGGCTTGAGCATGACGATGTCGCCATTGTTGGCCGTGCAGAGGTTCATCGCAGTGTTGACCGACAGCACGGGACGATCGAATGTCCCCTTCGTTCCGGTCGATGACGCGGTCGAATCGACCCAGATCACTTTCCCGCCATAGCTGTTCAGAATTGGCATCCCGCGAACGGTGACGCCGCCGCTAAACCCGCCTGGGTAATTGGAATGTCTAGGCATTTGATAGTTCTCCCATCTGACCCCTCGGGGTCCAAAATTCAGGAAAGTCCAGTGGTGAGAGGAACGAAGCCGCCCCGAAGGACGGCCCCGCTTGTCTTATTAGGCCCCCTGGCTGGCGAATAGGCAGCGCCAGTCGTTGAAGCCGTGCGAGAAAATACAAACGACAGAGGCGCATGCGTTCTTGGTATCGAACTCGTTGTCCTTGTCGAATGTCGCCTCAAGACCAGTGTAATGAACGAGGCCATCGTCGCATTGGGTCTGAATGAACCAAGCGTCAGTATCGGTATGGTACGGGTTGATAACCACACCATCGCTGAAGATGTTCATCTGCTTGAGAGCGTTCACCGCATTGTTCGCCGTGTCGTTCTGAAGAGTCGACTTCAGAATACGAGTTGATTCGAACATGTTGTTGTGGTGGACGATCAGGCGCCGCGCCATGCTGGAAATCCGCAGACCGCGGGCATCCTTGGTGTCACGGACCTTGATGACCAGATCCTCGATCGCTGCCTCGTTGAGATCCGAGTCAACGTCAGCCGCATTCGACTGATTGGCCCCATCCACGGGGTGAGCGCTCGAAATGAACGTTGTCCCATCGCCGTAGGTGTAGGTCGCGTCGAATGCGCGGTTGAAGATCTGCGCATGCAGGGTTTCCTCGGTCTCACGAACAGACCGAGCAAGTCGGCCGGCACGTTTGAGCGAGATTTCCTCGTACTGATTGAAAAGGATTTCCTCGAGAGTCACCTTGTACCCGAGGGCATAGGTGACCTGGGTCAGCCGCTGGGTGTACCCCTGATGCGTCTGATCATAGAGAATTCCACCGGATTCCGTTTTGGTAGACAGAAGGCCGAACGGAACGTCCTCGATCGATTCCTCATACGATTTACTGGTCGGCGAGGAGTCATAGATTTGGGACCAGATAGGCTCCCACTCTTCGTATGACTGACCAAACCAGCTTTTTACACCCGGCCAAGAGGCGGCGGGATGTTGGGCACGTGTAATCACGGACATGACTATCCCTCCTTATATGCCGAGCAGATTGCGCTGGCTGTGTAGATTTACCTGCACGAGCCATTTCGCATTGGTGAGCGTGATGTCGTTATCCGACCGCTCAACTGGTGCGATAATCTGCATCTGCAGCGTATTGGTGACATCGAGCGTGTTGGAGTCCAATTCGGCCCCCGACCAACCCGATACGGTGGAGCCGGTGCCGATTATAAGATCAGCATTTCGTCCGGCAGCTCCAGCCCCCATCGCTCCGCCGACCCCGTCTTCCTGCATTTCAAACAGAACATCGGGGTCGTCGCATACCAGGATGTAGCCGGCCGTGCTGGCTGCATGATACCGGCCCGAACCCCGCAGAACGGGAATCGGTGGATCTCCATGGAAGGCGAGTGACTGGACGAATCCGGTGATATAGTTCCCGCCTGCAGCCGTGGCGCGAGCAACCACGGGCACGCCATTGGCGTCCGCGGCAGAGGTCACGACGATGACAGGATCACCGACAAATAGCGCAGTCGCATATGTATCCGGCACGTAATAGACAGTGCCCGATCCATTGTACGGTGCGCCGTTGCGATGCCGAGAGGGGACTGCCCCACGCGGCAAATCAGCGTTTACCATAGCAAAGCTCCTGGTAAGTTACGCGGGCCGAAGCCCGCATTTCAGGGATTTTTGGATGTCGATCGGGTCGCCTGTCTCTGGACGGCTTCGTCTATCGGACGCCTGGGTTTTTGATGGAGATTCCACCGTCCGGGACATAGCGCTTGTCGCCCGGCTGGTCTCGATCTTTTCCTCGGCTGATCGCGTCGTCGATCTCGTCAACCGTTTGCCTTTTCGCTGCCAGGTCGGCCTGGCGGAACTTATCAGGCAATTTCATCAAATAGGCGGACATTCCGCCGCCGTTTTCATGTGTTCCCGCGGGCGTCAATATAGGCTTGCCCTGCGGATCCTTCACATGTTCATACCCCGCCCGGCGCGCGCGGTCTACCCTTCCGGGCACATCGTTGATCCACCGCAGGTAATGTTCGGGGATCTTTTCAGCCGACAGGCGGGCCTCCCCGGTGCCCAGAGGAATACGTTTGAGGCTTCCCGGGCCCATCGCCTCGCCGGCATCATCCACTGTCGGAAGATCATCCGGGTCGGTCTCTGTTTCGCCATCGGTTTCGGCCGCAGGGGCCGCAGCGAGCGCACCACGGACAGCCTTGATCGAAGCACCAAGGGCCATCTTGGACAGGCCGAATGTGTTGATCCCCAGGCCTTTCGCTTCAGCCTGTAGCTCCACAAAGGCGGTGTCTTTTTTCTTTTCGTCAGCCTTGTCGCGGGCGCGGACAGGCGGCGGCGTCTCTTTGGTGGTGTTCTCGGTCACGACGCGTCTCCATTCTCAAGATAGTAGTCTTTGGCGTATTGCTCGGGCGTATAGGTTCGTTTCTTCGCCACGAAATGAGCGTTCAGGCGGTGATAGGTCGCCTTAGCTTCGGCCGGCAAGTCGTCAAACCCATTCTTGACCTTCCGTGGTGGCGGGCTTCCGGACCCGGATACCGGCGAGGGTTCCTGTCGTCTCTGGTTCTCGAACTTCTTTGGATAGAGCTCGCGGATTTCCTTTCGGGTCGCGGCAAGGCTCTGCGCCTCGGTCATGCCTTCCCCGCCATCGGCCTTGGGCGTCATGTTGGCGGTGTGGATGCTCACAGCAATCGGGTTCAGCTTCCGATCGCTCATGATGTCCTGGTTCTCACCGATCCAGGTCGTGGCTGCCGGCGACAGTTCGGCGTCCGCCGCTGGTTTTTTCTCGGCAGGAGGAGCTACTGCAGGTTCCTTTGCCGGCTCAGCCGGGCGCTCGGGCGGCTTTTCCGCCTCCAAATCCTGCAATTCCTTCTGCGCTTCGCGGTAAACCTCGCCCTCGCCATCCTCCGCGGCCTGGTCGCGCTTGGTTTCAATCTCGCGCCTGGCACGGTCGTAGGCTCGCTTGCCAGTCTCGACGTTCATCTTGTGGAGATCGTCGACAAGGGTGGAGAGGTCTGTGACCTGCTTGGCGCTCGCGTCGATCTTGTCGGTTGCAATCTTTTGCTGCGCCTCCATCTTCTCGAGCCTGTCGCCCAGCTTCCGGTTTCGCTCGCGCAAGATCGACGGGGTGTCTTCCGCCTTTTTGACGTAATCCTCAGCCGAGAGGAATTCGGCGGGCGGGTTTGTCATGCCCTCATTGAATTCCTCGGGAGGTCGCCAGCCGAGCTGCCTCGCGCGCTTCTCGACCTCTGGCGGCGCTCCCGCACCTGGATCTTCAGGTGGTGTTACCGGTGGTTTGCCGTCATCTCCCGGGGTGCCGGGCTCATTCAATTCGCTCATTTTGACCCTCAATCGCTTTCTGGCTGGGGCGCCGTTGTGAATTGACCAGACACAGCCGCGATCTCGACAGGTATGTCCTTGATGCCCGACACGCATGAATCCGTCATGCATCGGTACATCTCGCCGTCATCGCCGATGATTTCGGTCCCGCTGTACCGGACGAAACACACCCGCTGGCCCACGATAGGCTTTTGCCCCTCGAACCTGCGTGTGCGGTCCATGTTCCAGGACCACGCGCCATCACCAATCGCGACCACGACACCGGTCTCCGCGGCGATCGAATGCGATTCCTGCATCCTGTCTGACAGATAAATGCCGCCTGCGGTCTTTTCCACTGCCTTATCGGGCAGGATCAAGCATTGGTCGCCAATCGGCCGCACGCCGGAATCGTTCTCTCCCGTCCATGCGTTTTCGATGTACTGGCCGATTCTCGTATTACTCAGCAGTTTCTCTTCCATCTGGCTCCTCGTCCTTTGTAGATATGTAAAAATCCAACATGTGCTCGAACTTCAGTGAGACGAGCTCCTTATGGGTGAGCGCGCGACCCCTTGCCTCCCCCTCGTTCTCTTCCTGGTCGGCCAACCACCGTTCATCGTGGTCGCGGATTAATTGGTCACCGAAATCATTCAAGAAGGTCCGATACGCGATCGTCACGGGGTTCGTCGACCATTTGTTGAAATCCTCCGCCGTGATGTCGTTCACGCGCGGAGCTTGGTCCTTCGCTTTGTCGTTCACTATCAATCCTCTTTGCCGCTCAGCACTCTGTGCACCCCAACACTATGGCCTGAAATCCCCGCCTTCCAATGTAGAATTGCAGGGCTCATGGCACCGCCGCGAATGGATCGTGATCCACCGGTGTCATTG
>Ga0222634_1000877_pt1 | contig 11692 bp, 10 predicted proteins | sample AntAcemetageno50_FD_179807 | JGI IMG/M metagenome (GOLD analysis project Ga0222634, IMG submission 179807) | Saline water microbial communities from Ace Lake, Antarctica - #50 | ecosystem: Environmental > Aquatic > Non-marine Saline and Alkaline > Saline | place: Antarctica: Ace Lake | collected...
CTTGTAAGCCCGGTCAAGCCAGGCTGGTTTGATACCCGCGACCAGCATAGCGCCTACCAACACGGCAGCCGCGGGGCCAGTGTCGGTCCGGAACCTGCAGACCAGTCGTTCGTTTCGTGCAAAGAGGTCAGGCAGGTGCAGCGCCGTTGACTGGTTGACGGAAAAAAGGTCCCCTGGCACATAGGTCGCGTTATGAAGCTCTCCTGTCCATGGCATATGGACCCGGTGGTAGTTGTGCGGGGCAAGGTAGATCGTGATAAATGAGCCTGCCGAAAAATCGTCGATGTCGTTACTGGCCATAAGTTTTGCCAGTGAGTAAGAATGATTCTTTGACTGGATGAGGGTATCACCATCGATATTGCCCAGTGCTGCGACGGTACCGTCTGCCGGGCTGCTGATTTTGCCTTCTATCGTTCGCCTGCCGGGTTTCAGGGTCCGGGTAAAAAAGTCATTGAACGAACGATAATCTGACGTGTTGCCTCGCTGCGCCTCATCCAGATCAATCTTGTAGAGCAAACAGAAAATGTTGATGAACAATCCTTTAATCAGAGGCAGTTCACTTTTGGCAACAAATCCTACAACTCTGCTCAGGAAATGTTTGGGAAGTAGTCGTTGAAGAATAGCAAACATGGGATTAGGCCGATGGATTATCTATGGGGGTATCCGAATCGTTACCCCATTCTGACCAGGACCCATGGTAGGCCTTGATATTGAGGTCAAGAATTTTTCCGACCAGGTAGGTGAGCCCGGACCGATGATGGGTCTGGCAATGGGTTATGATTTTACCTGAAGACCCTAACCCCTTTGCGGTGACTAATTCTGCTATGTCTTCCCGAAGCCTTAGTCCGTTGTGCCTGTCCATTAATTCCAGCCAGTCCAAATTAATCGCGCCGGGAATATGCCCGCCGCGAGCGGCAAAGACTTTTGTTCCCATGTATTCTTCAGGAGATCTGGCGTCCCATACCTGGGTGTTGGCATCATTAAGTGAGGCAAGCACCTCCTCTTTTTCAGCGATAAACTCCGGGTGAATAGTCAGGGAAACCTTGGTTGCGCTGGTTTCCGGCACGCTCGCTGTCAATGGAAGCTGGTCCTGCGCCCAGGCGATGAGTCCACCGTTCAGATAGGAATAGGCGCTCTTTTTGTGCCCAATAACGTCCAGTGTCCATATAAAACGGCCAGCCCACCCGCCGCCTTCATCGTCGTAGGCGACAATATGTTTTCCCGGTTCATAACCGATACGCGAGAATAGGCTTTCCAGTCTCTCCAGGGGCGGGAGCTTACCGACGGCGGGCTGAATGCCCGAGACCAGTTCAGACGGCGATATATGGACTGCGCCAGGTATGTGATGGCGTTGGTAATTCTCGTCCTGACAGAGGTCTACGATCAGGTATTCTGAGTGCTGCGGGTCATCGCCAAGCAATTCCGCAAGCGTTTTTGGTTCTAGTACAAGGGGTGTCATGGGGTGTCCCGCATCTGGCAGCCGCCTATTCTACACTGACTTATAAATCTTCTTGGAGAAGAAAGGTGCTTTTCGGGTACCATACGGCTCTTGGCTGTCCTGGACGCGACCTTTTTCGGAAATAAAATGACTGACAACACGAACCAGAATCTCGTGTGGATGGATCTGGAGATGACAGGACTTGATCCGGAAGTGGATCGCATACTGGAAGTCGCCACGCTTGTAACAGACTCAGAGCTCAATCTTATTGCGGAGGGGCCGGTGATTTATGTCCGGCAAAGTGAAGACCTGATTACGGGCATGGACGAGTGGAACACCAGGCACCATAACGAATCCGGATTGGTAGGGCTGGTCCGTGAGCAAGGGATCAGTGAGCGGGAAGCCGAGCTCGCAACGCTTGCGTTCCTCAAGGAACACACGACTGTAGGGGTATCCCCCCTGTGTGGAAACAGCATTGGCCAGGATCGTAGATTCCTGGTGAAGTATATGCCCGAGTTAGAGGCCTTCCTGCATTACCGCAATCTGGATGTCAGTACCGTCAAGGAGTTGGCCTTACGCTGGCGTCCTGATATCGCGGCCAGTCATCAGAAGAAAAATTCTCATCGTGCGCTGGATGACATCCAGGAATCGATTGAAGAGCTAAAACATTACCGCACACATTTTTTCAGGATGAGCTGATAGCCTGCTGATGCTGGCTGATTGCCCATTCAATATGGTGATCGACCAGAGTTGAGTATCCTTTCCGGCTCTCCAGCGCGTCTGTCACATCCTGGCGGGACACCGTCTTACCAGCGTCACTGTCCTTCGAGACACTGTCCTTCGAGACACTTTCCTTCGAGACACTTTCCTTCGAGACACTGTCCTTCGAGATAATGTTTCCCAAACCGATCGCAAGGTTTCGAAGCCATCCTTCGTAACCCGTACGCCGTATAGCAGAGCCCTCGGTATTCTTCAGGAACTCCTCCTCGCTCCAGCTAAACAGATGAAGGAGATCAGCTGAACCCAGTCCGTGTCTGGGTTCAAAGTCTGGTTCGGTGGTCTGGTTGGCGTATCGATTCCATGGGCACGTTAGCTGGCAATCATCGCAACCAAAGACCCTGTTCCCCATTGGTTTTCTGAACTCCAGGGGGATCACGCCCCTGTGTTCAATTGTCAGGTAGGAAATGCACCGTCTTGCGTCCAGCGTATAGGGCGCGACAATGGCTTTTGTCGGGCATATATCAATACAGGCGGTACACGAACCGCAGCGATTGGTTTGCCGGGCGGAGCTTTGGGGCAGTGGGAGGTTGGTGAGGATTTCTCCCAGGAAAAACCAGGATCCCTCCTTCTCGTTGATCAGTAACGTATGTTTTCCGATCCAACCCAGCCCCGATTTCTCTGCGAGCGCCTTCTCCAGAATGGGAGCGCTGTCGGTAAAAACACGTGAATCGAAGTCATGGAACCCCAGGTTCTCACAATGATCTTTGATTCTTTTGACTAGCTGTTTGAGTTTGTTGCGGATGACCTTGTGATAATCCCTGCCAAGTGCATATCTCGAGATGTATGCCTTGTCTCCCTGTGCCAGAACCTCTTCAGGTGCTGGCTGCTTTTGCAGATAATCGATTCTGACGGTAATGATTGAATGGGTCCCCGGGTGCAGACGTTCGGGTTGCCAGCGCATGCTCCCGTGCCGGGCCATGTATTCCATCTCGCCGTGGTATTCATCAGCCAGCCAGTCCTTCAGTCGATCCCGGTGGTCCCCCAGGTTGATATCTGAAATGCCGACCCCGGAGAAGCCGAGTTCCCGCCCCCAATCAGGCAACAGGGCTCTGAGCGCTTCCCAGTCGACGTTATGATTGTGATGATTGATTGTCATTTTGTGAGGGATCTCAGGGTTAAGCTCAGCTAAAAGCTGGCATTGTCCTATAATCAGGGTTTCAGTGTTGGTGAACAAGACCATGACTTCAATCTATCTGGCGCAGCAGGTTCGTGAACTTGATCGGATAACGATCGAGGAAAAAGGTATTCCTGGCATCAGATTGATGCGCAACGCGGCGCAATCCTGTGTAGATGTTCTGCTGGGGAGGGTTCCTCGTCCCGGGAAAGTCAGTGTTTTATGTGGCTCTGGTAACAACGCGGGTGATGGTTTCATCATCGCCGGATTGTTGGCCAACAGGGGTGTTGAAGTCACGGTCGGCCTTGTTGGCAAGATTCCTTCGGCGGAAACCGATGCAGGCAAGGCCTATGGTTACTGCCTCGAGGCGGGTGTTGAGATACATACCGCCGAACGTTCACTGCAGGATTCAGAATGGGTCGTCGATGCTTTGCTGGGCACCGGAATAAAAGGTCCGGTGAGACCCGAGTACCAGCAGGTGATCTCTGCGGTTAACCAGCTTGACTGTACCGTCCTTGCGGTAGACCTCCCCTCTGGACTTTGCGCCGACACGGGCAACATTCTGGGCGCTTGCATTAAAGCCGATATGACGGTGACTTTCATTGGGCGGAAGCTGGGGTTGCACACCAATGATGGACCTGAAGTGGTGGGAGAACTTTACTTTGCTGATCTTTCAGTGCCGGATAGTATTTTTGATGTCATTGAACCCTGCGCGCGGATGCTGAGCTATGAAGACCATATTCGTAAACTGCCGGCAAGAAACAGGAATGCACATAAGATGAATCATGGCCATGTTCTGGTTGTCGGTGGCGACCAGGGTATGGCAGGTGCCGTCGCGATGACTGCTGAAGCCGCGATGTATGCTGGCGCGGGTCTTGTTTCTGTGGCGACTCATCCAACCAGCGTCAGTTCGCTGGTGGCCAGGCGACCGGAGGTGATGACCAGGGGTGTCACGACCAGTGATGAGCTCAAAGCACTCATCGACCGGGCAACGGTGGTGGTAGTTGGCCCGGGCCTTGGTACTGGCAGTGCCTGGGGTTCCGAATTGTTTGCTGACTTACTCCATTCAACGCTTCCCATGATTGTTGATGCCGACGGTTTGAATCGATTGAGCCGCCTGTCAGAACAATCCGTAAGAAGGGATAACTGGATATTGACACCGCACCCTGGAGAAGCGCGTAACCTCCTGGGAAAGGACATCCAGGTAGACCGATTAGCCTCAGTCAAGCAATTGCAGGAAAAGTACGGTGGCGTTTGTTTGCTCAAGGGCGCGGGCACCATGATTGCCAGTCGCGACGATGTATGGCTTTGTCCCTATGGAAATCCAGGCATGTCGGTTGCCGGTATGGGCGATGTCCTGTCGGGGGTTATCGGTGGCCTGGTTGCTCAGGGGTTGGAGATCGAGGACGCGGCCACCCTTGGCGCTATTGTTCATTCGCTTGCAGCGGACAATGTCGTTGCAAGGCAAGGTGAACGTGGCCTGCTCGCTACCGAACTGCTGCCTGAAATAAGAAAGCTGATTAATGGCATACCCGGGTGAGGCAGCATTGTGATGAAATTTGAACTCACCAATGAAAAAATGGTGCTTGATCTGGGTGCAAGGCTGGCGGATCTGTTGCGCGGTGAAGGCGTGCTTCATATCAGCGGGGACCTTGGTGCAGGAAAGACGACTCTATGCAGGGGCATGCTGCGGGCAATGGGCTATTCAGGTGCAGTTAAGAGTCCAACGTTTACCCTTGTTGAGCCTTACCAGTTTCCTGAATCAGAGGTTTATCATTTTGATCTCTACCGCCTGGGCGATCCGGGTGAGCTGGAATACATCGGCATTGATGAATACTTCGGCGACAACAAGCTGTGTCTGATTGAATGGCCCGAGAAAGCCATAGGCCATCTGCCGCAGCATGATCTGGAGATTGCCATTGATGTATTGGGTGAAAAACGGATCATAGGCATCAGGGCGAACTCACAGTACGGCGATAAAATTTGTACCCAGCTAATCGAGGTAGACGAATCAGCCTAGGATGGTTGCTGCGCGCAGTGGCAATGTCTCTGTTGATTTGTCCTTCAATATCATCAGCCTCGCAGACCGATATTGATGGTCTCAGGGTTCGTCCATCACCGGAACGAACCCGAATTGTGTTTGACCTCGGCCAACCGGTTGAGCACAACATATTCTCCCTGTCAGATCCGCACCGACTCGTGATCGACATCTCCTCCGCGCGGTTCAATTCAGATGTCAATAATCTTGTGCTGGAGAAGACGCCGATTCTTGCAGTCAGGACCTCTCGAAGAAACGACGGCGAAGATATCAGGTTTGTTCTGGATTTGGCTGAGGAGGTTAGGCCAAGATCCTTTGTGTTGAAACCCATCATGCAGTACGGGGATCGTCTGGTGATTGACCTGTATGGCAAAGATCAGCCGAACCGGATAGTCGCCCCAAAATCCGAGCAAACCCTGACACAAATGAGGGATGTCATCATTGCGATCGATGCGGGTCATGGTGGTGATGATCCCGGCGCCATAGGGCCCGGCAAGTTGTACGAGAAGGATGTTGTTCTTGGGATTGCGAAGAAACTTCATGCCTTGTTCGAGCAGGAACCGGGGTTCAGGGCAACGCTGATTCGGGAAGGTGATTACTACGTCGCGCTGCGTCAACGAACAGAGATCGCGCGTAATAGTCAGGCAGACGTCTTCTTGTCGATCCACGCCGATGCCTTCAAGACACCAAAGGTGAGTGGTGCGTCGGTTTATGCCATTTCCCAGAAAGGTGCGACCAGTGAAACGGCAAGGTGGCTGGCGGAAAAACAGAACAGGGCTGACCTGATTGGTGGCGTGGGGAGCGTATCCCTGGATGATAAAGATGATCTGCTGGCGGGGGTGCTGCTGGATCTGTCGATGACGGCCAGCCTCTCGTTTAGCCTGGAAATGGGCAATTCAGTGCTCGGTCAGATGAAAAAAGTTAACAAACTCCACAAGAAAACGGTTGAACAGGCGGCTTTTGCCGTCCTTAAGTCGCCGGACATTCCATCGCTGCTGATAGAAACGGGGTATATATCAAACCCGGCAGAGGCGAGGAAACTGGCCACACGAAGTCACCAGAGCAAACTGGCCAATGCGATATTCGAGGGCGTAAAGGTCTCCATGCAATCGAGCCCGCCCAAGGGTTCCTACCTCTCCTGGGTTAAACAGGGTCGGGTTGACGATGCGATCACCCACGTTATTGAAAGAGGAGATACCCTATCTGAGATTGCTACACGTTATCGGGTCAGCTTTAAGAAACTGAAGGACCTTAATGGTCTGCGGAATGATACTATCCACATTGGCCAGAAACTGAAGATTCCTCCGGGGTGAACCCGCGCAAGAAGGGTTAATGCATCAAAGAATCACACAACTCGATAAGCGTCTCTCAAATCAGATTGCTGCAGGTGAGGTCGTGGAAAGACCGGCCTCCGTCGTCAAGGAAATGCTTGAGAATTCGCTGGATGCTGGTGCAACCAGGATAGAGGTTGATGTTGAAGCGGGGGGCGTAAAGCTCATCCGGGTTCGCGATGACGGCAGAGGAATCCACAAAGACGACCTGAACCTTGCGCTGGCGCGGCATGCCACCAGCAAGATCAAGGATCAGGGTGATCTTGAGGCAATAGAGACCCTTGGCTTTCGTGGTGAAGCGCTGGCAAGTGTCGCGTCAATATCCCGCTTGAAACTAACGACGAACACGGCCGAAGATGCCTCATCCGGCTGGAGCGTTCAGGCCTCCGGCGCAGATATGCAGGTGGAAATCTCTCCGGCGCCCCATCCCCGAGGTACCACCGTTGAGATACGAGAGCTGTTTTTCAACACACCTGCCAGAAGGAAATTCCTGAGAACGGAGCGAACTGAGTTCCTGAAAGTGGAAGAGGTTGTTCGTAAAGTCAGTCTTAGTCACCCAGGCGTCAGTTTTGTTCTAAGTCACAATGGGAAAACAACGAAACAATATATTGGTGACGACGAGGCGCATCGCGTTGCCAGTGTCTTCGGCAGTGCTTTTCTCGAGAGTTCAGTTTTCTTCTGCGAGGAACGGGGAGGCATGGAACTCCGGGGCTGGATAGGATTGCCGACCTACTCGCGTAGCCAGGCGGACCAACAGTTCTTTTTTGTTAACGGCCGCATCATCAGGGACAAAGTGATTACCCATGCCGTGAAGCAGGGCTATGCCGATGTCCTCTATCACGGTCGAAACCCTGTTTATTGCCTGTTTCTCTCAATTAACCCCCGTCTGGTGGATGTAAACGTGCATCCAACCAAGCACGAGGTACGGTTCCGTGAAAGCCGTGATGTGCACAATTTCATTTACGGTACGATCCACCATATTCTGGCAGATGTGCGCCCGGAAGAAGCGATGGCGGGAGAGGCCAATCCGCTGCTCGCGGGCGTTCCGGCAGGCACGGTCCCGATGCAGGCGCCGATGTCCTTTGGGGGGCGATCGGGCTCACAAGGTGTGCGTGACCCACAAATGTCTGTCTACCGTGAAATGTTCGCGAAAGACCCTGTGGAGGGGCTTCCTGAATCCGATGACATCACGATGCCGCCGCTTGGCTATGCTGTTGCCCAGCTTCATGGCATCTTTATTCTTTCTGAAAACAAGACCGGCCTTGTTCTTGTTGATATGCATGCGGCACACGAGCGAATTACCTACGAACACATGAAGACGGCGTGCGATTCTGAAGGAATTCGTAGTCAGCCAATGCTGGTACCCCTTTCTATCATCGTTAGTGAAAAAGAAGCTGATCTGGTCGATGAGCACGGGGCCGAGTTTTCAGCGTTGGGTATTGATCTGGCGCGGGCGAGTGAGGAATCCATCATTGTGCGTGCTGTTCCTACATTGCTGGCGAAGAGCAATATCGAACAATTGGTACGTGATGTCCTTTCTGATTTTTCAGAATACGGTGAGAGCAAACGAATTGGGCAACATCGAGACGAAATCCTTTCAACCATGGCTTGCCATGGCTCTGTTCGTGCCAATCGGCGATTAACGCTTCCGGAAATGAATGCCCTGCTACGTGACATGGAAGAAACTGAACGGTCAGGACAATGTAATCATGGACGACCGACCTGGTGCGAACTCAATATGGCAGAGCTTGATAGCTTATTCCTGAGAGGCCGTTAGGTTTGAACGGTGCGCTCGTGATCACTGGTCCAACGGCCAGTGGGAAATCGCAACTTACCCTGGCCCTGGCGAGACATTTCGGCGCAGAGATCATCAGTGCGGATTCTGCGCAGGTATACCGGGGCATGGATATCGGCTCAGCCAAGCCCGACACGGCAACGCTGGCGGAGGTCAAGCATCACCTGATCGACATCCGGGACCCGGCTGACCCTTATTCTGCCGCTGATTTTCGCAAAGAGTGCATTGCCCTGGTTTCACGGATACGCGGTGAAGGAAAATTGCCGATTATTTCAGGTGGCACCATGTTGTACCTCAAGGCCCTTAAAGAAGGTCTGGCGGAGCTCCCGGCTGCTGATCCCGGCATTAGAGCTGAAATATTGCGTGAGGCACAAGAACATGGCTGGGTGCATGTGCATGAAGAGCTGCAAAGGGTTGACCATGAATCCTCAAAACGAATCAGGCCGACAGATCCCCAGAGGCTTCAACGTGCCATCGAGGTCTTTCGCCTGACCGGTGTCCCATTATCAACGTTACACCGCCAATCGGTTGAAGCCTGTCCCTTTCCCCTGCTGGAAATAGCCATCATTCCTGATGATCGCCGGGTGCTTCATCAGGCCATAGAGGTGCGTTTCAGGGAGATGCTGAAAGCCGGGTTTGTAGAAGAAGTCAGGCTGTTGCGAGAGAAACCGGGCATTCACTCTCAGCTTCCTGCGATAAAGGCGGTGGGGTATCGCCAGATCTGGTCGTTCCTTGAGGGTGAAATCGATGAGCAAGCCATGATTGATGCTGCGCTGGCGGCGACCCGGCAGTTGGCGAAGCGTCAGCATACCTGGTTAAGGGGCTGGAAAGACCTCAATCAACTGGCTTTACCAAATACCCAACAGGCCTTGAAAATCGTGACCAAGAGCACCATATTAGATTAGTCGTCCGTAAACGATGGTTGACCCTGAGCCAGGTTGACCCAATCAGATGCGGGCTTTTGCTTAGCATTATTCATTTAACGATTCCTCCATCTCGATTGTAGCTGGAATACAGGAATCCCAGGAGAGCAACATGTCAAAAGGGCAATCTCTACAAGACCCTTTTCTTAATGCGCTGCGAAAGGATCGTATCCCGGTATCAATCTACCTGGTGAACGGGATCAAGTTGCAGGGACAAATAGAATCGTTTGACCAGTTTGTCATTCTTTTACGAAACACAGTGAACCAGATGATCTACAAGTCAGCGATTTCAACAGTAGTACCTTCACGAGCAGTGAAGATGCCGACAGAAGGAACTGAATAAGTTTGTTTTTAGACCGACCCGCATCCGGCAGCAAAGCGCTGCTGGTGCATATACAGAAGCATAACTCTGAACTCGCTACACCTGGGGAGCTAAAAGAACTCGTCAGCTCGGCCGGTCTTGTGCCTGTGGGGTGTCTTTCGAGCAATAGAAGGTATCCGCATCCTGGTACATTCATTGGCGGCGGTAAGGTCGATGAAATTGCAGCGTTCCTGGCCGATCAGGATTGTGCTCTTGTCGTGTTTGGTGATGATCTGTCGCCCACCCAGGAAAGGAACCTTGAACAGGCCCTGGGCAAACGTGTGCTTGGTCGTACGGGTTTGATTCTTGAAATTTTTGCGAGAAGGGCAAGAACGCACGAAGGTAAGCTTCAGGTGGAGCTGGCGCAACTGGACCATGCATCATCACGTCTGGTTCGTGGCTGGTCTCACCTTGATCGCCAGAGGGGTGGCTCGGGTCGTGGTGCGGGAGCATCAAGCGGTTTGGGCGGTGCGGGTGAAACCCAGCTTGAGTCGGACCAGCGAATGATCTCTGACCGAATAAAGCGAATTAACGCTCGTTTATCGAAGGTTCAGTCTCAACGTGAACACAACAGAAGGGGGCGAACCCGGTCGGATGTAAGAACAATTTCACTTGCCGGTTATACCAATGCCGGTAAGTCAACACTGTTCAACCAGCTATGCACTGCTGATGTTTTGACCGAAAACCAGTTGTTCGCCACCCTTGACCCAACGCTCAGGAAGCTCGAATTACCCGTAATCGGTAACGCTGTTCTGGCAGATACGGTGGGTTTTATTCGCCAGCTTCCACACTCGTTGGTCGATGCATTCAGGGCAACGTTGGAAGAAGTCAGCCAGGCAGATTTGATACTCCATGTCGTAGACGCAGCGTCACCGCTGCGCGGCGAACAAATCAGCGAAGTAAATCTGGTGCTGGAAGATATCGGTGCGGCGGCGACACCCCAGTTAATGGTTTACAACAAGGTGGATCTGCTTGATGAAGCGCCAAGAATTGAACGTAACTCCCGGGGTGTTGCGGTAAAAGTCTGGGTTTCCAGCATCGATGGCGCTGGAAAGGAATTGCTGCTTGAGGCCATTGCAGAGCGATTAGGCGAATCAGTCATAGAAACTAATGTTACAGTTCGGCCGCAGGATGGCCGCATCAGGGCCCGGTTTTTTGAGCTTGGTGCTGTTTTGGACGAAACACCCTGTGAAGATGGGTCTGTTGAGATGCATCTCAGAATTCAGGAGAGCAGCTTGCGAAAAATTACCCAGGACGTGCTTACAGGGCAATCCGTTCCCTAGATAATGCGTACAACAAGGTATGCGCTCGTGTAACCGTTAGAACTTACACAAACATAGTGGGAGAATGGTTTTCCCGCTCGATTTTTATTAGGAGATTAGTATGGCTTGGAATGAACCAGGCGGTGGAGACCAGGGTGATAAAGATAAGGATCCCTGGGGAAATCGAGACAATGACGGACCACCGGATCTGGATGAGGCGTTTCGCAAGTTACAGGCGAACCTGTCCAATATGTTTGGTGGTGGCAAGCGCTCGGGCTCAGGTGGTGGAAGTTCAGCGCCTGTCAACAAGACGGTTGTCTGGCTGGTGGTGATAGTACTTGCGGCAGTTTATGGCGCAATGGGCACCTATACGGTAGACCAGCAGGAACGGGGCGTTGTCCTGCGATTTGGCAAGAAGCTCGATGAGATTGTTCTGCCGGGTCTGCATTGGAACCCACCGCTTATTGACCAGGTATTGGTCGAGAATGTTACCAGGGTTCGCTCCAGGCCCCATGATTCCGAGATGCTTACCGAAGATGAAAACATCGTTAAGGTGAAGATGACGGTTCAATATGTCATCAATGACATCGTCGCGTACAAGCTGAACGTTCGGGAGCCTGACAAGAGTCTTCATCAGGCGACGGAAGCGC
>Ga0222634_1000882_pt1 | contig 11622 bp, 20 predicted proteins | sample AntAcemetageno50_FD_179807 | JGI IMG/M metagenome (GOLD analysis project Ga0222634, IMG submission 179807) | Saline water microbial communities from Ace Lake, Antarctica - #50 | ecosystem: Environmental > Aquatic > Non-marine Saline and Alkaline > Saline | place: Antarctica: Ace Lake | collected...
ATACTCCAATAGATGGGGAAAGGCTGATTGCTATATGTGATACATTTGACCTTTGCGAGCAGGCAATCAATATCCATGCTAATGCTTTTAGAACTAATGACCGTGAACCTTTAGAGTTCGTTTCAAGAGGTATAGCGCACGTTCAGTATGGTTTTTACTTTATTAGTCCAATGAATATAAACGAATTACCAGACTATAGTATGAGGACCAACTAATGCACGAAGGTAAAATCAGAGACATGCTGGCGAATAGCCGGCGACCAAGAATGGGACGGTCGGAAGAGTGTAATGAGGGCTATGATAGAGAAACTATTTCTGAGTTCTATAGCGTATTAGACGTTAAAGATATTAGCGATGAAATTGGAGTGGTCTTAGTGTCGCTATTCCCTGGTATTAATACATCAGGTATTGGACATTAATATGGGGTATTCAACATCTAGCGGTCGTGTACCTTTTGCTGTTCAAAATTTAGGTTATGGCGAAATTGGTCGCCCAGGTAATCTTCCTGACTTTATTGTGAAGATGGAAAACGATGAAACTGAATCTTATCCTAATATTGATTTAGGCAAAGGGTGGACAACTAATATAGAAAGCTCGGATAATTGCGTTGAACATGACGATATGTATTTAACCATGATTACACATGAGTCTGGCTTAAGGGTCTACTATGTGAACGAGTGTGAATATAGTGCCGGTGGCGGACTTGAGCCAACAATCTGTGCTATGAGTAGAACACCATTAGAAAAGTTTGTAAAAGACTTTAATATTGACGAAGAAATTATTTCAAACGCGAAGCTATACCAAACACTCTGAACTAATTAAAGGTTGCGAATATCATGACCGTGACGCAACACCAGAAGTAAAAGCATACTGGGAGTATATGAATGGATAAGACTCTATATAGACTAAACTCCAAGGGCAAGCCAATTCAGTGGCGCATCGTAGTAACTGGCAATGTTATTGACACCTACGATGGACAGGTCGGCGGAAAGATTAAACACACGCCAGATGTAGTTGAAGAAGGTAAGAATATTGGAAAGTCTAACGAGACAACTCCAGAAGAACAAGCACTATCTGATGCCGAACGCAAGATTACTTTAAAGCGCCGCAAGGGCTATCAGGAAACTATCCCAACAGAAAGTCGTCCTAAGTTTAATGCGGACTTCTTCAACAACCCTCCACGTAACTTTGTAGGCCCTAAGCCTTTATCTAAGATGCCAGATAAGAGCCGAGAAGCTTTAAAGGATAGATTAGTCTTCCAACGTAAGTGGAACGGAATGTGCGTACATATCGTTATCGGTATGGATGGCGAACCCCGTATCTTTACCAGCGCAATGGATGAAAAGTCTGATAGCTTTCCACGACAGATTGAAATACTACGCACTCTAAATATTAAGCCGGGCTCTTGGTTTATGGCAGAAGCTGTTTATGTTCTGTTTAATGATGGCATCTATTATGATGACTGCGACAGGATGAAGACTGTATTTGGTCACTCAACAGATAAAGCTGTGGCGTGGCAAGAGGAAAACAACTTAGTTCAGTTCCAAGTGTTCAACTGCCTATTCCATGATGGCAAAGAATTAGACATGATATACGAATACCGACACAGTATTTGTATGTCATACTTTATAGGTGTATCGCCAATGGACCCATTTGATGTAACTATGAATGAGGTTGATACATATGAAGAGGCCCTCGAAATATTAAAGGAAAACCCTGAATACGAGGGCTTTGTAATTTGGAACCTTGACCATAAAGACATGCCCATTAAATGGGGCGGCTCGCCATCCCGTAAGGGTGGCGCGTGGAAACTAAAGAACTTCAAAGAAGCTGACGTACTTATTACTGATTGGGAGACTGGCCGTGGCAAACTTAATGACGATGTGGCGACACTTACCTATGGTGCTTATGGCCCTGACGGCGTTATCGTTCCTCTTGGGCGTGGAGGCTCTGGGCTGGATGCTAAGTTACGGGCCGAAATTCGACGAGGAACGTTACCGCTCGTGGCTGAAGTTAAATATGAAGAAATCACCAAGGCTGGAAAGTTCCGACTGCCTGTTATTATGCGAGTACGTAGCGACAAGTCTGCAAAGGAATGTAGACTATCGGAAATCAGTTCGTGAATATAAGAAGTATTTAAAAGCCACACTTTAACTTAGAAAGTTATAAATAATGATAGACTATTATGTTACAGTAGAGTTTGATTTTTTCAGCAAGGAGAGAGTACAAATAGTTAACAATATTGCTTCTGACCTACACCATATATATAAAGAACAAGTCTCTGACTTTGAATACATATATTATTTCAAAGATGAATCTACTGCTGAACAGTTTCAATTTAGATTATCTGTTGATAGTAGATTTAAAAGTAAAACAACTATAGGGATGTATTAATGAAGACTAAAAAAGCAGAAATCGTTGAGACAGTTAAGCACAAATTCGAATACCTGATTTATAAAGGGTATGGGCTAGTGAAACCCTCAGGTGCCCAAACAATTATTCAGGTTTATACCGAAGATGAGTTTAACAAGCATTTCGGAAAACGCAATAATCAATACTTCAAGTATGTTGGACCAGATACACGCAGAAAAGCTGGCGCAACTCGTCATATGGTTAAAGATTCATTCTATCAGCAATATTTAATTGGGCAATTTGGAGCCGATAATGATTGGGTATGCACAAAAATCTCTGAGTGTGTTAAGGAAATCAACGCAGGAACAGTTACTCTTGTAACTAAGCACGCAGCATGGGATGGATATCTATGGTTAGACGACGAACCTCTTCGTAGAAACTTTAGTCATAACGTCTACTATGTTAAGGACTCTGGCATTGCTATACTTGAGGCACACCCAAAGGTAAGTTACGTTACAAAGTCTTCCATGTATGACAGTTATACTACAAGCAGCGTATCGTTTGGTCTTAAGTTAAGCGACTACAAATGGGGTCAGATGAGAAAATATCTAAAGGATAAAGAATCTGACCATAACTTTAGATGGAAGTTAGAAGCATGGGCTAAGAAGTCAGTCGGCCTAACGTCAGAGTATGTCGGTACTTCATATGATAGCGATGACGAAGACGACGACGACTACAATGAGTGTCACTGTTATTGAGCATAGTATCTAAGCAAATAAACAGCAAGACTACAGTATACTAAAGGGACAACGAATGCGCTATATGAGGTACTATGGACTTTACACAATTTATCGGGCAACAGAACGTTAAGGATAATCTTCAACTTCTGATTAATGCCGCAAAAAAGGGAAGAACATTCCCACACATCGGATTATACGGCCCAGCAGGGTCAGGTAAAACTACACTAGCAGAGATTATTTGCGAAGAGCTAGGCGCAGAACTGATTTACATTAATGGAGCAGCAGTAACCACACCTGTCATCTTCCGCAAGCCTATTGCTAAAGCGGTTCAGAAAAAAGGTAAGGAAAAACAATATATCATCTTCATTGACGAATGTCATTGCCTACCTAAGAAGGTACAAGAAAACATGTTATCGGTAACCGAGGCGCCAGCAATATTATGCACGCCGGTTGAACGTAAGATGAAACTACCAAACGGCTCGTTTCTACAGAAGGGCGACATTCTTAAAGAGAAGTTACCTGAGAACGTTTCGTTTATTCTAGCAACAACAGACAAGGGTAAGATTAATGGGCCACTGTCCACTCGACTACATCCTATTAACTTAGACGAGTACACACTCGACAACAAGCAACAAGTGGTATCTAATACACTCAAGACTCACAACGTCGTACTTGAAGACGAGGACGCCGAATTAATCGGCAGTATCGGCAAGAGTATGAGACATATCGTCAAGTTATGTGCCCGCATCATTGATTTTGCCGTGGGAGAAAACCGCTGCGTCCTAGACCACGAAGATGTTCTACGTATCATTGACATTCTAGGTATTAATGAGTTAGGCTGTGATAAGACAGACCAACGCTATCTGGACTATGTAAGGTCGCGTGGCCCTGTATCGCTATCTAATATTGCTGGCTACTTAAATGTTGAAGAAAAAGAAGTAAAAGAAAAGGTTGAGCCATTCCTCATTCGTAAGGAGTGGGTTGAGATTACTAGTAAGGGAAGAGTTATCACGGCCTGTGGATTCATACAGGTATATGATGAACAGCATCCAGACGCAGCAGAGGACTTAATGTCCTTTATTATGAGTTAGGGGTAATATGGTTTCTAAGATTAGGATTCTCCTAGATAAAGATAAGGTGGATGCCGCCACGGTATCTAACTTGCACCGATTCGGTGAGAGGCTTAGTCTGTCACTTAGGTCTAGTTATTTGCCGACCGAGGCACAGATTGAGATTTCTGTGTTGATAGCTGAGTTTCCTATGTGGGGCTTATATCCAGTATATCCGCTGGGACCAGATGGTACGCTGTCAGAAATGCTGGCTGGTAGATTAGACTCTCCTGTAGATACGTCGTGGGACTTCTTTGTGACGTTTCATGCCACTTGTACAAAAGAGCAGAAGGATGGTATCATTCTCCAATTGCTTGGTTCGAAATATATTAAAACTGTAAAGGATTGTCATGGCTATACAAACATTGAATGCGATAGACTTTCTGATTAAAAGTGGTTGGATTGCATAATGAATATTACACAGATACTGGAGAGCAAAGGGTGGAAGAGAGATAAGATTGCGGGTGGTAGAAGGCTTGTAACTATTCTGCGACACCCTACACAGAACATCTATTATTCAATACAGTCACATGAGTTTCGCTCTGGTCTTCGCACGATTGCAAGAATTAGTAGTAGAAACGTACATCACTGTCAGGACACAGACCTAATCATCGTTGATGGGTTTATTGCAATTAAGGCATAATAATTTTGATTTGAGCTATAAGATTCAAAAAGAAGAAGAGTTCTATGAAGAAGATGACTGGAATGATGTTGACAAAACAATTAAAGCATGTATCCGAGAGGTATTTAAGCAATGAATATAATCAGTCTACATAACGGACACGACGCATCTATCACCGCATTTGATGGGCAAGAAATCCTTGGTCACTGGGAGTTAGAGCGCGTACTAAACATCAAGCACTTCTGTGGTGTTGACCGTGGTAATGAAATCGCCAACGTATTATACGACCATGTTCTACCAAAGTTGGGTTGGAAAGTCTCAGATATTGAGCAAGTAGTATTCGCCGGCAAATCCGAATGGACTAAGACAGAGTTTAATACCTTCGTTCCACAATACGATAACTCTAATATGCGTAAGCCATATGCTACAGGCTCAGTAGAGTTACGCGACTTACATATTGTTCCGTGTGTTAGCGTTCTACACCACGTTAACCATATGGCATACGCCTACTTTACTTCACCGTTTACATCTGCCATTGCTTATAGTTATGATGGAGTTGGTGACGGCACATCATCTATGGCTGGATATGGCTTAAAGAATAAGTTATATGCCGAGATGAACTTTGGACTTGACGAAGACTACCAACACTGGAATCAAGGTATCGGACTATGCTATTCTTATCTTGGAAGACTCTTTCCATTCCTAGGTAGTGACCTACTTGCTACGGCAGGTAAAGCTATGGGTTTGTCAAGTTACGGTGTTCCTTACGGTAAAGATACATTAGTATATAAAAGCTGTTCAAAAATGCTTGCCGAATGGATGCCTGAACCCAGCAAGTATAAAAAGGAACTTGAAGAACAATTACCCGGTATTGATTGGAACAACCCAATGGATATTCAGGTACAAAACTTAATGGCTACCATCCAAGAATGTCTTGAGGTATCCCTATGCAATGTTATTGACTACGTGCAGTGCTTCTATGCTGGACATATGTTAGTTGACATTGAAAACTTAGTTATGGCTGGAGGATGTGCATTAAATGTTCAAGCAAACACTAGATTACTCAAGGACGGCGTTGTCGAAAAGCTATACGTTCCTCCCGCTACTTCTGACTGTGGGGTATCTATCGGGGCTGGGCTATATGTATGGCACAGCTTGCTTGATAACCCTTTTAACGGAGTAGAATGGCATAGTCCATATTTAGGTGACGAAGTATACGGTGCGCCACCATCGCCAAGCTGGGACAATTATCATACGGATGAATTTCTTAGTATGATGGTTGACAAGTACCCAACTATTACAAGTTGCTATTTACCAGATGGTACAGACTTAATAGACGAAACGGCAAAACTTTTGTCCGAAGGACAAATTATTGCATGGGCACAAGGTCGCTGTGAAATTGGACCGCGAGCATTAGGCAACAGGTCTATTATCTGTTCTACCGGACCAACTCAAGAAAATTGGGCTGAAGTTTGGAGAGAAGGAAAAGGAACATTCAAGGAAACCATTAATGAGGCAATTAAGCATCGGGAATTTTGGCGACCGTTTGCACCAATTGGACTAGTTGAAGACGCCTTTGAGTATTTCGACATTGACCACGAACAACCTTATATGCTGGAGGCCCCCCTGGTTAGAGACTGGGGTAAGTCAGAGATTAAAGTAGATAGAGTTGAAACTGTTGCAGCCACTGTCCACGTTGATGGAACTGCTAGAATTCAAACAGTGAGTGAGCAAAACAATAAACTAATGTTCAACTTACTGACCGCATATAAGGAACGCACAGGTGTGGGTATCCTTCTTAATACGTCACTGAATGACGCAGGTATTCCTATTAATAATAGGCTAGAGGATATCCTCAACCTGCTACGAGACACTAAGGTAGACTACGCCGTCGTAGATAACTGGATTTTTTGGAAAAGATTATGAAGATAGATAGATACTTTAAATTCTTCGGAGACATTCCAATCAGAGAAGATAAAATCCCTCTGACAAAAGATGGTGACTTCGCAGTTGGGTTATTTTTTGAAGGAAAGCCAAGTATTGGCCTTCGAGTTATTGCGGACGACTCTGGCGAGTTCGTATATAAGGCGTTCCTAGAATCATTTATGGAAAACGTAAAAGATTACCAATGGGTTATGGTAGACGGTATTGTACTATATGAGAAGGATGCTCACATTATTGTTGACTTTAACCTTGAGAAAACATACATTGGCGTTACGCTTTCTATCACTGCTCAATCTGACTTAGATAAGTTAAACGAAATTAGTGAAGCCTGTAAGGCTGCACATCAGGCAGCCAAGGATGCTTATAGTGGCGATGGCAAGATATTCATGGTAACTACCAATGAGTACGGCTCGAATATCTTTGAAAACTTTGATATCAACGTCAGTGAAGTTCCTCTTGAGCTTAACTACAATGATGACTTTCTTAAGGATAGGCACCAGACTATTGTTAAGACCTTACAAGAAGAAAAGAAAGGAATGGTACTATTGCACGGTAAGCCCGGAACCGGCAAGACAACTTATATTAAGTATCTTACTGCAATGGTTGATAAGCCGTTCGTATTTATTCCATCTTACCTATGTAAAAACTTGGATAGCCCAGGGTTTATTCGATTGATGCGTACTAAGAAGAATAGCATCTTTATTATTGAGGATGCTGAGAAGATTCTCCTATCTAGAAAAGATAGTGGGAGTGATGGTGCGATGGCTTCCTCGGCTCTTAACTTGACTGACGGCATTATGGCCGACGTTCTTGATATCCAGTTCATCTTCACGTTTAACTGTGGACGACGGGATATTGATGCCGCGTTCTTACGCGCTGGCCGACTGATTGCGGAAGTAGACTTCCCAGACCTAACGGCGGATAAGGCAAACGCTTTAGCTGCCCACCTTGAGAGCGATAAGACCTATAGCCAAAGAACCCTACTCACAGAGGTATACAATGGCGTGGCAAAGGTCGAAGAAGATGCAAAACCAATTGATGAACTTGTTTTATAGGAGTACAAATAGATTGATTTAAATAGTGAAAAAGAGAGGTGCCATTCGGCACGTCTTACAGTATACTAAGGTACGGGTAAGCGCGAAAGGAATTGAATATGCGTAAGGACACTAATCGAACATTTTTCTATTTTGAAACCGAAAACGATGCAGGACAAACAATTGTCCGCGTAGGTTCGGAGAAGGCACCACTTTGGAACAAGTCATATGACAGCGTTCCATCAGCCATTGAAGCAATTAAGCGCCGTAACAGTAGCGCTAACTCGTTTACTGAGGGCCGTAATCAGGTTACCGCAGTTTACAAAGAACCAGTAATAGTAGTATCGGAATAATATATGTCAACACAAATCACACTACCTCTGCACACCACATCGACAAGATTTCAGTGGGCAGTATTAGACAAGAGAACAAAAAAGATTGTTCGCCCAGCGCTAACAAGACAGTCAGCACGTAATAAGGCCAAGCTTTCTAGGCACTATAGAGTTGTGCGCCGCACAATTATTGTTGGTAATTGGAGTCCAATTACTGACGGTAAGGCCCGTAAAGTTAAAAAGTCATTCCGTGTACGTAAGTAATAGATTAAGCACGCTTAGTTAATTCACACTATAATCTCTGTGGGGAGAGCGGCGTTCTCCCCACGGAGATTTTTATGTCATCAGAAAAACTAGAAAGGGCCCTTGCAGACGCTTATGCAAGGTCAGTTAAAATTATCCGCGAAGTAAATACTGCACTCGGTATTGAAGCGCACGATAATGCTATCACTGTTTCTGCATCAAACCTCACGCCTATACTGCTCGAAATAGATTTGGATGAGGATTAAATGTCACATCGCCAATCAAGACGTAAGACACGGCAGGAAGAACGCAAAGAAAAACTTGTTCCTCAGTTAGAAGAAATTCAGCCCAAGACAGCTAACCAGAAAAGATACTTTAGGTCAATTAAGCGTAACCCGTATACTTTTGTGGTCGGCCCTCCAGGGACAGGAAAGACATTTATTGCACTCTGGCACGCGCTAGAAGCAGTATTAGACCCTAGAAATCCTATCGACAAGATTGTAGTTATTCGCCCGCTAGTGGAAGTTAAGAACTTCGACGAAGCCAAAATGGGCGCACTTCCTGGGGATGCCAAACAAAAAATGGCACCTTGGATGGGCGGCATGATGGATTCAATGCGGGAAGTAATGTATGAGAATGATGTCTATAAAATGCTCAAGAGCATTGATTTCTACAATATGGCCTTATGTAGAGGCCGTTCATTCACAAATACATTCGTTATTGTTGATGAAGCTCAGAATATTACCGTAGAGGGTGATGGCATGAAGATGCTATTAACCCGACTTGGCAGAGATTCCAAGATGGTAATTGCCGGTGATTTGAAACAAAGTGACCTGGGCACCTATAAGGCATCAGCTTTACGGGATGCAATCAGAAAGTTTTGCGACGAACGCGGCTTCGGAGTATCATTATTAGAGCCCGGAGATATTCAGAGGAACTCACATATTTCGAGAATTCTTGAACTATATGGAGATTATAATCCTGACGAACCGGCAGTTACACTTGAAGATATCCAAAAGGAGAAGAATAAATGAAGAAGTTAGCAATCTTAATGGCTGCTCTAGTTCTTGCTGCACTACCTATGATTGGTTGCCAAGCAACTCGTCCCGGGACAAGTGATGGTGGTGGCATTGGAGCCGCACGACAAGCACTAGAAGATTTGCCTGAGCCAACTTTTGAGTCGTTAGAAGTTTATGTTCACGACTATTCGACACAAGGGATTCAAATGCTAGTCGCAAAGAATCCTGACGTTCGCATCCCACTACGCATCTTTTCAGACAGCGCACTATCAGTGCTAAGGTCAGAGACGCTAAGTATGCTAGACGTAATTGCTCTCAGTAATTCGCTAGACGACGTAAAAGAGGGAAAGGTTAAGTTATATCTTGACCTAGGCTGGACGTTACTTGAGTTGAACGGCGTTATTCGCCGCGACGATGTTACAGCAACATTAACCGAAAGAGAACAGAGACTACTTATTGCACTATTCCAGGGTATCTACCTTGGCACTGGTGGCACAGAAGAAGCAGACCGTATCCTAGATGGTTACGGGCCTCGTTATGGGCCAGCATCGGTAGACGGAGATATGGTCCCACCAACGGGAATCCTTCCATCGCCTGATAAGTAAACAACCTACTCAAAGGGAGAGAGAATAGCCTGTCTTTCATTTGAAAGACGGGCTATTTTTATATTAAAGGAACTAGGGTTATGAGCATCACTGAAACATTTCTCACAGAAAGTGCATGGGCATACAACGGTGTCTATGTCCGCATTGGAGATTTGCCGGGTATAACAGACCGGAACGAAAAGCTATGGACCATGCTGGGCGCACTTCTTATGGAACTGTCCGAGTCTGGTGAGAAAGAGGTCACTATATATCACGATACTCGTTTAGTAGAGGAATGGAATGAAGACGTTGGATTTTTAAGTCAACTCTCCAAAAGAGTGGCCGCCCGCCTCAAAGATAGGGACGGGCTGACCAGAAGCTTCCTCACTTTATCGTTGGAGAAGGCTGAGAGAGCGACAATTGATAGCCAAATAGAGAAAATAAGACTAACATAATAGTGGTTTAATTAAGGAGGCCCACTATGTCAGCAGAGCTTATTGCACTATTATGCGCGGTCGCAGTACCCGTAATCATATTCACTTGGAAGAAATGGGGCAAAGCCCTTCTAGCCAAGCTACCAAAGAAGGTTCAAGATTTAGTCAAAGAAAATCTAGAGGAACTTGCAGACGGAGAACTTACCGAAGAGGAAGTTAAGAAACGTCTAGAGGAAGTCCTACCAAAGAAGGACGAAGAAACAAAAGAATAAGTGCGTTTTATTCTAACAGCAGACAAAATACTGTTGGACCAGCTAAACGCACTACAACTAACACAAGCGTCAGATGGCGAAGCACTATCCAAATCAGAGGTGGTTATCAATGCAGTTCAAATGCTGTATCAGATTGACACACTTATTGCCGAGGGATTTCAGTTCGCAATCATAGACGGTAAAGGTAACAAACATTTCCTACGAAAAGGAAAAGAAGAAGAGGAAGAAGATAATGAGCCAGAATGACGCAACATTTAGAAAGGTCCAGAAGATTCTCGAAGAGAATCAGGACGGCAACTTCGCAGAGAAGGGTTTCCGTGATATGGTAGCCCAGCAAATCGCTGCTATTTTTGGGCCACGTTCTGGCCGTCTCGGCGCAACAGTTATGACGCCAGAAGCATCTATGTATGACCATAAGAAAGATGGTCCTAATGGACCTAAGCCAGCTAATCTATAATCACAATAAAGATAGAAAGAGACAACATGCAATTACTAGTACGTAGATATAAGAAGCATCAGGATAGAGTATCGCTCTATACATTCGTAGATGCAGATGGCACCGAACGTGCTTACATTTTAGTAGAGGATTTTGAGGGCAAGGCCCTTAATGTAGAGACAGTTGACGCCAAAGGTGCAGCAGATTCTATTACTCATAAGTTAGGCCTTGGTGGATTTACACCTGATGGTCAAGAAGAAGTTCTTGATATGTGGAAACCATCTTCAACAAAAGAATTAGGTGCCGCACCAACAGCTATTGATGCAGGACCAATTAGTCTCTCACCTGAAGATTTTCAAGCGCTTGAAGAACTTAAAGAGAAAGAAGACTAAGTGAAAAAGTTTATATTAGCAGTAGCGGTTCTTATCGCTATGATGTTTGGAGTCTCCAATGCAGAGGCAGGTAATAGAAAGAGTATTACCCAGCAGAGACATAGTTATCG